>Ga0157372_10003670_pt1 | contig 16502 bp, 9 predicted proteins | sample C55metaG_FD_115307 | JGI IMG/M metagenome (GOLD analysis project Ga0157372, IMG submission 115307) | Corn rhizosphere microbial communities from Kellogg Biological Station, Michigan, USA - C5-5 metaG | ecosystem: Host-associated > Plants > Roots > Rhizosphere > Soil | place: USA: Michigan... | reverse complement strand
CTGCCTTCATGGATGGCGCCTTGCCGGTCAAACAAAATAAAGTTATTGGGCTTTGCGCCTAACGAAACATATAATTGAACGCAAGCCATAGCCGCCGCACCGGCTCCGCTGACCACAAAACGAACCTTATCGATCTTTTTCTTCTGCAGCTCAAGCGCATTCAGCAACGCTGCACTGCTGATGATGGCCGTGCCATGCTGATCATCATGCATCACCGGGATCTTCAGCTTCTCCCGCAGCGCCGCCTCGATATAAAAACATTCCGGGGCCTTGATATCTTCCAGGTTGACAGCCCCAAAGGTCGGCTCCAACGCCTTGACGATCTGCACGAATTTCTCGGGGTCCTTCTCGTTGATCTCGATATCGAAGACGTCGATATCGGCGAAGATCTTGAATAATACGCCCTTCCCCTCCATCACCGGCTTCGACGCCTCGGCGCCGATATCCCCCAGTCCCAGCACGGCCGTGCCATTGGTGATCACCGCCACCAGGTTGCCCTTGGCCGTATATTTATAGACTTCCTCGACGTTCTTGTGGATTTCCTTGCAGGGTTCCGCCACTCCGGGTGAATAGGCAAGGGAGAGGTCCCGCTGTGTTTTTGCCTCCTTCGTCGGTACGACCTCTATCTTTCCCGGCCGTCCTTTGGAATGATATTCAAGCGCCTGCTCTTTGCGGAGCTGTTTTTTTTGCATTACAGGTATTTACACGGACATATCTAACCGGGTGCAAAATACGAAAATGCCGCAAATCAGGCTTTTATCCATTTTTACCCCGCACCGCCCGTTTTTTGCCGTTTTTTTACCCCGTAAAATCACCCATTTTGGTCGAATTCGGCAGGACTGCGGCTAAAATGCGTATGTATGTTATAGCTTTACTGGTAAGCAGTTGTAATTCAGACCGCTGCATCCCAAATTGTCCCCTTTTTCACCCCATTTCGTCCGCCCGCTGCCTTGTCTTGTGTTCGATCCGTCCTTGCCGCGTTCATCATCAAACTGACCTTATGCCCCTGACCAACCTGAGCTTTTGCCGCATCGGCAAACTCACCTGGCTGTATCCGCTGCTGTTCATTTTCCTGCTGGCCTTTCTTAGGCCCGCCCATCCTTTCCAGAGGATGCAGCCGGCCGTTCGCACCACCTGGGACAGCTTGGCTGATAAGATCAGGGAACGTGACAGCCTCTATCTCGGGTGGATGGAAAAGTTGACAAAGTTGTTGCAGACGCCCTCGGTAGAACAAATTACAAAAGAAGGCAGGCTCCGGCAGGTGATCGACTCGCAAAAGTTCCTGCTGGAACAGGACACGGGTCTGAAGCAAGTGTTGGCTCGCCTCGATACCTTGAAGAACAGCCCGAATGCAACCTATCGGATAGTTCTCCTCACGGACACGGCGCAAATTCCCGAGACGATATACGATGCAGCCTCCCGGTCCATCGTTTTTAAGGTGTTTGGTGTTGAGACCTTTATTCACGAATCGACGCATGGCTATCAGTTCGAACACAAAGGACTGGCCTATGATAAGCTTGGCCGGGGTTCGACCGGATGCGATATTCAGGATGAGATCGACGCGTACAAAGCAGAGTACTACTATGATCCGGATGCCGTCATCAGACTGCCGTCGACGGTGAAGATCACTGCGATAAGTTCCATCTCCAAAAAATGGCTGACAAGTCTGACAAATTCGTACGGGAAGATCTATGCGTGCGGGGGATGGGCTTACACCGCTCAGATCAGCGTCGATATTCACTCCAGCCCCCGTCGCCTGACAAGAGCCTACAATTGTTATCCGCATCCGAAGAATTGGCCCCCAACCCATTCGATTGCGGAAGACACGGATTTTGTCTCCGTGGAGAACTTCAGAACCTTACATTAGCTCCCATCCACGCCATCATCCCCACCCCGATCTCGATCGCACTCTCATCGATATTAAAGGTCGGCGTATGCACCCCCGACGTAATACCCTTCTCTACGTTCATCACCCCAAGCCGGTAAAAGCATCCCGGTATCTGCTGCGTATAATAGCCAAAATCCTCGGCTCCCATCCTTACTTCCGTCTCGAGCACCCGTTCCGCCCCCATGAATTCCCTCGCCTCGGCCCGGGCAACTACGTCCAGCGCCTCGTTATTATGCACCATGGGATAGCCGACGTCGATATGCAGATCGATCTCCGCCCCCATGCTGTGCACCAGCTCCGTCGCCTGTTTGCGTATCAGCTCATGCGCCTTGAACCGCCATTCTTCGTCCATCGCCCGGAAGGTGCCCATCAGCTTTACCTCGCTGGGAATGACATTCGTCGTAAACCCACCCTGCACCGAAGTGATCGACAACACCGACGGCGACAACGGGTTCCGGTTGCGGCTGATGATCTGCTGCAACGCCACTACCAGATGGGACGCGACAAGGATCGTATCGACGGTGAGATGCGGCGCAGCGGCATGCCCGCCCTTTCCGCGGATCGTAATATATAGCTCGTCGGCGCTGGCCATTACCATGCCGCCGCGAAAACTCAACTTTCCGATCTCCAGCCCGGGATGAACATGCAACCCGAAGATGGCCTGTGGAGCGGGGTCTTTCAGCACACCCTCCCTGATCATCAGGCTGGCTCCACCCGGATTCTTCTCTTCCCCCGGCTGGAAGATCAGCTTTACCGTTCCCTCCCATTCCTTCCGTAACTCCTGCAATACCCTCGACGCGCCCAGCAGCACGGTCGTATGCACGTCATGCCCACAGGCATGCATCACCCCCGGATTCTGGGAGCGATAGGGAACCTCATTGGCTTCCTGTATCGGCAGAGCGTCCATATCCGCCCGCAGGGCAACCACCCGGCTGTCCGGATTCTTTCCCTCGATCAATCCGACCACACCGGTGCCGGCCATCACCTGGAAGGGAATGCCCATTTTTGCCAATTGTTCCTGTACGAATGCCGAGGTCTGGAATTCCTGGTAGGAAAGCTCCGGATGCGCATGCAGATGATGCCGGATATCGATGAATTCAGGGGCGTACTGCCTGGCTAATTGCCGGATATTTTCTTTTAACATATTGTATTAAATGGCCCGAAGCAAAGCATAAATTAGACCCATCAAAGCTTGATCTCGATGATGTCCCTTATCACGTAAAGGCCGGATGGAAACAGTCGCGACAATTGTTGCATCGCCTGTTCCGCCTCTTCCTGGGTCTTGAAATTGCCAACTTTTAATTTGTAGTTGGGCGCCTGGTACAAAAGATACGGCTTCAGATCGGGGAACTCCTCATACACCTTCACCTTAGCCGCATACACTTTGTTGCGGTCGGGTGAGTTGATCACCTGTATTCTGAACCCCGGGACATTCCGCCGTGCATCCCGGGTGGTCAGGTCGTTGATCTCGATCTGCTTTTGCACCAGCGAATCCACCCGCGCATCCTTCGTTACCACCACGCCCGCCGTGTCGCTCTGGGCCAACCCCGGACGAGCAATGAATAAAAAGGCGACAAACACGATCTTATACATAATATTATATTTAATAGTTCCCGCCGGCCGCAGCCTCACCGGTAACGATCTCCACACTCGCACTGCACCCCAGCCGGTCCGCACCTGCATCGATCAATTGCTGTGCCAATGCCGCAGTCCGGATCCCACCCGAGGCCTTGATCCGTACCCCCGCCGGCAAATGCGCCCGCATCAGCCGCACGGCTTCGACACTAGCCCCCTTCTCCGCATAACCCGTCGACGTCTTCAAAAAGTCCACACCGATGCCACTGTAAACCTCGCAACACCGGATGATCTCCTCATCCGTCAAAACCCCGCTCTCGATGATCACTTTCACGATCTTCCCAGCCGTATGGATCGCCGTTGTCAACAACCGCATCTCCTTCTCCAACAAGCCCCAATCCCCCGCCTTTAACGCGATGAGATTGATCACCACATCCAATTCGTCTGCCCCGTCCGCAAGCGCCTGCTCCACCTCGGCCAATTTGGCCGAAGCCATGGAATAGCCAAAGGGAAACCCGATCACCGTTGCCACCTTCACGCCGCCGCGACCACCCAGCTCCTGCAAAGCAAGCGTCACAAACGGCGGCGGTACACACACCGCCGCAAATCCATACTCCACCGCCTCCCTACATATCTTACTAATCTCTATATGAGAGGTTGTAGGCTTCAAAATGGTATGGTCGATATAACGCGCCAGCATACTCACCGACTTTTTGTAAGTGTTTTACCGCTAGTAAAATATTCAAACCCTAAAATTACTCCATTTACCTAAATTGAGACTCATTTTTCATCGAACCTAAAACTACTACGACATGAGAAGCTCCCGACACCACCCGAGGGGGAAGATCCTCGCCCTCTCTTCATCCCTGCTTTTCCTCACCCTTTTCTCATCCGCTCAAACCACCTTTCCCGTCAACGGCATCGCCGACCAGCGGGAACACTGCTATGCCTTTACCCATGCCACGCTGGTAAAGGATGGAACAACCACCCTCAATGACGCCACCCTGGTGATCCGCGATGGCCTGGTTGTCGCCGCCAATACCGGCCAGGTACCCATCCCCAAAGACGCCGTCGTCATCGACTGCGCCGGGAAATACATCTATCCTTCGTTTATCGATCTCTATACCGACTACGGCATCCCCACCCCCGAAGGCCAGCGCGGTCGCGGGCCGGCTTCACCGGCCGACTTCTTCCGCCAGCCGGCCCAGATCGAATCCGCCACAAAAGGCGCCTATAACTGGAACCAGGCCATTCATCCCGAGACGGACGCTTCCAAACTCTTCAACGTCGATGACGCAAAGGCCAAACCCCTCCGCGACCTCGGCTTCGGCACCGTGCTCTCCCATGTCAGGGACGGCATCGCCCGCGGCACCGGCGTCGTTGTCACGCTGGCAAATGACAACGAGAACCTCGTCATCGTAAAGCAAAGAGCCGCCGCTCTCTACTCGCTCAACAAAGGCACCTCCACCCAAAGCTATCCCTCTTCCCTGATGGGCTCCATCGCGCTGTTGCGCCAGACCTATATCGACGCCGCCTGGTACAAAAACCAGCCGGTGCATGAGGGAACCAACCTCAGCCTCCAGGCCTGGAACGATGAGCAAAGCCTGCCGCAAATCTTCGATGGCAGCGACAAATGGGGCGACCTTCACGGCGACCGTATCGGCGACGAGTTCGGCGTACAATATATTATAAAGGCAGGCGAGAACGAATACCAACGGATAAAGGAGATCGCCGCCACAAAGGCCTCCTATATCGTCCCCGTCAACTTCCCGCAGGCCCAGGATGTGGAAGACCCGGACAACGCCCGCTTCGTTTCCCTCACCGACATGAAACATTGGGAACTGGCGCCCACCAACCCCGGCGCCTTTGAAAAAGCCGGCATCCCCTTCTGTCTTACCACGGCCGATCTCCGCGATACAAAACAGTTCTATACCAACCTGCGCAAGGCCTTCGAGTTCGGCCTCACCGAAGGGAAAGCCCTCGAAGCGTTGACAAAGACCCCGGCTACCCTCGTCGGCATCTACGACAAGGTAGGTTCTCTCGACGCCGGCAAGCTGGCCAACTTCATTATCACCACCGGCCCCGTTTTCAACGAAAAGACCAATATCGTCGAGAACTGGGTACAGGGTAAGAAATATGGCGTAAAAGAAGAGGCATGGAAAGATTCCAAAGGACAATATAATGTCGTCATCACTACATCCAACGGCGGGTCTACCACCCTCGTCCTCGAAGTGAAGACGCCGACGTCAGCAAGCATCATCGGCAAGGACACGACGACGGCAAAGTTCAGCTATGACGGCAAGCTGGTCTCCCTCAGCTTTCCCGCACCTCCCGAAGGGGGTGGGGCGGGAGCCCGCGGCGCGGCGGGCGCCGGTAGAAGACCCGGTGGCAGCGGACGCCCCGTCAACGCTACCCGCCTAAGCGGCGTAGTCAACGGCGAGACCTGGAACGGCAACGGCGCCGACTCTGCCGGCAACCTCGTCATCGGGTCCGCCACCTTCGCAAAGGCGACACCCGCCGCAGCGGATAGCACCCCCCGCCGCCGGCCCAACCACATCGGCAAGGTGCAATATCCCTTCGACGGCTATGGCTGGGATAGCCTTCCCTCCCAACACGATCTGCTGATCAAAAATGCGACCGTCTGGACAAACGAAAAAGAAGGCCGCCTCGCCAATACCGACGTCCTGGTAAAAGCCGGGAAGATCGTGAAGATCGGCAAAGGCCTCGACGCGGGCGCCGCCCAGGTGATCGACGGTACCGGTAAATATCTCGCCCCGGGCATCATCGACGAACACTCCCATATCGCGGCGTTCTCGATCAACGAAGGCGCTCAGTCCGTCACTTCCGAAGTACGCATCGCGGACAACCTCAACCCGGAAGACATCAGCATCTACCGCCAGCTCGCCGGCGGCGTCACCAGCAGCCATATCCTCCACGGTTCGGCCAACACCATCGGCGGCCAGACGCAGCTGATCAAGCTCCGCTGGGGTCAGGACGACGAAGGCCTGAAGTTCCGCAACTGGGATCCCTTTATCAAGTTTGCACTCGGGGAGAACGTAAAACGCACAACGTCGACAAACAACAACCGCTTCCCCGACACCCGCATGGGCGTGGAAGAAGTGCTGACCGACGCCTTTACCCGTGCCCGCGACTACGAACGGCAACGCAAGGCGGCTCCCAATGCCACCCGCCGCGACCTCGAACTGGATGCGCTGGTGGAGATCCTCGACCACAAACGCTTTATCACCTGCCACTCCTATGTACAGAGCGAGATCACCGCGCTACTCCGCGTGGCCGACAAGTTTGGCTTCAAGGTTAACACCTTTACCCATATTCTCGAAGGCTATAAGGTCGCCGACAAGATGAAGGAACAAGGCTGCAGCGCCTCCACCTTCTCCGACTGGTGGGCCTATAAGGTGGAAGTAACGGACGCCATCGCCTACAACGCGGCGATCATGGTCAAGGAAGGACTGAATGTCTGTATCAATTCCGACGACGCCGAACAAGCCCGCCGCCTTAATCAGGAAGCCGCCAAGAGCGTGAAATACGGCGGGCTCACCGAAGACGAAGCGTTCAAAATGGTCACTCTCAACCCCGCCAAAGCTCTGCACGTGGCCGACCGCGTAGGAAGCATAAAAGAAGGGAAGGACGCCGACCTCGTTCTGTGGAGCGACAATCCCCTCAGCATCTATGCACGGGCCGAGAAGACCATCGTGGACGGCATCGTCTACTATGATATCGATCGCGACGTCCAGCTGCGCAAGAACATCGCGGCCGAACGCAACCGCCTCATTCAGAAAATGGTCGCCGAAAAACGGACCGGCGCCCCCATGGCCCCGGCCACACCCAGCTATCACATCGAGCTGAGCTGCGGCGACCACGACCATCATGACGGCCTGCTCACGATCGATCAGGGCGATGACGAAACTGAAATTGCAAACACCAACAAGTAAAGAACATGAACAACATATTGAAACGCTTCCGTCTGCTCCCGGTCCTGCTGCTCGGCCTCATCGCGGTCCAGGCCCAGGATGACGTCTACCCGGCCAAACCCTATGCCGGCAAGCTCTTCATCACCGGTGGCACCATCCACGTCGGCAACGGCCAGGTGATCGAGAACGCAACCATAGAGATTGAGAATGGCAAGATCGTCAAGGTCGGCACGGACGCAAACGTCCCGGCCGGATCAAAAGTAGTCGACGCCAAAGGCAAGCAAATATACCCGGGACTGATCCTCTCCGTCACCGACCTCGGCCTGAAGGAGATCGGCAGCGGCGTCCGCGGCTCCAACGACTACCAGGAACTGGGCGACCTCAACCCGAGCATCCGCTCCATCGTCGCCTATAACACGGACTCGAAGATCATCGGCACGCTCCGCGCCAACGGCGTCCTGCTGGCGGGTACGACTCCCGAAGGCGGCACCATCAGCGGCTCCTCCACCATCGTCCAGCTCGACGCCTGGAACTGGGAGGACGCGGCCTACAAAATGGACAACGCGATCCATCTCAATATGCCGACCTTCCTCGCCCGTCCGCGGCGCTTCGGTGGTGGTGGCGGCCGTTTCGGCGGGAATCAACCCCCGACCGATCCAACAAAGGAAGCCCTCGCCAAGATCGAAGAGATAAAGGCCTTCTTCCGCGAAGCAAAGGCCTACAATGCCGAGACGACGCATAAGGAGACCAACCTCAAGTTCGAAGCGGTGAAAGGCCTCTTCACCAAGCAGCAGAAACTGTTCGTTCATGGCGACCAGGTCAAGCAGATGCTCACCGCCATCGACTTCGCAAAGGAGTTCGGCTTCGATGTGACCATCGTCGGCGGCAGCGAAAGCTGGCTCATCGCCGATCTCCTGAAGCAGAACAATATCTCCGTGATCCTCCAGCAACTGCATGCCCTACCCACCACCGAGGACGATGACGTCGACCAGCCTTTCAAGACACCTGCAATGTTGCAGAAAGCCGGCGTCCTCTTCGCCCTGAATGACAACCACGAAGAGGCCCGCTACCGTAACCTGGCATTCAATGCGGGAACGGCCGTCGCTTATGGCCTCTCCAAAGAGCAGGCGCTGCAGGCCATCACGCTCAACGCCGCAAAGATTGGCGGAATCGACGACCGCACCGGCTCCCTCGAAGCCGGCAAGGACGCCAACATCGTGATCAGCGGCGGCGATATCCTCGATATGCGCACCAGCCTCATCGAACACTGCTTCATCCAGGGCCGCGAGGTCAGCCTGGAGAACAAACAGACGCAACTATATCATCGATACATGACCAAATATGGATTACAATAAAATAACAGCCCCGCGTCAGCGGGGCTTTTTTTTGTCTATACCTTTAGCCATATGAAACTCCTCCTCCCCGCACTCCTTCTCTCCCTCCACCTCGTCGCTCAACAATCGCCGTCGCAACAAAGCGATCCCCGCGTCCAACTCCCCAACGGCTGGTCCCTCACCCCCGCCGGCAACTCCATCTCCCTCAGCTCGGACCTTCCGCTCAACATCGCCCTCTCCCCCGACGGCTCCCACGCCGCCGTCACCAACAACGGCAACGGCTCCCAAACCATCGATCTCATCAACCTCTCCACCAAACACGTCACCAGCACGCCCATCGGCAAAGCCTGGCTCGGCCTCGCCTTCAGCAAAAAACACCCGTATCTCTACGCCTCCGGCGGCAACGACGACTGGATCATCCGCTATACCGTAAAAGACGATAGCCTCATCAACAAGGACACCTTCATCCTCGGCCGCCCCTGGCCAAATGACAAGATCAGTCCCACAGGCCTGGCCCTCGATGACAAGCAGGACAAACTATACGTCGTCACAAAAGAGGACAACTCGCTCTATATATTCAACACCGGAACAAAGCAGCTCCAACAAAAGATACCCCTCTCCGCAGAGGCCTACGCCTGCCTGCTGAACCCCGCAAAGCCCGAGCTCTACATCTCCGCCTGGGGCGGCCGCAAGATCTGGATATATAACACAAAAGAGAACAAGGTACAAGACTCCGTCTCCACCGAAGACCACCCCACCGACCTGGCGCTCGATCCCAATGCCCGCACGCTATACGTCGCAAATGCCAATTCCAATTCGGTTTCCGTCATCGACGTGGCGAGCCGAAAGGTCATCGAAACCCTCAACGCCGGACTGATGGCCAGTACCGTCATTGGCTCGACCACCAACAGCGTCTGTCTCGACGCAAAAGGCAAGACCCTTTATATCGCCAATGCCGACAACAACTGCCTCGCCGTTTTCGATGTCAGCCACCCGGGTCACAGCCGGTCCAAAGGCTTCATCCCCGTTGGCTGGTATCCCACCTGCGTTCGTAGGGTAAACAACACCCTCTTGGTGGCCAATGGAAAGGGAATGTCGTCCATGTCCAATGTCAACGGCCCCAACCCCACTGCGCACGACGCCAACTATAAAAAGGCGACAGCCACCAGCTATCAGTACATCGGAAGCCTGTTCAAAGGCACCCTCTCGTTCATCCCTACACCCGACGATACAACCCTTTCCCGGTATACCCTGGACACCTATGCCAATACTCCTTTTGTGCAGGCTGCCGTAAAGTCTTCGGAGAAAGCCGGCAACCCCGGCAACCCCATCCCCCGCAACAGCAGCGAGACTTCGCCTATCAAATATGTCTTTTATGTGCTGAAAGAAAATCGCACCTACGACCAGGTCCTCGGCGATCTGCCCCAGGGCAACGGCGATACCAGCCTTTGCCTCTTCGGAAGGAAGATCACCCCCAACGCCCACGCCCTCGCGGAAGAATTCGTCCTGCTGGATAATTTCTATGTCGACGCCGAGGTCAGTGCGGACGGTCACAACTGGTCAATGGCCGGCTACGCCACCGACTTCGTCGAAAAAAACTGGCCTACCAACTACAGCGGCCGCGGTGGGGAATACGACTTCGACGGCCACCGCCCCGTCGCCAATCCGACGAAGGGATTCATCTGGGACTACTGCCGGCGCGCAGGGGTCTCCTTCCGCAACTATGGAGAGTTCGAGGACAATGGTTTCCCAACTTTACAAGTACTGAAAGAAAAAGAACACTATTGTAAGCCCTACCCGGGTTGGAACCTGGACATCCAGGATATCCGCCGCGAAAAGGTCTTCGAAGCCGATTTCGATTCCCTCGTGCAGGCCAACGCCTTGCCCCGCTTTAGCACCATCTATCTGCCGAATGACCACACCAGCGGTCTGCATAAAGGCGCCTATACCCCCATCGCGCAGGTAGCGGACAACGATCTTGCGCTGGGCAGGCTGGTGGAGCATATCTCGCATAGCCCCGTCTGGAAGGAGTCCGCCATCTTCGTGCTGGAAGACGACGCCCAGGACGGCCCCGACCACGTCGACGCCCATCGCTCCCCCGCCTATGTGATAAGCCCCTTTATCAAAAGACACGCGGTGAACCATACCCTCTATTCGACAACTTCGATCCTCCATACCATGGAGCTGATCCTCGGCCTTCCCCCCATGAGCCAGTTCGATGCGGGCTCCGCGCCGATGTGGAGCGCCTTCTCGTCCAGCGTCGACACAACGCCCTTCAACGCCCTGCCCGCAGGTGTCGACATCAACGCCCGCAACACGGCAAACTCGCCCCATCGGTTCAATCTCTCCGATCCCGACAGAATCCCGGATGACCTGTTCAACGCCGTTCTCTGGAAAGCAATAAAAGGCGAGGGGAGTCCCGTTCCCAAACCCCGCCGCGCAGCCTTCGTAAATACAAAATAAAAAAAGGGGCCATCGACCCCTTTTCAAATCATTTCGGATTCAATGCCCTTCGTATCCTTTCCGCCACATCCTGCAAATGCTCCTTGCTCGCCCGGTCCGCCTCTCTGGCCATCGCCGCGGTAATTTCCGTCCGCAGCTCCACCAGCTGCGCCCGCACAGCGGAAGGCACGTCCGTATTCCGGATATCGCCCGTAAAGATATTGAAGCCCCTCGGCAAGGCCCCAAAGATCACCGGCGCCGAAGGCGTCTCCTCACTGATCAGCGCAGCCAGGTCGGCGATATATTCCTTCTGCAGCTTCCGGCGATAAGGATCGATCGGCGCGGCAGACGCCAGCTCCGACCAGACGCCTTTCTTCGCATCGGTAAGCAGCTCATCCACGGAATAGGCAGCGTTGCCAAACCGCGCCGTACACACCGACAGGCGGAACAGCCGCGCCGGCGACAACAGGCTCTTCAGGTTGTTGGCCTGCACGGTAGCAACGGGGTCCTCGACACCCGGATTACTGAACTTATTCAGGATGTCCTTATTCAGCAACCAGGCAGGCGTGGCGTACAGCTGCTTGTTGAGGAAGTCGACAGCCTCTCTCTGCGTTGCCTTCGGCGTCGCCTCATACACGTCGCCCGTTTGCTCGATGCTCTTGAAGGTCTCCTGTACGCCGCCGACGTTCTTGACCACATGTCCCATATATCGTCCATACTGGCCGACCAGCTGCTGATACATCTCCTGCAGGTTGTCATATTGATCCGCTTCCTCCTTGCACCACTCGGGCAGGTTGGGCAGGATACGCTTCAGGTTCTTGATCCCATATTCGCTGGCCTTCACCGCGTTGTCGCTAAGGTCCTCGGTCTGGGCGCGCGGATCGAAATTCTGTCCCTCGCCGCCAAACCAAAGCCGGGGATTCTTCAGGCTGTCGATCGCCAGCTTATTCAATATCTTCTTATCCTCTTCCGCATCCTTCGAATCGAGAATGCCTTTGTAACCCCATTGGATCGCCCATTTATCATAGTCGTTGATCCGGGGATAGAGCCCACGCGGCGTGATGCCGTCCTCCGGCTGCGCTACGTAGTTGAACCGCGCATAGTCCATAATAGAGGCCGTGTGCCCATTGGCTTCCACCCAGGCCTTGTCGCGCAACTTCTCCACCGGCGTCTTGCTGCTGCTGCCCATATTATGCCGCAACCCCAGCGTATGCCCAACCTCATGAGAAGAGACGAACCGGATCAGGTCGCCCATCAGCGCATCGTCGTACTTCATCTTCCGGGCGCGCGGGTCCACCGCCGCCGTCTGGATCATATACCAGTCATGCACCAGCTTCATCACGTTATGATACCACCCGATATGGCTCTCCAATATCTCCCCGCTGCGCGGATCGGCTACATTGGGGCCATAAGCGTTCTCGATATCGCTCGCGAAATACCGGATCACCGAGAACCGCGCATCCTCCAGCGACATCGTCTTGTCGTTCTCCGGCCATTCTTTGCCGACGATGGCATTCTTAAAGCCGGCTTTCTCAAAGGCCGCCTGCCAGTCATTGATCCCCGCGATCAGGTAAGGCCGCCATTGCTTCGGAGTGGCGGGATCGATATAGTACACGATCTGTTTCTTGGGTTCTACCAGCTCGCCCCGTTTCCATTTCTCGATATCCTCATCCTTGGGCTCCAGCCGCCAGCGATGGATGAACTCCGTTTCTTCCACCCGCTGCTGATCATCGCTGTAGGTGGTATACCGGCTGGCGAAGAAGCCGACCCGGGCATCGAACAGCCGGCGCCGCATCGGCGTCTTGGGCAGCAGGTAAAAAGAATTGTTCAGTTCGATCGTAACGGCCCCCGATACCTCGGCGGCATTCAGCGTCCCCTGGGGCGCACGGCCACCCGCAACCGGCGCCGCCGGTGCGGCCGAAGCCGTAAAGGTCTTCACCGTCCTTATTTCCGTATTGATGGGATAGGTGCGAATGCTCTCGATATAGCTTCTGGGGCCATCGATAGCCGCCAGGTTGAACCGGCGCTTGATCGCCGGCGTCAGGCTTACAGGCTGGTTATCGCCCTTGAAGAAGTCCGTCACGTCGATCACCGTCGTGCCGGAGGTCGAGTCCGCACTCTTTCCGTAGGCCTTGATGTCGAAGGCCGCGGCGATCGGGTTCATGTTGGAGTTCGTTACCGCCTGTGCGATCGGCTGGGAGCTGTCCGCAGCGACATTGACGATCGTCAGCACTTTCAGGAAAAGCGTATGCGAAGGCCCCTTCTCCCAATGGATGGTTTGCAGGTTCACCTGTTCCCCGCCGTAGTTGCCACCCGCCGAGGTCCTGCTGTATCGGGTGCTGACAAGGATATCCCGGCCCAGGATGGAGTCGGGGATCTCGAAATACCATTTGTCTTCTATTCGGTGAACGGTGAAAAGCCCGGTACGGCTGATGGCCTTGTCCGTTATGACTTCCTTATAAGGCTTGGGAGGTTCCTGTCTGCCGGCAGCAGGCCGCTGGGCCGGTGTCCCGGCATTACCGCCGGCTGGTGGTTGATTAGGGTTGCCCGGGCGTTGTTGCGCAATAGCTGTCGATACGACAGCTGTCAGCAGCAGCCCGCTGAAAATTTTTCTCATAATGTAGCTCGATTTTTTTTAGACCGATGAAATTAAGGAAAACAGGGCGCTCCACCGGCCCGCTCATCCTTCCATCCTTACCGGCTCACCGCGTTAATCACCGCCTGCCAGCTTGGGTAGCCTTCCCCGCTGCCAGCGAGCCGCCGGGCAAGCGCCAGCTTCCCCTCGTCGAAATAGGAAGCCAGCACGAGAGTCCCAATGCCGCTCCTCGGCTCGAAAAGCGTTCCCGCCTTATAACCCGCTTCCCCGTTCTGTGCCCGCCGCCGGTCGAACCCGACGGTGCTGTTCACGAATTCGGCATGGGTCTGACGGCCGTCGAGATAGGGGAGAAGCCACTCCACCGATCCCACCAGCGAGGACCCCGACGGAGCTAAATAATGATAGTAGTCTTTCTTTGTCGCCCGTTGCAGGATGATCGCAAGCCGCAAAAGCGGGTCGAGGTCGTAAACATGATAGTGTAAGGCATCCCGCGAAATGAAGTCTTCGCTCCGCCCATCGGCCAGCAGGTTGTGGCCGATCTGCTCCTGGATGCCGTCGATGGCGTATTGCTGCAGCGCCTTGTCGCCGATGGCAAACCCGATCTCCCCAACGACCTTCAGCCGGTGTGAATTCCAGTTGTTATGGGCCGTGGCCCGCTCCGGCCGGTTGTAAGCCGCATGGATCTCCGCATCCGCCGCCTGGCGCAGCCAGCGCCCGATCCGCCGGTCCTCGGCCGGCGTCAGCCATTCCTTGATATTGTCAAAGGCCGCGATCGCCGGATCGAGATTGGTGTCGTCGATCGGGTCACCCCGTGAACGATTGCTGTCGGCCCAGGCTATGAGATAGACACTCGCCTTGTTGAAATATTCCTTCTTCCGGGTCACCCTCCACGCTATCGACAGGGCATACATCTTATGAAGATCCCCAATCGCCTCCCAGGTCGCGGTCTTCCGGGGATCGCCCTGCAGCAGTCCCTCCGTGCGGAGGGTATCGATCGGGTTGGGATCATCGCCCATCGCAGCATCGGCCACCTGCCGGATCGAGTCGAACAAAGGCTTTACATTGGGGTCTTCCTTCGCACGCTTGCTCAACCGGTCGGCCTCCTGCCGGGACAGACCCACATATTGCGCCTTTGCCCCGCCAGCGGCGAGGCAAAGGCAAATGAATACAAAGACACGATTATACCGCATCCTTGCCATGACAGTTCTTATACTTCTTGCCACTTCCACACGGACAGGGATCGTTGCGCCCGATCTTCGGCCCCACCTTCACCGGCTCTTGCTTCACCGGCTCGGAAGGTTCGTAATAATCCTTCCCGCCCTCCTGCGGCACTCCCCCCTGCGGACCGACTCCGACGCCCGCTCCAGCCGCGGCCATTTCATCCTTCCGCACCTTCAGCTTGCTCATATCCGTCTTCTGCTCACGTCCCTCACGAATGGGTGGCGGTGCCTGACCCGGTTGTTGACCCGCCTGCTGGATACCGGAATGACAAAGGAAGCCGATAATATCCCGGTTCACCTCGCTGTCCATGTTCCGGAACAGCTCGAAGGCTTCTACCTTATAGATCACAAGCGGATCTTTTTGCTCGAGATAAGCCGTCTGTACGCTTTGCTTCAGATCGTCCATCCCCCGCAGATGCTCTTTCCAGGCATCGTCGATAATAGCCAGCGTGATCTGCCGCTCAACCGCATTCGTCAACTCACGGCCATGGGTGTCCAGCGTCTTCTGCAGGCTGGCCAGCACATTGATCCGTTTCTTCCCATCGGTAAAAGGCACCACCACGTTCTCTACATGGCTGTCCCGCGTAGCCCGGATACTGGCAAAAGCCGGCACCGCCTGCTTGCGGATCTCCTCCAGCTTGTGCTCATAGCTCGCCGTGGCTTCCTGGTACAGCTTCTCTGCCACCTGCTGGACATCCCCCTTCAGGAATTCCTCCTGGGTGATCTGCGTGTCTACGCCGAAATTGACGATCGTCGACAGCCTGAACCCCTCATAGTCATCCTGCTCCCGGAACGAATTGATCACCCCTTCCGCGACGATATAAAATGCATTGTCCAGATCCAGCGCCAGCCGGTCGCCGAACAACGCGTGATTCCGTTTCTTATAGACGACGTTCCGTTGCTTGTTCATCACGTCGTCATACTCCAGCAGCCGCTTACGGATGCCGAAGTTGTTCTCTTCCACTTTTTTCTGGGCCCGCTCGATGCTCTTCGTCACCATGCTGTGCTGTATCACCTCTCCTTCTTTATAACCCATCTTGTCCATCAGCGAAGCGATCCTGTCGCTCCCGAACTGCCGCATAAGGTCGTCCTCCAGCGAGACATAGAACTGCGAGGTCCCGGGGTCGCCCTGCCGGGCGCTACGACCCCGAAGCTGGCGGTCTACGCGGCGGCTTTCATGCCGTTCGGTACCGATGATCGCCAGTCCGCCGGCCTCTTTTACGCCCGGCCCCAGCTTGATGTCGGTACCACGGCCGGCCATATTCGTAGCGATCGTCACGGCGCCTGCCAGACCGGCCTCCGCCACGACCTGAGCTTCCCGCGCGTGCTGCTTGGCGTTGAGGACGTTATGAGGGATCTTCTTCACCGCCAGCATCTTACTCAGTAATTCACTCACTTCCACGGAGGTGGTGCCCACCAGCGAGGGCCGGCCTTCGGTCCTCAGCTTTTCAATTTCTTCGATCACCGCCTTGTATTTCTCCCGCTTGGTCTTGTAGACAAGGTCCTGGTGGTCCT
>Ga0157372_10003668_pt1 | contig 16509 bp, 14 predicted proteins | sample C55metaG_FD_115307 | JGI IMG/M metagenome (GOLD analysis project Ga0157372, IMG submission 115307) | Corn rhizosphere microbial communities from Kellogg Biological Station, Michigan, USA - C5-5 metaG | ecosystem: Host-associated > Plants > Roots > Rhizosphere > Soil | place: USA: Michigan... | reverse complement strand
TGGCGTCCCCACGGGGATTCGAACCCCGGTTATCGCCGTGAAAGGGCGGTGTCCTAGGCCTCTAGACGATGGGGACTGATGCGGCCTTCGAGCTGCGGTTGGTGGAGGTAAGCGGGATCGAACCGCTGACCTCTTGCATGCCATGCAAGCGCTCTCCCAGCTGAGCTATACCCCCGACCGAGCCTGAAATTATAGCGTTTTCAGTGCGATTCGGTAAAGCGAAATTCGGACCCCGGCCTACGCCGGGGTGACAACGCGATCCAGCCGACCGAGCACGACGTCCTTGTGCAGCGCGGCCGCGATCGCGGCGATGTCCGGCGTCTGCGCGAGGCCGGTCAGCGCCGCGCGCAGCGGCATCATCACCTGGGGCATCTTCACGCCGAGCGCCTTCACCGCGTCCTTGAGCGCCGCGCTCAAATGGGGCGCAGTCCAGTCGGAGACCGCCGCCAGCCGCGCGCGCACTTCCTTCAGCGCCGCCCTCCCCGCGTCGTTCAAGTGCTCGCGCGCGGCCTCGTCCGGATGCGACGGCTGCGCCATGGTCATCACGAAGCGCTCCACATCGGTGAGGAGCTGGAACTTGGGCTTGCCCGCGGCGATCATCGCCGGCACGTCCATCACCGCGGCGGCCGCCTTGTACACCTCGGGCTTGTCGCGCTCGAGCTGCGCCGCAAGGCCGGCCTCGGGCACGCGCCGCAAATACTCGCCGTTCATCCACTTGAGCTTCTCGGGATCCCAGCGCGCGGGCGACTTGCTCACGTGCTCGAGGTCGAACCATTCGACGAGCTGCTCGCGCGAGAACACTTCCTCGTCGCCGTGCGACCAACCCAGCCGCGCGAGGTAATTCACCATCGCGTCGGGCAGGAAGCCGTCGTCGCGGTACTGCATCACGTTGACCGCGCCGTGGCGCTTCGAGAGCCGCTGGCCATCGGATCCCAGGATCATCGGCACGTGCCCGAAGTGCGGGAGGTCCGCTCCGAGCGCCATGAAGATGTTGATCTGGCGCGGCGTGTTGTTCACGTGGTCGTCGCCGCGGATCACGTGCGTCATGCGCATGTCGATGTCGTCGACCACGACACCGAAGTTGTAGGTCGGCACGCCGTCGGTGCGCAGCAGCACGAGGTCGTCCAGCTCGTCGTTCGCGAAGGAGATCGGCCCCTTCACGAGGTCGCTCCAGGTCACGTGGCCCTCGAGCGGGTTCCTGAAGCGCAGCACGCGCGGGCGATCCTTGGGCGGCGCCTCCTTCGAGTCGCGCCAGCGCCGGTCATACCTCGGCTTCTCGCCGCGCGCCACCTGCGCCTCGCGCATCGCGTCGAGCTCCTCCTTCGTCTCGTACGCCCAGTACGCGAGGCCCTTCTGCAGGAGGTCGTTCGCCACCTCGTGGTAGCGATGCAGGCGCTTCATCTGGTACGGGACATCGCCGTCCCAGTCGAGCCTGAGCCACGTCATCGCGTCGAAGATCGCCTGGACCGACTGCTGCGTCGAGCGCTCGACATCGGTGTCCTCGATGCGCAGCACGAACTGCCCGCCGTGGCGGCGCGCGTAGGCCCAGTTGAAAAGCGCGGTGCGGGCGCCCCCGAGATGGAGATAGCCGGTCGGGCTGGGTGCGAAACGGGTGCGAATCATGGCAATGGGGCGCGGGAAACCCGCCATTCTACGTTCTTCGCGCAAGCTTTCCGGACGCGTCTGGTAGAATGAGGGGCTCTCGCGGGTCGTTAGCTCAGCGGTAGAGCACTGCCTTCACACGGCAGGGGCCACTGGTTCGATCCCAGTACGACCCACCAGCGATTTCCAGGAACGGGCCGCTTTCGATGCGGCCCGTTTCCCATTTCGGAACCTTCGGTGTAGGCAAATTCCTACAGTCGAGCGTAAGGCGGCGGTGTAGCTTCGAGCCCCAGAACCCAGGTCCCTGCTCACCGGCCGCGCTCCCAATGGCACGATGAACGATCAACAAGCGAAGCGCGCCGCCCCGGCGATGCGCGCGATGACGAACTCGCCCGAGTTCTTCCAGCGCCTCGTCGAAGGAGTGCGCGACTACGCGATCTTCATGCTCGATCCCGCGGGCCACATCATGTCGTGGAACTCGGGCGCGCAGCGCATCAAGGGCTACAGCGCTGCCGAGATCGTCGGCAAGCACTTCTCCATCTTCTATACGGCTGACGCGATCGAGCGGAAGTGGCCGCAGTACGAGCTCGAAGCGGCGGTGAAGCAGGGCCAGTTCGAGGACGAAGGCTGGCGCGTGCGCAAGGACGGCACGCGCTTCTGGGCGAACGTGGTCCTCACGCCCATGGTGGCGGAGGACGGCACGCTGCTCGGCTTCTCCAAGGTCACGCGCGACCTCACCGAGAGGCGCGAGCAGGAGGAGCGCCTGCGGCAGAGCGAGGAACGCTTCCGCCTGCTCCTCGAGGGCGTGCAGGACTACGCGATCATGATGCTCGACCCCGAGGGCCGCGTATCGAGCTGGAATACCGGCGCCCAGCGCATCCTCGGATACGACGCGGCCGAGGTGCTCGGGCGGCGCTTCGACATCTTCTGGACGCCCGAGGACCGCGCGGCGGGCCGGCCCGAGGCGGAGCTGCAGACGGCGCGGCTCAACCGGCGCGCGGAGGACCGCAGCTGGCGCGTGCGCAAGGACGGCTCGCGCTTCTGGGCGGACGTGATCGTCACGGCGTTGCACGACCCGCAGGGCGAGCTGCGGGGATTCGCCAAGGTGACGCGCGACCTCTCGGACCTCAAGCGCCTCGAGAACCTGCAGGAGCAGGGGCGCCACCTGAACGAGTTCCTCGCGATGCTCGCGCACGAGCTGCGCAACCCCCTCGCCCCGCTTCGCAACGCGCTGTCCATCATGGCGATGGGCGAGGAGCCGCTGCCGCCGCGCGCCGCATGGAGCCACGGCATCATGGACCGGCAGCTCACGCAGCTCACGCGTCTCGTGGACGACCTGCTGGACGTGAGCCGGATCACCCGCGGCAAGCTGCGCCTGCGCGCCGAAACCATGGACCTCAACGAGGCGGTGCACAACGCCATCGAGTCCGCGCGCCCCCTCTTCGACGAGCGCAAGCAGCGCTTCGAGCCCACGCTTTCCGCGGCACCGCTCATGCTGAACGGGGATGTCGCCCGCGTGACGCAGGTCGTGGTGAACCTCCTCACCAACGCGTCCAAATACACGCCCGAAGGCGGGCACATCGCGCTTTCGACCCAGGCCTCGGACGGCACGGCGCTCGTGCGCGTGCGCGACACCGGCATCGGCATCGCGCCCGAGAACATCGAGCACATCTTCGACCTCTTCGCGCAGGGCGACCGGTCGCTCGATCGCGCCGCGGCCGGCCTCGGCATCGGCCTCACGCTCGCCCGGCGCATCGTCGAGATGCACGGCGGCCGGATCTCCGTTCGCAGTCCGGGCGCGGGCCAGGGCAGCGAATTCGAGGTGTGCCTGCCGCTGCTCGAGCCGGCCAAGCCGGCCGGGCGCATCAAGGCGGCGGGAAGCCCATAACGAAGGGGAGCAGCGTTGCAATACGAGGTCATCACGTTCGTTTCCGCCTCGCGCGGCCTGGGAGCCCTGCGCCAGGCGCTCTCGCACCTGCCTTCGAACTTCGGCGCGCCCATCGTGTGCCTCGCGCAATGCGACGCACGCGCGCTCGACGAGCTGCGCGCATCGACGCGGCTGCGCGTGATGTGGGCCCAGCCCGGCGTGCCGCTCGAGCACGGCACCGTGTACCTCAACCCGCCCAACGCGGGCCTGGTGTGGCGGCCGGATCGCACGCTGTCGGTCACGCCGGTGAGCATCGACAGCACGGCGCACAACCCGGTCGATCATTTCCTGGTGTCGGCGGCGTCGACCCATGGAGCGGGGGCCGCCTGCTTCGTGCTCGCCGGACTCGAAGGCGACGGCGTGAAAGGCGCGCTGGGGCTCAGGCAGGCCGGTGGCACCGTTCTCGTGCTCGATCGCGCGACGTCGCGCCACTGGGGTCTCGCCGAGCCCATCGTGCGCGCGGGCGGAGCCGACCGCGTGCTCACGCTCCCCGAGGCGATCGATGCGCTGCGCGCCTGCTTCACGGGGCGCGACCTGCTGCGCTGCGCGGAGATCCAGCTCGAGCTCGGCCGCCTGCTGGAAACGGCATGCGCCGTCTCCGGCACGCGCATGGGCCACATCACCCGGCGCGTGGCCCGCGACGACGCACTCAAGGTGCTCGTGCACCGGGGAATGGGCGTGCACTTCCTCGAGCGCTTCGACACCATCCCGCTCACCGACGAGACGGCGGTGGGCCGCGCCTATGTCCAGCGGCACCGCGTGGTCATCACCGACGTGATGTGCGAGCCCTTCTACGGGCCGCGGCGCCAGGACGCGCTGCTCTGCGGATACCGCGCGGCGCACGCCACGCCCATCCCGCCCTCCCCGCGGCCCGACATCGACGGCGTGCTCACGACGCTTTTCGTGCAGCCCCACGACGTGTCGCCGCACGAGGCGCGCGACATGGACGCGGTCGCCGAGGAAGCGAGCCGGCTCATCGCGCGGCTCGCCTGAGGCGACGCTACATCTGGCCGACGGTGGTGGTCGGCGCGCCGTTCGCCGTCGTGTTGCCGTTCACGCTGTTGTTGCCGAACGAGATGATGGAGCCGCCGCTCGCCATCAGGCCGGTCGCGTTGCGGCTCGCGACGAGGTTGGAGATGCGCACGTTGCAGAGCGTGCCCGAGTAGACGCCCACGCCGCCGTTGATGTTGGCCGCGGTCCGCTCGATCGTCATGTCGACGGCGCGGCTACCGTTGCCGTACGCGACGATGCCGTTCTGCGTGTTGTTGCTCGTGCTCGAGTCCTGGATGGAGACGGTCGAGCCGTCCTCGGCGCGGAGGCCGCGGAAGTTGAAGTCCATCGTCGTGTTGCGCACGACCACCTTCGCCGTCACGCCCGCGCCCGGGACGACCCAGATGCCGCCGCCCGCGTTCTTGCGGATGATCGTGTCGGTCACGAAGAGCGAGGCATTGTTGGTCGACGGGGCGAAATTCACCCCCTGGCCGGTGAACTCGGTGATCACCGACTTCTCGATGTGCAGCGCGCCGCCGTTCAGGAACTTGACCCCGTCGAGGCCCGTGTTGAGGCCCTGGATGTCGAGGCCGCGAAGGACGATGACGTCGCTCGCGCCGGCGGAAATCACGATGCCGTTGGTGCCCGAGACCAGCACCCCGGCCTCGAAGCCCTCGGACGAGATCGTGATCGCCTTGGTGATGGTCACCGCGCCGAACCCGCCCGGGTCGAGCACGTTGATCTCGCCGCTCGCCGCGGTCTTGGAGATGGCGCCGGCGAAGGTCTTGCACGGAGCGGTGCGGCTGCACGGGTTGGCATCGTCACCCACGCCCGAGACCCAGGTGCGGGTCGCCTGCGCGAGCACGAGCGACGGCACGGCGAGGGCGAGCGCGAGCGCGACGTTCCTCAAGGTTCGCAGATTCATCTGGTGTTTCCCTCCATCGGCGCGCCGGACGGCGCTGAAGGGCACCGATTATGCCCGTCCGGGGGTTGCCCCGCTCGGGATTCGGCGACGCCGCGAACGCTGAATCTTCCTATTGCGCGGGCGCCGAAGGCGCCTCACCGCTCGCCGTCTGGGCGAGCGAGCGCAGCGCGGCCGCGAGGAAATCCTCGCCGTTCGCGCCCGTCGCCACCGAGAGCTGGCGCAGGTCTTCCTGCAGGCCCGCGCGATCGACTTGCGCGTTGCGCACCACCGCCCAAAGGACGAACGAGACGAGCGAGAAGAGCTCCGCGCGCGATCCCCTGAGCGCCGTGAGCTCGTCGCTCATGCGCAGCTGCACGTCCACGCCCTTCTGCACCGTCTCGCCGAGGCGCTGGACGATCGTGAAGAGCTCGGCGAGCGTGGGTTCCGGCATCCCTCAGGCGCTTCCGAGCGCCGGGACCGCATCGTCGGGCTCCTCGCCGAGCAGCGACTCGCCCGGGCGGTCGCGCGAAGCCATCACCTCCCAGCGCACGCGCTCCTCCACGCGAAGGCGCGAGAGGTCGAGCGACTCGAGGTCCTGCGTCTGCGGCGCCTCGCACGGCTTGCCGCCGTAGGTCTGGATGAACGCGTCGAAGACCGGGACGCCGGCCGGTGTCACGAAGAACTGCTCCGCGTTGTCGTGCTTGCGGCGGAAGACCGCCGCGCCGCTCTTCACGAGGCCCAGGGTCGACGGATCGTTGGCCATGCGCAGCAGGTGTCCCGCCACGATGTCGCCGTGCACGATCGGCGTGACGGTGAAGGTGTACCAGGTCATGGAAGGTTCCTTTCCCCGAAGGAATTCCGGGGCCGCCATGCGCCGCGCATGGAAATGGAGCCGGGCCCCAGCTCCGCGACAGGAGCTGGAACCAGTATACGACGCGGGTGCGCGCCGCCGCTACTCGATCAGGCGGTGCTTCATCGCGTAGTGGACGAGGTCCACGTTCGTGTTGAGCCCGAGCTTCTTCAGGATGCGCCCGCGATACGTGCTCACGGTGGACGGCGAAAGGCGCATCTCCTCGGCGATCTGGTGCAGCGTCTTGCCCGAGGCGAGCAGCCACATGACGCGGTACTCGCGATCGGAGAGGCGCTCGTGGGGCGGGCGCTCCTGCTCGGGCGTGAGCCGCGAGGCGAGCTTCTCCGCGAGCGTCGAGCTCACGTAACGCCCGCCGGTGGCGACCTTCTTCACCGCGGCGGTGAGCTCCTCGCCCGCGCTTTCCTTGGTGATGTAGCCCGCCGCCCCCGCCTTCAGCGCCCGCAGCCCATGCGGATCTTCGGGGTAGATCGAGAGGATGAGCACGGGGCGATCCGGATAGTCGTGCTTCACGTCGGAGAGCAGCTCGACGCCGCCGCGGCCCGGCATCGAGTAGTCGAGCACGGCGACGTCCCAGTCGACCTTGTGCGCGAATTCGAATGCCTCGTCGCCGTCGCGTGCCTCCGCGACGACGTCGACCTCGGGATCGGCTTCCAGCATGTGCTTGAGGCCCTGGCGCACGACCGGATGGTCGTCCGCGATCAGGACCTTCACTGGCCCGCCGCGCGCGCCATGCATAACGGTAGAGGATGCGAAGGTCATAGTTTCAGGCGTGGAACGTAGGTTGTTGTTGTAGGTTGGGGATCAGGACCGAGACCTTCGTGCCCTTTCCCTCTTCTCCGCGGACGTCGATGGACCCGCCGAACGCGAGGACGCGCTCCTTGAGCCCGAGGAAGCCCAGCGATTTGTTCCCCTCGAGCTCCTCGCTCCTCACGCCGCGGCCGTTGTCCTCGACCACGAGCGAGAGCCCGTGGTCGTCGGCGAGCCGTGCGTTGACGCGCGTGGCATTCGCATGCCGCGCGACGTTGGTGAGCAGCTCCTGGAAGATGCGGAAGAGCGCGGTCGAGCGCTCCTTGTCGGGATCGCCGAAGCCCGGCTCGATCTCGACGGTGCAGCGCACGCCGGTGCGCCGCTGGAACTCGCGCGCCTGCCACTCGATCGCGGCCGAGAGGCCGATCTCGTCGAGCACCTCGGGCCTGAGGCCCGAGGCGATGCGGCGCACGGAGTTGATGATGCGGTCGATGTTCTGCGACAGCCCCGCGATCTTCTCGCCCGTCTCGGGATCGTCGCGGCACGCCGTCTTCGCCAGCTTGCCGATGTCGAACTTGAGCCCCGTGAGCGCCTGGCCCAGCTCGTCGTGGATCTCGCGCGCGATGTGGATGCGCTCTTCCTCGCGCACGCTCTGCAGGTGCGCGGCGAGCGCGCGCAAATTCTCTTCCGAGCTGCGCAGGCGCTGCTCGGTCATCGCCCGCTCGGCGAGCTCCGCGGAGAGCATGCGGTTCATGTCGTGCAGGCCCACGAACACCGAGAGCTTGGACTTCAGCACCTCGGGGATCGGCGGCTTCGGGATGTAGTCGACGGCGCCGGCCTGGTAGCCGCGGAACATGCCGGTCAGGTCCTCGCTCGACTCGGCCGTGAGGAAGATGATGGGCGTGTACCGCGAGCGCTTGCGCTCGCGGATCATTTTCGCGGTGGTGAACCCGTCGATGCCCGGCATCTTCACGTCCATCAGGATGGCGGCGAAATCGTCTTCGAGCACGCACCGCAATGCCTCCTCCCCTGAGGATGCGGTGACGAGCCGTGCCCCCATGTTGGCGAGGATCTCCTGCATCGCGACGATCGCCGCGCGATCGTCGTCGACGATGAGGATGGAGGCCTGCAGCGTGTCGTCCATCGGGTCATTCGGCGAGCACCAGGAGCGAGTAGCCCCCGAGCCAGCGCGCCGCCCAGTCCGGGTTGATGGCATAGAGCGCGTTGCGGGGGAGCTTCATGAGCCGCGTCTTCCAGCCCGGGTGCGCGAGCTCGGTGCGCCCCGAAGTGTAGGCGTGGTCGATCACGCGATAGCCGGTGTCCTCGAGGGTGGCGAGCGCCGTCTCCTTGCTGAAATGGTGGATGTGCCCGACGCTCCTGCGCTGGTCGATGAGGGGCGTGCCGCGCGCGACCTCGAGCGCCGAGAGCTCGAGCGGGATGTGGAAGACCTTGTACTTGCCCTTCGTGCGGAGCTTGCGCAGGAAGGAGAAGTAGTCCTCGACGTGCTCGAAGACATCGATCGCCATCACGAGCTCGAAGTGCACGGGCTCCTCGAGCAGGTTGGCGAGCTTGAAGTGGAATTTCTCGTTCGCCTTGCGCGCGCAGATGTTGTACGCGACGGGCGAGATCTCGTAGCCGAAGAAGCGCGCGCGCGGGTCGAGCTGCGTGGCGAGGCTGCGCAGGATCTCGCCGCCGCCGCAGCCGATCTCGCACACGCTCATCGGTGCCACGCCGTGGCGCTCGAGCATGCGCGCGATGTGCGCCGCCTTCCAGGGCGAGTCGTCGACGTGCCAGTCGGGGTTGTTCCGCAGGTACGTCCCGTCGGTGTAGATCGTATCCATCGCTTCCTCGGGGCTCACAGCCCTGTGCGAGTAGCGACAGTCTATGAAAGTCGTCTTGGTGTCCGTTCTAGTGCGGTAGTAGTCCGTGCGGACCATTTTGGGTCAGACCCCGGTCGGCTTTGGGCTCGCCCAAAAGAAAGGCCGCCCGAGGGCGGCCCGATCGCATCTGCCGTCTTGACTGCAACGACGTCGCGACGCGAAGGGAGCGGCCCGCGGGCGCGAGCCGCTGAAGGGGTCAGCTGCGCACCGCCTCGTCCACCACGAACCAGTGCGGGTCGCCGCTCACGCGTGCACGGCCCGCGACGAGGACCTGCCAGCGATAGCGGCCGGTGGGCACGGGGCGGTCCCAGGCGAACCAGTTGCCGCGTGTCGAGCGCGCCTCGGTATGGCCGTCCGGAAACGTGAGGGCGATGGTGTAGCGCTCGGCGCCGCTCACCGCGGGCCAGGTGAACGCCGGGGCCCGAGAGAGGACCGTGGCGCGGTCCCCGGGCAGCACCTGCGCCATGAGCGTCGAGCGATCGGCGTGCGCCTGGCGCACCCAGCCGTGCATGCGCGCGGCGTGCGTGGCGATGGCGGAGCCGGCCACGAGCACGCTGGCGGCGATGGCGGCGGCGGTCTTCGGATGAATGCGAGCGGTCATGGTGCGAAGTCTCCTGCGATGAGTTGCAGGATCGCTTCAGCAACCGCCATGCCATCCGATTTTTACCCTTTTCAAACAGCGAGATGCGCCACCGCGGGCGTCGGCCTCGGCACGCGGTTGTAGCTGCAACCGTCTGGCGATCGTCGGCCGGGCCGCTTTTCGCTGTAGGAAGGGTGCTTTCGTCCTACAGCGTGTAGCAATCGAGCGACAGGCTGTGGATGGCGACTGACGTTTTGCGTCAGCACGCATCCACGCGCCCCCAAAAGCGCTGGATCCGCGTCTCCGGGAAGCGACTAATCGCCCGCCACGCTCCCGCGAACCGGCGCCACGTTCCAGCCCCGCCAGAGCGCGTCGTAGGCCGCGAGGAGCTTCGGCACCTCGTAGCGCCACTCGAGCTCGTTCTCGACGCGCCGGCGGCCGAACTCGCCCATGCGCGCGCGCCGCGCGGGATCGTCGATGAGCTCGAGGATCTTCGCGGCCATGTCGGCGGGGTCGTTCTTGCGCGCGTAGAGCGAGGCTTCCTGCGCGGAGAAGCGCCCTTCCGCGAGGTCGAACTGCACGATGGGCTTGCCGAGCGCCATGTACTCCATGATCTTGTTCATGGTGCTCTTGTCGTTCATGTCGTTCGCGATGTCGGGGTTCACGCAGACGTCGGCGGTGTTGAGCATCGCGAGCAGGTCCGCATCGGGCACGCGCCCGGTGAAGGTCACGTGGTCCGCGACCCCGAGCTCGGCCGCGAGCGCCTTCATCTCCTCGAGCGACGTGCCGCCGCCCACCAGGCCGAAGTGGACGTCCTGGCGCCCGTGGTCGTACACGATCGCGCGCGCGGCCTGGAGCAGCAGATCGATGCCCTCCTGCCGGCCCATGACGCCCACGTAGCCGACGAGGTGCTTGCGGCCGCGCTTGAGCGCATCCACGGGCGGCACGATCTTCAGGCGCTCGAGGCTCGGGCCGCTCCTCACCACGAAGACGCGCTCGGGATCCATGCCGCCGCGCTCGATCGCGATGCGGCGATAGGATTCGTTGGTCGCGATGGAAACGTCCGCGGTGCGGAACGTCCAGCGCTCGAGCGCCACCATGAGCTTCCAGAAGAAATCGCGCCGGCCGAACTTGGCCTCGTACAGCTCCGGGTTGATGTCGTGGTGGTCGAAGACGAACTTCTTCCCGAAGAGCTTGAAGAAACCGCCGATCAGGAAGAAGAGGTCCGGCGGGTTGCAAGCGTGGATCGCGTCGAACCCGCGCGTGAAGAGCACCTTCCACGCGAGGCGGAAGGTGTGGAAGAGCGCCGCGGAATATTCGATCGCGTAGCCCTTCGCGCCCTCCGCTTCCATGGGCAGCCTGTAGCGGTAGATCGCGATGCCGTCGATCTCCTCGTGGTGCTTCTCGTATCCCTTGCCGGTGGGACAGATGATCGAGACCCGGTAGCCCGCGTCCTTCAACGCATTGGCTTCCTGCCAGACCCGCCGGTCGAACGGGCTCGGCAGGTTCTCGACGAGGATGAGGACGCGCTTTTTCACCAGCAGATTCCGTCGTAAACGCCCTCGACGCTCCTCGTGTCCGCGATGCGCACGAGGTCCACGATCGACTGCCCTTCGCCGAGCCGGCGCGGCACTTCCCTGAACTCGGGGCTGCCGTTGCCGATCACGATCGTGCCGGCATGGGCGAGCACCTCGTCGATGGAATCCACCATCAGCTTCGAGATGTGCGGGATGTGGTTCAGGATGTAGTCGCGGTTGGCGCCGTGGATCGCGGCGATGCGCACGTTGCTGTCGTACACGCGCAGGTCGTAGCCCTTGCCGATCAACGTCTCCACCAGCTCCACCATGGGCGACTCGCGCAGGTCGTCGGTGCCGGCCTTGAACGAGAAGCCGAGGATGCCGACCTTGCGGTTGCCCTTGTCGATCACCGCCTGGATGCCGCGCTCGATCTGGTGATCGTTCGACGGCAGGATCGAGTCGATGATCGGCACCTTCACGTCGAGGAGCTTCGCCTTGTACGAGAGCGCGCGCACGTCCTTCGGCAGGCACGAGCCGCCGAACGCGAAGCCGGGCTTGAGGTAATACGGCGAGAGGTTGAGCTTGGTGTCCTGGCAGAAGATGTCCATCAGCTTGTGGCTGTCGATGTTCAGCCCCTTGCAGATGTTGCCGATCTCGTTGGCGAACGCGACCTTGAGCGCGTGCCACGTGTTGTCGGCGTACTTCACCATCTCCGCCGTCTCGTAGTCGGTGCGGATCTTCGGGCCCGGCAGGTGCTCGTAGACCTTCCAGAGCGCCTCTCCGCTGCCCGCTTCCACTTCGCCGAGGACCGTCTTCGGCGGATGGTAGTAATCGAACACCGCGGTGCCTTCGCGCAGGAATTCGGGGTTGATGCAGAGGCCGAAGTCGCGCCCGGCCTTGAGGCCCGAGGCGCTCTCGAGCGCGGGAATCACGACGGTGCGCATCGTGCCCGGCAGCATGGTCGAGCGCACGACCACCGTGTGGCCGCGGTGCTCGCGCAGGCCCGCGCCGATCTGCTCGCACACGCGCTTCACGTACTTGAGGTCGATGTGGCCGTTGCCGAGGCTGGGCGTGCCCACGCAGATGAGCGACATGTCGGTCGCGGCGACCGCGGCCTGGACGTCGGTCGTGGCGGCGAGCCGCCCGATCTTCACCATCTCGGAGATGATCTCGCCGATGTCCTTCTCGATGATGGGACTCTTGCCGGCGTTGATGAGGTCGACCTTGGTCTGCTGCGGGTCGACGCCGATGACCTCGTGGCCGTCCTGTGCAAGGCAGCCCGCGGCGACGGCTCCGACATAGCCGAGGCCCATGACGCTGATCTTCATTCTTTGCTCCGGGAGTGTGGGGAGAGACGACGAGCGCCTATGTTCGGCGCCGCACTTGACTCCCCTTGTTGCCGCCCCCGTGCCGGGCGTAGTCCTGACGGATCAGGGCTTCGAAACGGGTTCGAGCGCCTTGTCGGAAAACGGGAGGCCGCGCGCGGCGGCCACGTCGTTGCGAACCCAGACCTGCAGGCGCATCGGCACGCCCCAGAGCATGCGCGGGACGCCCACTTGCGCCGCCTTGGCGGCGTCCGCTTCCGTGAAGAGCGGAAGGGATTGCAGGGTGTATTGCCGGATCACGCCGGAGCGCTGGAGCGCTTCGGCCAGCATGTCGTAGCTCACGATGAGCTCGGGCCGGACCTCGGCCACGTAACCCGGCGGGATCGCGCCCAGCGTGCCGATGAGCCGCTCTTCCGGGACGCGCATCGGATGGAATTTCTGCGCCGCGGGAGAGACGAGCCCGAATCCGTCCGCGATGTGGCCGGGGAAGCCCCAGCCGAGGCCGCCCACCTCGGAGCTCAGGAGCGTGGCGCCCGGATAGCGCTTCGCGAGAACCTCGGCGACCTCGATGTACTGGCGGGTTCGCGCTCCGCCCGCGAATTGCGGGGAGAGCGCCGGGTTGCGCCAGGCGCCGGCGACGAAGGCGGGCAGCCGCAATACGGGCGGCAGGAGCGGAATGACCAGGGCGAGCGCCGCGAGGGCGCGCAGCGCGCGGGGCTCCAGCGCAGGCGAGAGGAGGCACGCGGCGAGCGCCCACAGGATCGGCACGGTGAAGAGCGGCACGTACCAGTCGAACACATAGCCGTGCGAGACGATGTACACCGCGAGGATCGCGCATCCCGTGGCGAACGATGCACGCGCGGTCCACGAGATCGGCTTCGCGAAGAGGAGCATGGCGCCCACGAGCAGCGCCGCGCCGGGCGCGATGGGGAAGCTCGCCGGGCCTAGTGCCACCGAAGGGCCGACCTGGTCGAGCGACTGCTGCCAGCTGAGCGAGTAGCCCAGCTGCTTCGCGCGGATCGTGTTCGGGATGAGCGTGCCGAAGAAATAAAGGTCGTACAGGACGAAGGGCAGCGCCGCCGCGGCGCCCCATGCGAGGATGGGGCCGAGCCTGCGCCGCTGCATCAAGGCGACGACGAGGAGCGCCACGCCGAGCGCGCCCAGCTCCACCCGCACGAAGCAGGCGAGCGCGAGCCACGCGAAGGCGCGCGGCCGGCCGCGCTCGAAATCGAGCATCGCGAGGCCTGCGAGGAGGATGGCGAGCGGTGTCTCCATGAGGCCGCCGCCCGCCATCATGAGCGAGGGGACAATGATGAAGAACGACGCGAGCGCCTCGCGCCACGATACGGCAGCCTTGCCTGCCGCCGCGGCGATGAGGCGCGCGTAAACCACGACGGCGAGCGTCGTGAACGCGGCTTCCAGCAGTGCCACGGACGACGCGCTGCCTCCTAGCGCGAAGAAGGCCGCGAGCACGATCGTCCAGCCGGTCGACGAGCTCGCCATCACCGCTTCGCCGAGGTTGTAGTAAGGGTGCCCGTGCTCCGCCAGGTGACGCGCGATGCGGAAGTGGATGTACGCGTCGTCGAACGCATACGCGCCGAGGCGCGACTGCAACGCGGCGAGCACGGCGAAGAGCACCAGCGCCGCCGCGACCGGGGCCATGCGCCCCGCCGGGGATGTCATGGGGCGGCATTATAACGACCGGGGTCAGACCACGGTCAGAATGTGAAACGCGCCGTTGCGTTTCAGATTGTGACCGTGGTCTGACCCCGGTCTTAACAAAGAATCTGCGTCCTCAGCACCTGGCGGCCGCGCACGATGGCCGACCAGAGCAGCGTGGGCGCGCGCACCTTCTGGTCGAAGCGGCGCGAGATCCAGCCGCCGATGGGCTGCTCGCTCGCCTCGAGGACGTGGGTCTCGCTTTCGAGGCCCCCGGGCAGGCGCAGCTCGATCGAGCCCTCGCCGCGCGTGAGCCGGAAGCCGCCCTCGATGCGCTCGACCGCGCACTCCTCGTGGCAGTGGAAGAAGAGCTCGACCGCATGCTCGCCCTCCATCAGCAGCGTGTCCTCGATTTCGATGCGCCGCGTGGCCTTGTCGAGCACGATGCAGCGGCGGTGCATCACCGGATCGGCGAGTCCCAGGTAGCCGTCGTGCCAGCCCTCGAAGACGTCGGACCCGTCATCGCTCGACCAGCGCGAGCACTCCGCGCGCGCCTTGCGCAGCCACATGAAGTTGCCGCCGGGCTCGGACTGGTCCATGCCGTCGACGCGCAGCGTGTTGTGGGCGGCCGTGCCGCGGAAGTAATGACGCCACTGCGCCTCCGTGTGATAGGCGAACGTGCCCGGGTCGACGAAGAACTCCTGCCCGCCCACGGAAAGCGTGAATGAAAGCGCATCCGCGTGGCCATGGGCCGCGATCTCGCGATAACCGAGAGGCCCGGCGTCCGCGATCAGGCGGATCTCGCGCGGTGTCTCGAAATCGTGACCGAGGATGTAATAGCCGCCGTCGGGGAAGGCACGCCGCACCGGCAGCCGCGCCCCCGTGCCGTCGAGCGCCGCGTAATCCGCATCGGCCCCGGCTCCGAGAAGCCAGCGCGTCTTGTCGTCGAGCGCCCCGGCCTTCGCCTTGAGGTCGCCGCGGCCGAAGAGCACCGCGCCCGTCGCGAGCAACGAATGGAAGCGCGAGAAGCCGGGCCGCGGGTCGAGCTTCACCACGTAGCCGTCGTCGGCGTCGCCGAACATGGGCACGTTGCCCTTCACGTCGATGATCGACGCCACGTACTCGAGCATCGCCACGATCCGGTCGCGGTACTCGCGCGAGAAGTCCCGGCCGTTGGCGCGCGCGGCGAGGTAGGGAATGAGCAGCAGGTCGAGCTCCCACTGCTGGTACGAGACCGCCTGCTCGCGGTTCACGCCGTCGGGCGCGTTCTGCAGCAGCGCCTCACGCTCGAGCATCGCGTGCGCCTTGGCGAACCAGTGATTCGCGCGATCCCAATGGGGCCACGCGATCGCGGCGGTCACGACACCGGCGAGCTCGCCGACCAGGTGGTTGTTCGCCGACGAGTGCAGCGAATAGTGCCCCGACACGAACTCCGCATGCTGGTACACCGAGGTGAGCCAGCGCGAGCGGAACGCCCTGCCCTCCTCGCCCTCGAAGAGCTTCGAGTCCACGCCGCCGATGAGCTGCCACGCGAGCGACCAGTTGATGAGTCGCAGGCCCGCTTCCAGCGAGCTCGACCAGTTCGGGCCCATGAGGTACGGGCACGCGGAGAACCAGCTCTCGAGCTGCTCGCGCAGGGCATCGCCATATCCGGCATCGCGCGTGAGGCAATACGCCTGCGCGAGCGTCACGATCTGCAGGTGCCGGTTCGGCTCCCACAAATACTTGCAGTCGCCGACCAGCTTCTCGTCGCGGTAGTCGAGCGTCTTGCCGAACTCGAGCGGCGCCTCGATGCCGGTCTTGGGATCGCGGTTCCAGCGCGGCGGCGTGCCGAGGTCCACGTCCTCGAGCGCGAACACGTCCAGGCGCCCGGCGGCGATGCGCTGCGCCGCCTCGGCATAAGGCGCGGGGTCGACCCCGGCCCCGGAGTCGATCCACGGGCTCGCGCGCCGCGACAGGTCGGGCTCCGGCACGCTCGTGCGCACGAGACCCATCTTCTCGACGCGCATCGACGCCGCCTTGATCACGCGATGGGCGATCTCGGCCGGCGTCATGCAACGCAGGCGGTTCAGCTTCCACGCGAGCCCCGAGGCGCCCTTCACGCGTACTGCCGGTGCCAGATCTCGAGGTTGAGGAGTGCCCATAGCAGCTTCTCGTGGTTCTGCTTGCCGTTCACGTGGTCGTCGACGACGTGGTCCAGGACCTCGCGATCGAAGTACTTGCGCGTCTTCGAGCCGGTGCCCTGCAGGTGGTCGCGCAGGTACTCGCGCATCGGGCCCTGGAACCAGCGGTTCACCGGGACGCGGAACCCGACCTTGGGCCGCTCGAGGATCGACTTGGGCAACAGCTCCTGCGCGGCCTGGCGCAGCACCCACTTGGTGGTGAGGCCCTTCACGCGATAGTGGTCGGGGAGCGTCGAGACGTACCCGGCCAGCTCGTGGTCCAGGAACGGCACGCGCGACTCGATCGAGGCGGCCATCGTCATGCGGTCGCCGCGCTCGAGCAGA
>Ga0157372_10003666_pt1 | contig 16512 bp, 15 predicted proteins | sample C55metaG_FD_115307 | JGI IMG/M metagenome (GOLD analysis project Ga0157372, IMG submission 115307) | Corn rhizosphere microbial communities from Kellogg Biological Station, Michigan, USA - C5-5 metaG | ecosystem: Host-associated > Plants > Roots > Rhizosphere > Soil | place: USA: Michigan... | reverse complement strand
CCCACGAGCCCGCGGTCATCTGCCCGAACATCATCAGGCCCTTGCGGTCGAGCTCGTCGAAGTGCTCCCACGTCGCCCACTTCGGCACGAGGTTCGAGTTGGCGATCAGCACGCGCGGCGCGTCGGCATGCGTGCGGAAGACGCCGACCGGCTTGCCGCTCTGGATCAGCAGCGTCTGATCCGGCCGCAGCCTGCGCAGGCTCGCGAGAATCGCGTCGAAGCATTCCCAGTTGCGCGCGGCCTTCCCGATGCCGCCGTAGACGACGAGCGCGTCGGGATTCTCGGCGACCTCGCGGTCGAGGTTGTTCTGGATCATCCGGTACGCCGCCTCGATCAGCCAATTCGCGCAGGCGATCTGCGTGCCGCGCGGCGCGCGCACGCTGCGCGCAACGTGTCGGGAGACGGACGTGTCGTTCATCGGGACCTCCGAAGGGCGCCGCGCGAGCATGACACCGCGTGTGGCTTCGCCAAGCCTAGGCTACTCGCGTCGCGCGGACAAGCAACGCCATCAGCGGTCGCGACATCGATCAGCGCGCGTGGCGCTCGCGCGCGACGTAGCCGAGTCGCGCGGACACCCGATCGGCGGCCTCGCGGACCTGCTCGATCAGCGCGCGCCGGCCGGGCACCGCAAAACGGTACATCGGCACGGTCGCCGTGATCGCGGCCACGACGACGCCGCGGTCGTTTCGCACCGGTGCCGCGACGGCGCCGACGTCGATCGAGAACTCGCCCTCGTTGATCGCATAGCCCTGGCGCCGGATCACGGCGATCTCCGCGAGCAGCGCGCTGCGGGTGCCGATCGTGCGCGGCGTGAAGCGCCGAAGATCGCGGCTCAGCACGCGCTCGACCGTCGCCGCAGACGCGAACGCGAGGAGGAGCTTGCCCGATGCCGTCGCGTGCGCCGGATTGCGGCTGCCGCGCGCCGCATAATGCTTCACGGCTCTTGCCCCGAGCACCTGCTCGAGATTGACGGCGCCCGCGCCGTCCCAGACGCTTATGCTGATCGTTTCGCCGCATCGCTGCGCCAGCTCGACGAGTTGCGGCAGCCCCGTCTCGGCGACCCGCAGCGTCGCGAGCAGCGGCGCGACCAGACCGAGGAGTCCCGGGCCGAGGCGAACGCGCCTCGACGACGCGTCGCGCTCGACGAGGTCGTGCTCCTCCAGTGTCGCAACCATTCGCGACACCGAGCTCTTGTGCAGGCCGACGATGCTCGCGATCTCGCCGACGCCGAAGAGCGGCGGGTCGCTCGCCAGGCAGCGCAGGACGTCGACCGCGTGGCGCACCGACCGCACCGACGTCGCGCGTGCGCGGCGCTTCGGCCGCAGAGCGGCGCCTGCGCGCGTGCCCGTGTCCGATCGCGTTCGAGCCATGCCGCTCCGTCGAGGTTGCGCATTCCGCAACGCCGGCGGGCGCGCAAGCCGGGAGTATAGCGAAGACCGGCGAGCGTGTTGCGCATTGCGCAACCGGTTGGCGAGGGACGCGCTCAGAATGACCGGCGCGACCACACGGAGCCCGATCATCATCATGCGCACCTTCGACGCGTCACCGACCGTCGTCATCCCGGCATGCTCATGACTTCCGCGAGCAACAGGATCATCGTCGGCATCAGCGGCGCGTCGGGCACCGTCTACGGCGTTCGGCTCCTCGAGGTGTTGCGCGACCTGGGATTCGAGACGCATCTCGTGATGACGCGCTCGGCGCGACTCGCAATGTCGTACGAGACGGCGTTGAAGCCCGCGGACGTCGAGGCGCTCGCGAGCGTCCACCATCGCAACGAGGACATCGCAGCGCCGATCTCGAGCGGGTCGTTCCGCACGCTCGGAATGGTCGTCGCGCCGTGCTCGATCCGCAGCCTGTCGGAGATCGCGACCGGCGTCACGTCGGGCCTGCTCACGCGCGCCGCCGACGTCGTGCTGAAGGAGCGGCGCCGCCTCGTGCTGCTGGTGCGCGAGACGCCGCTCCATCTCGGGCATCTGCGCAGCATGACGCAGGCCACGGAAATCGGCGCCGTCGTGATGCCGCCGGTGCCGGCCCTGTACAACCGGCCGCAGACCGTCGACGACATCGTCAACCACAGCGTCGGCCGGGTCCTCGATCTCTTCGGCATCGACAACGCGCTCGTGCGCCGCTGGGGAGAGCCGGATGCCGACGAAGACGTTCCGGCGGTGCGAGGGACAAGAGCATAAGCATGGACGACCTTCGATCGCCGCGCACTGCGTCGCGTCCGACGCTGACGCTCGGCGTCCGCACGCTGACGCTCGACGATTTGCGCCGCGTCTATCGCGACGCGGTGAATGTCGAGCTCGACGAAGCGGCGCTGCCCGCCATCACCGCATCGCGGGCGGTCGTGCAGCGGATCGCCGACGGCGACGAGGCGGTTTACGGCATCAACACCGGCTTCGGCAAGCTCGCGCAGACGAAGATTGCGCACGATCGCCTCGCCGAATTGCAGCGCAACCTCGTGCTGTCGCACAGCGCCGGGATCGGAGCGCCGCTGCCCGCGGGTGTCGTGCGGCTCGTGCTCGCCACGAAAGCGCACGCACTCGGGCGCGGATTCTCGGGCGTGCATGTCGAAATGGTGCGCGCGCTGCTCGCGCTCGCGAACGCAGGCGTGCTGCCGCGCATTCCGTGCAAGGGCTCCGTCGGCGCGTCCGGCGATCTTGCGCCGCTCGCGCACCTGTCGCGCGTTTTGATCGGCGAAGGCGAGGCGCTCGCAGGCGACGACGTCGTTCCGGCCGCCGAGGGACTGCGACGCGCGGGCGTTGCACCGCTGGCGCTCGCGCCGAAGGAGGGTCTCGCACTGCTGAACGGCACTCAGGTCTCGACGGCACTCGCACTCGCTGCGCTGTTCGAGGCGGAGAACGTGTTCGCGGCGGCGCTCGTCGCGAGTGCGTTGTCGCTCGAAGCGATCAAGGGCTCGGTGCGACCGCTGGATCCGCGGATTCACGACGCGCGCGGACAACCCGGCCAGATCGCGGTGGCTGCGGCCCTGCGCGCGCTCCTCGACGGCAGCGCCATCGTGCCGTCGCACGCGGACTGCGGCCGCGTCCAGGATCCTTACTCGATCCGCTGTGTGCCGCAGGTGATGGGCGCGTGCCTCGACAACCTGCGCCATGCGGCACGCGTGCTCGAAATCGAGGCGAACGGCGCATCCGACAATCCGCTCGTCTTCGCCGACACGGACGAAGTGGTGTCGGGCGGAAACTTCCACGCCGAGCCGGTCGCGTTCGCCGCCGACATCGTAGCGCTCGCGATCGCCGAGATCGGCGCCATGTCGGAGCGGCGCATCGCGCTTCTGATCGACGCGTCGCTGTCGGGATTGCCGCCGTTCCTGGTTCGCGAGGGCGGCATCAACTCGGGATTCATGATGCCGCAGGTGACGGGGGCGGCGCTTGCGTCGGAAAACAAGACGCTTGCGCATCCGGCAAGCGTCGACAGCCTGCCGACGTCGGCGAACCAGGAAGATCATGTGTCGATGGCGACGTTCGCGGCGCGGCGGTTGTTCGACATGCTCGACAACACGGCGGCCATCGTCGGCATCGAGGCGATGGCGGCCGCCCAGGGCATCGATTTCCTGCGGCCGCTCGAAAGCTCGGCGGTCATCGAACGCGAGCACGCCGACATCAGGCGGCGCGTCGCATTCCTCACGCGCGATCGCGAGTTCGCGCCCGACATAGCGGCGATGCAGCGCTGGGCGCTGCGCGACGGCTGGCCGCAACCAGTCGCGCGGATACTGCCGAGCCGGATGTGAACGACGCCCGCACCCCTCACCCCAGCCCTCTCCCCGCGCGCGGGGACAGGGAGCCGGGCGCAAGCGAGGCGGGTGAGGGGAGAAGTGGCGACGGCATCTGGCACAACGTGCGCCTCGCGCCCGACACGCTCGACGATCCGTCGCTCGCGTCGGCGAACGCCATCGTCGTGCGCAACGCTGCGATCGCGTGGCTCGGCGACGAACGCGCGATCCCGCGTGACCTCGCAGCGATGCCGCGACACGACGGCCACGGCGCGCTCGTCACCGCCGGACTCGTCGACTGCCACACGCATCTCGTCTACGGCGGCGACCGCGCGGGCGAATTCGCGCTTCGTCTTGCCGGTGCGAGTTACGCGGAGATCGCCGCGCGCGGCGGCGGGATCGTGTCGACGGTGCGCGCGACGCGGGCCGCGAGCGAGGACGAGCTCTACGCCGCCGCCTCCGCGCGCCTCGCGTATCTGCTCGCAGACGGCGTCTGCGCGATCGAGATCAAGTCGGGTTACGGTCTCGACCTCGCGACGGAGCGCAAGCAGTTGCGCGTCGCGCGGCGCCTCGGCGAAGCGAACGGCGTCACCGTGCGCACGACGTTCCTCGGCGCGCATGCGCTGCCGCCGGAGTATGCGCAGCGGGCCGACGCTTACGTCGATCACGTGTGCGACGAGATGTTGCCGGCGCTCGCCGAGGAAGGCCTCGTCGATGCCGTCGACGCGTTCTGCGAAGCGATCGCGTTTTCGCGGGCGCAGACGGAGCGCGTGTTCGAAGCGGCGGAGCGCCTGGGATTGCCGGTCAAGCTGCATGCGGAGCAGCTTTCGGACATGGACGGTGCAGCGCTTGCGGCTGCGCATCATGCGGTGTCGGCGGATCATCTCGAGCACTTGTCGCAGCGCGGCATCGATGCGATGCGCGACGCGGGAACGGTCGCCGTGCTGCTGCCGGGCGCGTTCTACGTGCTGCGTGAGACGAAGCGGCCACCCGTCGAGGCGCTGCGCGCGGCGGGCGTGCCGATCGCGATCGCGACCGACCACAATCCCGGCACGTCGCCGCTGCTGTCGCTTTTGACCGCGATGCACATGGCGTGCACGCTGTTCGGGCTCACGGTGCCGGAAATGGTCGCGGCCATCACGCGCAACGCGGCACGCGCGCTCGGCATCGAGGCGACGCACGGCGTGCTCGGCATCGGCCGGCCGGCGAATTTCGTGCTTTGGACGATCGACGGCGTCGACGCGCTCGCGTACTGGCTCGGACGGCGTCCCATCGGGACGATCGTGCGCATGGGCCGCATCGTCACGAGCACCCCAACGACAGGCGAACGATGAGCACGACCGGCAAGGCGTCGATGCGCGACTACATGGAAACGCTCCGTGCACGCGGAGAGCTGCTCGAGGTGGAACGGGAAGTCGATCCCAAGCACGAGCTCGCCGCCGTCACGTCGGCCGCGCATCGGCGCTTCGGAAAACCGATCCTCTTCCATCGCGTGAAGAACACGGCGCTGCCGGTACTTACGAGCATCTACGGCTCGCGCGAGCGCCTGGCCGAGATCCTGGGCATAGGGCCCGACGATTTCTGCCGCAAATGGAACGACCTCGCGACGGTCGCCGGCCAGCGCGACGTGCCGCTGAAGCCCGCTGCGGAGGTCGGCGATCTCGTCGATTGCAGGCTGTCGGATCTGCCGCTCATTACGTATTCGGAACGCGATGCGGCGCCGTATTTCACGTCGGCGATGTTCCTCGCACACGAGCCGGAGACTGGCGTACGCAACCTGTCGTTCCACCGCTCGATGTACGTGAGCGACGACGAATTGCGCTGCCGCCTGGCGCCGCGCCATCACTTGACGATGTACCACGAGAAGGCCGAGAAGACGGGCAAGCCGCTCGACGCCGCTATGCTGATCGGGCCGCCGCCGACGGCGTTCCTGACCGCCGCGTCGCCGCTGCCGTACGATGCCGACGAGCTCGAGGTCGCCGCGAAGCTCGCCGGCGAATCGATCGAGATGCGGCCGTGCAGGCACATCGACCTCATGGTGCCGGCGTCGACCGAGATCGTCATCGAGGGCCGGTTCCTGCCCAACGTGCGGCGCGACGAGGGACCGTTCGGCGAGTTCATGGGCTACTACACGCCCGTCGGCCAGAACGCCGTGTTCGAGGTGCTGGGCGTCACGCGACGCGCAGACGCGATCTTCCACAGCATCCTGTGCGGCTCGTCCGAGGAAGTGCTGACCCTCGAGCTGTCGGTCGCCGCCAACATCTTCCAGCGGATCAACGGGGTGCTGCCTGGCATCGTCGACGTCACCTGCCATCCGTTCGTCACGCACGTCATCGTCAGGATTCGCCAGCAATACGAGGGTCACGCGCGGCAGGTGCTGCTCGCGGTGTTCGGCGCCGAGCCGACCTGGGCGAAGATGGTCACCGTCGTCGACGAGGACGTCGACATTTACGACATGGACGACGTCACGTGGGCGGTTCTGACGCGCTCGCGGCCCGACGAGGATGCGATCATCATTCCCGATACGCCTTCCTTCTACCGCGATCCGCACAAGGACCACTGGGGCCGGATCGGCATCGACGCGACGGCGCCGTTCGGCCGCCGCAAGGATTTCGAGCGCAAGCGCATTCCCGGCGCCGACACCGTCGACCTGTCGGCATACTTCGCACGCCCACGTTGAACCGTCTTCGAAACCGCACGTTGAACCGTTCGACCATCATCGCCCGACCAGCCAACGGAGAGTCAGCATGAAAGTCCCGATGATCGTTTCCGCTGTCGTTGCCTTCTTGGCCGTCGCCGGCGCGGGCCCGCAGCCTGCGCAAGCGCAGGCGCCGCTCACGAAGATCACGTTCCTCACGAACTATACGTTCCATGGCCGCCATTCGCCGTTCTTCGTCGGGCTCGACAAGGGCTACTACAAGGAGGCCGGCTTCGACATCGAGATACAGCCGGCGACCGGCAGCGGCTTCGTGATCACCGCCGTCGACAGCGGCAAGGCCGATTACGGAATGGCGGAGGCGGCGTCGGTCGTGCAGGCGGTCGCGAAGGGTGCCAAGGTCAAGAGCTTCATGGTGTTCACCGACATCAGCACGTCGGGGCTCGCATCGCTCAAGCCGTACAAGACGCTCGACTCGCTCAAGGGCCAGAAGATCGCCGCGTCGCAGACGGATAGCGCACGCGTGATCCTGCCGATCCTGCTGTCGAAGGCGAACATCGATCCGTCGTCGGTCCAGTGGCTGGCGGCGGATCCAGGCGTCTACTCGTCGCTGCTGCTGTCGGGGCAGACCGACCTCTTCACCGCGTCGCTCGACGGCGACGTTCCGGCGCTCGAGAAGATCGCGAAGCCGCAGGGCAAGACCGTGTACTTCACGCCGTTCGCGGACTGGGGTTACGACGTGTTCGGCTACTTCCTGATCGCAAAGGACACGACGCTCGCCGCCGATCCGGCTGCGGCGAAGCGCTTCGCCGAGGCGACGCGCAAGGCGGTCGACTACGCCGTCGCGCATCCGGACGAGACGGCGCGGATCATGGTCAAGCACAACCCGGCGCTCAACTACGACACGACGCTCGCGCAATGGCAGCAGACGATCAAGTCGATCGAGACGCCGTACGTGAAGAAGAACGGCTACGGCGTCGCCACCGACGATCGGCTGCAGCGGACGATCGACCTCGTCAAGACGGCGATGAAGCTCGACATGTCGCTCGCGCCGAGGGATATTTACGCGCCGGCGCTGCAGGCGAAGTAAGGTCCGCCGCACGCCATCCGAATTCCGCATGACGGTTGCGCTCGAGATCGAGGATGTCCGCAAGACGTTCCGCAGCGTCGTCGCCGTCGAGCGCGCCTCGTTTCGCGCCGAGGCCAACGAGTTCGTCTCGATCGTGGGGCCGAGCGGGTGCGGCAAGTCGACGCTGTTGCGGATGGTCGCCGGGCTCGTCGCACCGACCGCCGGCCGCATCGTCGTCGGCGGCAAGCGCGTGTCGGGTCCGATCCGCGACGCCGGCATGGTGTTCCAGGCGCCCGTGCTGCTGCCGTGGCGCACGACGCTTTCGAACGTCCTGTTCGTCGCCGACGTCGCGGGCAGGACGTCGGCCGCGCATCGCGAGCGTGCGCGCGAGCTGATCGCGCTTGCCGGCCTCGCCGGCTTCGAGCGGGCGTACCCGCATCAGTTGTCGGGCGGTATGCAGCAGCGCGCCGCGATCTGCCGCGCGCTGCTCATGAATCCGCCGCTGATCCTGATGGACGAGCCGTTCGGCGCGCTCGACGTGATGACGCGCGAGCGGATGGCGTTCGAGCTTGCGAAGATCTGGGCGGCGAATCGCAACACCGTGCTGTTCGTCACCCACAGCATCAGCGAGGCGGTGCTCCTGTCCGATACGATCGTCGTGATGACGCCGCGGCCCGGACGCGTCCGGGACATTGTGAAGGTCGACCTGCCTCGTCCGCGCGACGTGTCGGTGCTCGAGCATCCACGTTTCGTCGAGCTGTCGGCGCGCGTGCGAAACGGGATCGAGATGGCTTCAGAGATGGATTCGCAACGCAAAGTCGTCTCCGATCCCACTTCGGTTTTCGTGCAATGACCGGCTCGGACCCGGCACTGGCGCAGGCGAGCGCAGCGCCGGAGGCGGTCGAGCCGCATCCGTCCCGGTTCGTGGCGCCGTTGCGCTCGGCCGCCGCCGTCGCGGTGTTCCTGCTCGCCTGGCAGTTCGGCGTGCCGCTCGTGCACATCCCCGCTTATGTGCTGCCGCTGCCGTCGGTGATCGCACATCGCTTCGCCGAGACGCTCGCGCTGCAGCTCGTCAATCTCGGCGTCACCGCGATGACGACGCTCGCCGGACTCGCGATCGCGCTCGTCGTCGGCGTGCTGCTCGCGCTGCTCGTCGTCTACGTCGAAGCGGTGAAGAGCGTGATCATGCCGTTCCTCGCCGCGTTCAACAGCATTCCGAAGATCGCGATCGCGCCGCTGTTCGTCATCTGGTTCGGCCTGGGCGCCGAGTCGAAGATCCTGCTCGCGTTCCTGCTGGCGCTGTTCCCGATCTTCGTCAATTCGGTGACCGGGCTGGGCGAGATCGAGCCGGACATCATCGACTTGTCGCGCCTGGCCGGCGGCTCGGCCTATCGCGTCTTCGCGCTCGTGCGTCTGATGCACGCGACGCCGTACATCACCGACGCGCTCAAGGTCGCGTTCCCGCTGGCGCTCGTCGGCTCGATCGTCGGCGAGTTCATCGGCGGCAACCGCGGCATCGGACAGCTCGTGCTCGCCGCGCAGTTCAACCTCGACACGCCGCTCGTATTTGCGGCGCTATTGTCGATCACGCTGTTCACGACTGCGGGGATCGGGCTCATCACGCTGTTCGAGCGCCGGTTCCTCAAGTGGCGCCCGTCGCAACGCAGTCGCTGACCTAGGCTTTCCTGAACTCGCAGCCGTCTGCGTACAGGATGCCATCGCGCAACTCGCCGGTCGCTTCGTACCCGGTGGTCGGGTCGCGGAAGTGCACGCGATGGCCGTCGCTGCGCCAGACGCCGTGGAACGTGCGCCCGCTGTCGCCGCGCAGTTCGTCGAACGTGCCGTCGGCGTTGAGCTGCACGCGCATGCGGCCGTCCGACGAGAGCCAGACGCCGGCGATGTCGTCGATGCTCAATGCGCGCCCGCCGCCTGCGTCCCGGCGCCCGACCCCTTCACGGGCCGCGCGAGCCAGACGACGACGATCAGCGCGAGGAACAGCAGCGCCGACGCGAAGAACACGTCGTTCGCCGACAGCATGAAGGCCTGCTGGTCGACCATCCGGTTCAGCATTGCATGGCTCTGGTCGGCCGTGAGCCCGCTCGCCTGCATCGTCGCGAGTGCCTGCGTGGATGCCGGGTTGCGTCCGATCTCCTCGACGAGCTGCGCGTGATGCAGCGTCGCGCGGTGATCCCAGAACGTCGTCGCGATCGACGTGCCGAACGAGCCCGCGGTGATCCGCGCGAAGTTGAACAGTCCCGATGCGGACGGAATCCGCGCCGGATCAAGGCCGGACAGCGACAGCGCGACCAGCGGAATGAAGAACATCGCCATCGCCGCGCCCTGGATGATCGTCGGCACCATCAGCGTCCAGAAGTCGGCGGACGTGTTGAACTTCGAGCGCATGTAGAGCACGAGCGCGAAGACGATGAAGGCGCCGGTCGCGAAGATTCGCGGGTCGACCTTGTGCACGCTGCGGCCCACGAACGGCGTCAGCAGGATCGCGAGCAGTCCCACGGGCGCGAGCACGATGCCGGCGTCCGTCGCGGTGTAGCCCATGTACTGCTGCAGCCACAATGGCAGCAACACGACGTTGCCGAAGAATGCGCCGTAGGCGAGCGACATCGCAAGCGAGCTCGTCCAGAAGTTGCGCCGCGCGAAAAGCCGCAGGTCGACGACCGGATGCGCCTCGGTCAGCTCCCAGACGACGAAGATGGCGAAGCCCACGAGCGCCGTGATCGCGAGGATCGTGATTTCGCCGGAACCGAACCAGTCGAGGTCCTTGCCCTTGTCGAGCATGATCTGCAGCGCGCCGACCCACAGCACGAGCAGGGCCAGGCCCACCGCGTCGATCGGCAGCTTGTGCGTCTGCGTTTCGCGCGTCCGGTAGATCGCCCACGTCGCCGTCGCGGCGACGATTCCCACCGGAACGTTGATGTAGAAGATCCACGGCCACGCGATGTTGTCGGTGATCCAGCCGCCGAGCACGGGACCGACGACGGGCGCGACGAGCGTCGTGATGCCCCACAGGGCGAGCGCGGTGCCCGCCTTCGCCTTCGGATAGCTCGACAAGAGGAGCGACTGCGACAGCGGGATCATCGGTCCGGCGACGGCGCCCTGCAGCACGCGAAACGCGATCAGGAAGCCGAGCGTCGGCGCCAGCGCGCAGAGGAACGACGCGGCAACGAACAGCAGCACCGAGCCGATGAACAAGTGCACCTGCCCGTAGCGCTGCGTGAGCCATCCGGTCAGCGGCAGCGAGATCGCGTTCGCGACGCCGAACGACGTGATGACCCACGTGCCCTGGTCGGGCGACACGCCGAGATCGCCGGCGATCGCCGGCAGCGACACGTTCGCGATCGACGAGTCGAGCACGTTCATGAACGTCGCGAGCGACAGCGCGACGGTGCCGAGCGCGAGCGTCGCGCCCGTGAGCGGCGCGGGCTCGGCCCTGGCCGCAGTCGGGGAATTGCTCATTGCAGAACGCGCCGGTTACTTCGACGCGGCGAGTCGCCGCGGCGCGTTCGCCGGCGCGTCGGCGTGCGCGACGTGCGGCGTGGCGGCGGCGTGGCCGTTGCTCGCCGGAATCCCGTCGTTGGCCGCGATGATCGCGTGGACCCGCTTGTCGGCCGCTGCGTCGATCGCATCGTAGACGTCGGTGTGAAGGGGCGGCGTCGCTTGCGCGAGCTGCGGCAGCCGCTCGCCGCCGCGCTCGTGCGTGTCGACGTCGACCTGCATCGACAGCCCGACCTGCAGCGGATGCTCGATCAGCTCCTTCGCGTCGAGCGCGATCCGCACCGGCACACGCTGCACGATCTTGATCCAGTTGCCGGTCGCGTTCTGCGCGGGCAGCAGCGCGAACGCCGAGCCGGTTCCGGCGCCGAAGCCTGCGACCGTGCCGTGGAAGCGCACCTTGCCGCCATAGAGATCGGCGGTGAGCGTGACCGGCTGGCCGATGCGCATCGTCGCAAGCTGCGACTCCTTGAAGTTGGCGTCGACCCACACCTGGTCGAGCGGCACGATCGCCATCAACGGCGCGCCCGGCGCGACGCGCTGGCCGAGTTGCACCGAGCGCTTCGCGACGTAGCCCGACACCGGCGCGGGCAGCGTCGTCCGTGCGAGGTCGAGATAGGCGTCGTGCACCTGGGCCGCGGCCGACAGCACGTCGGGATGGTTCTCGACCGTGGTGCGGTCGACGCGCGCCTGGTTCGCCGCGAGCTGCTGCTGCGCGGCCGCGAGCGACGCCTCGGCGCTCGTCAGCGCGTCGCGCGCGTGCTGCAGCTCCTCGCCGGACACCGCGCCGGAGCGCGCGAGCCGCTCGCGTCGCGAAAGGTCCTCGCGCGCGCGCGCGACTTCGGCGTTGTGCATGTCCACGTTGGCCCTGAGCTCGGCGGTCGTCGCGAACAGGCCGCGCACGTCGCGAACCGTCTTAGCGAGCTTGGCATCGGCCTGCTCGAGCGCGATCTTCGCGTCGGAGGGATCGAGCTCGACGAGCGGCGCGCCGGCCTTGACGAACTGCGTGTCCTCGGCGCCGATCTTGACGACGGTACCCGCGATCTGCGGTGTGATCTGCACGACGTTGCCGCTCACGTACGCGTCGTCGGTCGATTGCTCGTAGCGCAGCACGAGCGCCCAGTACGCGCCGTACGCGATGCCGACCAGCGCGAATGCGCCGATCACGATCGCGAGCCAGCGCTTGCGCGCGCCGCCGTTCTTCGCTTCGGCAGGCTTGTTGTCGATCTTCGCTTCAGTAGGTTCGTTGTCGTTCATCGTTCGTGTCCATGGTTCATCGCGATTTGCACCGGCGCGAAACCGCCGCCGAGCGCGCGCACGAGGTCGATCGAAAGCTCGAGCGCCCGCGCGCGGAGGTCCGCGTCGAGGCTTTGCTGAGCGAGCATCGGTTGTTCGGCGGAAAGCACCTGCAGGTAGTTCCCGAGGCCTTCCCGGTAGCGCAGCAGCGCGAGGTCGTACGCTTCACGCGTCGTCGCCGCCGCGATCCGCTCCTGTGCGCGCTGCTCGTCGAGGCTCTTGAACGACACGAGCTGGTCGACGACGTCGCGCATCGCGTTCGCGAGCGCCTGGTTGTACTGCTCGACGGCAATGTCGTAATCGGCGTCCTTGCCGGCCAGCTCGGCGCGAAGCCGTCCCGCGTCGAAGATCGGCAGCGTGACGGCCGGCGCGACGCCGAGCGTGCGGCTCGCAGCCGACAGCAGGTTCGCGCCGCCCAGGCTCTGCAGACCGACGAACGCCATCAGGTTGACGTTCGGATAGAACGCGGCCTTCTGCGATGCGATCTCTTTGCTCGCCGCTTCAACGCGCAAGCGTTGCGCGACGATGTCGGGCCGGTGGCCGAGAAGGTCGGCCGGCACGTTCGACGGCAGCGCGACCTGCGTGAGCGCCGCGGCCGTCGGACGCGCGATGGCGAGCCCGCGATCGGGACCCTTGCCCATCAGCGCCGCGATCGCATTCCGCGCAAGCGCGATGCGCTCCTCGAGCGCGGCGATCGCTTCGCGCGTCGCGGGGAGTGCAGCTTCGGCCTGCTTGACCTCGAGCGTCGAGTCGATGCCCGCCGCATTGCGCTCGCGCGTCAGCTTCGCGATCTGCTCACGCGAGGCGAGCGTCTGCTTCGCCACGTCGAGCTCGAGGTATGCACGCAGAAGCTCCGCGTAAGCGCGTGCGATGTCGGTCGACAGCGCGAGCCGCGCCGCGTACGCGTCGATCTCCGTTGCGCGCGCCTGCCCGAGCGCCGCCTCGTACGCGTTACGGTTCTTGCCCCAGAAATCGATTTCCCACGAAAGCGACAACTGAAGATCGGACAGCGTCTGCGTCGTTCCGCCGAACGGCGGCGGAATCAGACCGTGCTCGGGAAAGCGCTCGCGCGTCGCCGATGCGCTCGCGTCGACGCGCGGGAAGAGGGCGCTTTTGCTCTCGGCGGCAAGCGCGAGCGCCTTGCGCGTGCGCGCCGCTGCGATGTTCAGCGTCGGATTGCCGGCGAGCGCCTCGTCCATCAGCGCAGCGAGCTGCGGATCGCCGAACGCCTTCCACCAATCGGTCGCCGGCCACGCGGCCGGATCGATGCGCGCCTCGGACAGCGTGCGTTGCGCCGGGACGTCGTTCGCGTCGCGCGACGTCGCCGTCGGCGCAAGGCCGCTCGTGCTCGCGCAACCGGCGAGCACGATGCAGGCGGAGGTGACAACAGCGTGGAGCTTGGGCAGGGACATCGAGGGCTTTCGAAAAACGAGCAAGGTATTTGCTTGGGCGATTGATGCCTAGGCAACAAACGGGCCAAAAAAAAGATCACCGATTGGCGAGCATCCGGTGCAGCAGCGTTTCGAGCATGCGCCGGTCCTCGGCGCTGAAGCCGCGGAGAAATTGCGCGTGCACGCGGTCCTTGGCCGCAATGAGCTGCGGAAAGAGCGCCTTGCCGGCGACTGTGAGCTCGAGGTTCATCGCGCGCCGGTCCTCGGGATGCGGCACCCGGCGCACCAGCCCCTTCTGCTGCAGCCGATCGATCATCCGCGTCATCGCGCCCGGGTCGTACGAGATCGACTTGCAAAGGCCGGCCGCCGAGTCGGCCTCGCCGTACGCGACCGACGACAGCACGAAAAGCTGCGGCGCCGAGATGTCGAACGCCGACAATTCACGGTCGAGGGCGTCGATCAATTCGACGCGGACGCGGTTGATGAGCCGCAGGATCCCGTGCGCCGGCTTCGCGGGCGCCGGTTCGACGGTGGTCAAGATGTCGGGATGCGCGGCCATGCCTCGGAATATAAGTGCCTAGGCAACTATTGTCAAGGCCACAATGGGCGCGGTCGGAGATGGCCTCATAAGATGACGGGGCGTCGTTCGGACGAAAGGGACGCTCGCAACGTATCGTGCCTTGATTTCAAAGGAGATGCAGCATGGACCGGTTCACCGGCGGTTGCCTGTGTGGCAACGTCCGCATCGTGGCGTCGGGAAGCCCCTACCGCGTCGGCCTTTGCCATTGTCTCGACTGTCGCAAGCATCACGGAGCGCTTTTCCATGCGTCCGCCGTGTTCCCGCAGGACGCAGTGACGATCGACGGCGAAACGCGCGAATACGCCGGGCGGTTCTTCTGTCCCCGCTGCGGCTCGCCGATGTTCGGGCGCAGCGCCGACGAGATCGAAGTGAACCTGGGCTCGCTCGATGCTCCCGACCAATTGATGCCGACCTACGAGAGCTGGATCATCCGCCGCGAGTCGTGGTTGCCGCCGTTTCCGCTCACGAGGCGATACGCGCGGGATCGCGACGCCACGAGCCGCTTTGAATAGTAGACCGCGCCGCCGGCTCGCCGGCATCCTTGCGCTCGACGACTTCGAGGCCGCCGCGCGTCGACATCTGCCACGCCCGGTGTTCGGGTATGTCGCGGGTGCTGCCGAAACGGACTGGACGCTCGCCGACAATCGCCGTGCCTTCGCCGAATACGGCTTCCTGCCGCGGATGCTCGTCGACGTATCGAAACGCACCGCGCGTACGACGCTCTTCGAGCATGCGTATTCGGCGCCGTTCGGTATCGCGCCGCTCGGCATTGCCGCGCTCTACGCGTACCGCGGCGACCTCGTGCTCGCCGCCGCGGCCGCGCAGGCAAACGTGCCGATGGTGATGAGCGGCTCGTCGCTGATACGCCTCGAGGACGTCGCCGCCGCGTCGTCGTCGACGTGGTTCCAGGCCTACCTGCCCGGCGACGAGAAGGCGATCGTCGCGCTTATCGAGCGCGTCGCGCGCGCCGGGTTTCGAACGCTCGTCGTCACCGTCGACTCGCAGGTCGCGGGCAACCGCGAGAACAACATCCGCGCTGGCTTCGCGACGCCGCTGAAGCCGACGCCGCGGCTCGCGTGGGACGGCGCCACGCATCCGCGCTGGCTGTTCGGAACGTTTCTGCGAACGCTCGTCCGCCACGGGATGCCGCATTTCGAGAACAATTTCGCGGCCCGCGGCGCGCCGATCCTGTCGCCGTCGGTGCTTCGCGAATATTCGGATCGCGGCCATCTGCACTGGGCGCACTGGCGGATGGTCCGTCGTATCTGGGGCGGGCGTCTGATCATCAAGGGGATCCTCGACAAGGCGGACGCGCAACGTGCACGCGACGAAGGCGCCGACGGCATCGTCGTGTCGAACCACGGCGGCCGCCAGCTCGACGGCGCGGTCGCTGCATTGCGCGTGTTGCCGGCGATCGTTGCCGCCTGTCCCGACGTGCCGATCATGCTCGACGGCGGCGTGCGCCGCGGCACCGACGTGCTGAAGGCGCTCGCGCTTGGCGCGAAATTCGTGTTCGCCGGCCGGCCGTTCGCCTATGCGGCGGCGATCGGCGGAAGCGACGGCGTGCTGCACGCGATCGCGCTGCTGCGCGCGGAAATCGAGCGTGACATGGCGATGCTCGGCATCAACGACGTGAGCGAGCTCCACCCCGGCTGGCTTGCACGCATCCACGGCCAGGCATTGGAGTAGCGACCGCTTGACGACGTCGCCGCAACGCTTTCGCGACAGCAAGCGCGCACTGCAGCGACGCCTCGCTTCATGGTTCGTGAGCGACCGCGCCTACGTGACGCGCCACTATCGAAAGGCGTTCGGACGCGCGCCGGACCTCGAGGATCCCTCCGGCTTCAACGAGAAGATCCTGGTCAAGATCCTTCGCGATCGCCGCTCGTACCTGACGCTGTTCTCGGACAAGCTGCGCGTCCGCGACCACGTGCGTCTCGTTGCGCCCTGGCTCGCGCTGCCCGAACTGTATTGGCACTCGGCGCGTGCGGACGCGCTCGACCTCGACCGGCTTCCCGACGCGTTCATGTTGAAGCCGAATCATGGCAGCGGGTGGCTTTGCGCCGTGCGCGACAAACGGAGCGCCGGCCGGGACGAGCTGGTACGCCTCGCGCGAGCGTGGCTCGCTGCCGACTTCAGCATCGTCGGGCGCGAGTGGTCGTATCGCAACATTCGGCGCGCGGTGTTCGCGGAGGAGCTTCTCCCCGGTGACGACGGGCAGTCGCCGATCGACTACAAGCTGTTCGTGTTCGGCGGCAAGGTTCGCCTGATCCAGGT
>Ga0157372_10003665_pt1 | contig 16516 bp, 16 predicted proteins | sample C55metaG_FD_115307 | JGI IMG/M metagenome (GOLD analysis project Ga0157372, IMG submission 115307) | Corn rhizosphere microbial communities from Kellogg Biological Station, Michigan, USA - C5-5 metaG | ecosystem: Host-associated > Plants > Roots > Rhizosphere > Soil | place: USA: Michigan... | reverse complement strand
TGCCGGCGCCGGAGAACACGATCTTCCCGTTCAAGGCATTGAACCCGTGCAGTTCGTTATCCCCTTCTGCGCCGACCGCCCAAACAATCGGCTCCGAAGACCCATCGGTGGTCGTCAGAATTGGCGCGCCGCCCCCGCTGAACGGTGCACACCACGCAAAGCTCATTGGCGATGAGCCGCTCGCGGCGACATTGAGCATGGTGATGTTTCCGCCGGAACAATGGCTGCTGGCAGAATTCGTAAATGCCACCATGGTCGCTTTGTCTGTCTCATACACGGCCGGCGCCGTGCGGATGGCGCCATTTGCGACTGCCAGAACCTGAATGGCCCCCCCGATACCGCCGAGATTGTGCCGGTCCACCAGATAGGCGTTGCCGTCCTTGCCGAAGGCGATAACCCGCCTCGCGGGCTTCTCTCCCGATATGGCAATGTTGATCGGTAGCGCTTCCGTGCCGCCCAGATCCTGATCGCTGTTGTCCAGCGATTCCCAATTCGAGGGCGCGAAATAATCTTTGGTGTCGTCCGAATGGGCGAGGCCGGCCTGAAGCTTGATGATGGCTTCGCCGTCGCTCCAGTCGTTGGCGCCGAAGGTGTTGCCGGTCGTTACGAACAGGTATGTGCCGTCACCGGCAAGTCCGCCCTGCGCCCAGATGCCGCCGCCGTTCGCTCGCGTCTGCCACGCCGCTTCCAGGGAAGCGTTGTCGGGTTTGATCTGCACGACGGTGCCGCGGTAGGAGCCGCAATCGCCGGCATTTCCGGCGTAATTCACGTAAAGGCGCTGCGCATACAGCAGCAGCGCGCTGCGCTCTCCCTGCGTCAGCGAACTGAACGTTCCGCCCGCCTTCTTGACCGCCGTCTCGATATCGAGCGGCCAGCCGGTGAGCACCGAACCATCTCTGAGCGACAGCGCATAGACCTTGTGCCGCGGCCCGTTCTTGGTGTCGACCAGGGCATCGGCGTAGAGCGTTGCGGCGGCCGTGTCGATCACTGGCGTTCCCGTGACGCCGATGGGATCGATGTTGCCGCACGGGAGTTGGCTTCTGGATACGGGCGAACCCAGCGACTGCTTCCAGTCCGTTGCGCCGCTGGCGCTATCCAGCGCGTAGATAGTATTCGATTCCGTCGCCACGATGACCAGCGCCCGCTTCGCGCCATTCGGACTCCAATAGAGGGGCTGCGCGTAGACGTTGCCTTCGATCTTGGGGCTGAATTTGCCGTCGCGCTGCATATTGGCCGCAGCGGACTGCGCCAGCGTCGGCACCACATACGCGCCGTGCCGATGGTTGCCGTTGTGATAGGTGGCGACGCTTTCGGCCAAGGCCAGCGAGGGCCAAGCGATCAGGATTGCCGCTGCTGCAAGGCGCCACGTCATCGGTCCAACTCCCAAGGTTCGCGCCAGCCCGCTCGCATCTTACACGGAGTCGGCGTGGCTCGTCATTGTCGCTCGCGCGCCGAAAATGGCCGTACCGATGCGCACATGCGTGGCGCCGAACTTGATGGCCGTTTCGAAATCGTCGCTCATCCCCATGCTGAGAAAGGGCAGGTCGTGCTCCCGCGCCAGCGTCTGGAGGAGCGCGAAGTGCGGCGCCGGCGGCTCATCGACGGGCGGAATGCACATCAGTCCCTTCACCGGCAGTTCCAGCTCCTCACGGCAGTACCGGATGAAACTGGCTGCCTCCTGCGGTGGAACGCCCGCCTTCTGCTGCTCCTCGCCTGTATTGATCTGGATGAAAAGTGTGGGCCACCGGCCCGCGCGATCGATCTCCGCCTTCAGCGCGTCCGCGAGTTTCGGCCGGTCGAGCGTGTGAATCGCATCGAACGTTTGCAGCGCATCGCGCACCTTGTTGGTCTGCAGGGGACCGATGAGATGCAGTTCTGCATCGGGAAAGTCGGCCCGCAAACCCGACCATTTCGCTTTTGCTTCCTGAACCCGGCTTTCGCCAAACACCCGGTGCCCGGCCTGCAGAACCGGCCGGATTGCTTCCGCAGCATGTGTCTTCGATACGGCGACGAGCGTGGTAGAAGGGGCTGGCCGAATCGCAGCCGCGCGCGCTGTCTCGATGCGCGATAGGATATCGGCGAGCGCCGCGGCTAAAGTGACTGGGTCGGAGGTCACATTGAACGAACTTGAAAAACTCAGGCTAGCAAGGGCGGCCGCCGCTCTCAATGTGCGAAGCGGACCGAACCTGCCGCCGCTCGTGCTGATGACCGACGACGAGCGCCTGCCAGATCCACTGGCCGCGGCGCGCGCGCTCCCGCCCGGCAGCATGGTGGTGGTGCGCGCGCGTCAGGGAGCCCATCGCGCCAAGCTGGCCGAAGCCTTGCAGCCGATCACGCGGGCACGAAGGCTGACGTTGCTCATCGCCAACGATCCGGCATTGGCAGACAGGATGCGCGCGGCGGGCGTGCACTTTTCGGAAGCAAATGCACGTCAGGCCGGCTCGTGGCGCGCGCGTCGCCCGCATTGGCTAATTACGATTGCCGCGCATTCCCTGCGGGCGTGCCTGGCGGCCCGGCAGATGCGCGCGGACGCGGTCTTTCTGGGGCCGCTGTTCGCAACCGCCAGCCATCCGAACGGAAATCATCTCGGGTCGACGCGTGGGCGCACGATTGCCCGGACAGCGCTGCTCCCCAGTTACGCTCTTGGGGGGATCGCGCCGGCTTCGGCACGCCGTCTGGCAGGTTCACGGTTTGTTGGACTGGCCGCCATCGCCGCGCTGGCAACCTGACGCACTCGCGTTGCACGGACGACAAGCCGCCCGTATAAGCGCCAGCGCGCGGGGAACATGCAAAGAAGTGGGTGCAATGCGGATTTTGAGCGTCCTTCTGGCGACCCTGCTGCTGGCTGCCTGCGGCGGGTCTGACAATCTCGTCGAGGACGAAACCTCCACCGGGTCCACCGCCATTACCTCCTCCGGCGGCCATATTACGCTCGGGGTGAACTCCTATCTCTGGCACGCAACCCTCGACACGCTGCGCTTCATGCCGCTGCATTCGGCCGATCCCTTCGGCGGGGTCATCATTACGGACTGGTATTCGTCTCCGAATGCACCCAACGAACGGATGCGGGTGACCGCCTACATTCTGGATCGGCGGCTGCGGGCGGACGGCCTGAAGATCACCGTGTTCCGCCAAACGCTTGGGCCGGGCGGCGGCTGGGTGGATGCCGCCGTCAATCCGGAAACCGCGACCAAGATCGAAGATGCGGTCCTCACCCGCGCGCGCGAGCTGCGCCTCGCAAGCGGTGGAAGTTGAACTAGGCGCGCTGTAAGCCTTTCACGCCGGCTGCAGCGCAGAACGGCGGAAGGGAATGGTTCATGGCGCGATACGACGCCAAAGAATGCGAGAAGCATTGGCAGGCGGTGTGGGCCGAGCGCCAGTGCTTTGTCGCGCCCAACGAATCCACCCGGCCCAAATGCTACGTGCTGGAGATGTTTCCCTACCCTTCCGGGCGCATCCACATGGGGCACGTGCGCAACTACACAATGGGCGATGTGCTGGCCCGCTTCCGCCGCGCGCAGGGCTACAACGTGCTCCATCCGATGGGATGGGACGCCTTCGGCCTGCCGGCGGAGAACGCGGCGCGCGAAAAGGGGGTAAGCCCGCGCGACTGGACCTATGCCAACATCGCCACCATGCGGGCCCAACTGAAGCAGATGGGCCTGGCGATCGACTGGACGCGCGAGTTCGCCACCTGCGATCCCGATTACTACAAACACCAGCAGCGGCTGTTCATTGAGTTCTACAAAGCGGGTCTGGTGTACCGCGCCGAAGCGGACGTTAACTGGGATCCGGTGGACGGCACAGTGCTCGCCAACGAACAAGTGATCGAGGGCCGAGGCTGGCGTTCCGGCGCGCTGGTTGAGCGGCGCAAGCTCTCGCAATGGTTTTTCAAAATCACGGCGTATACGGACGAACTGCTGGCCGCGCTCGATCGGCTGGAGCGCTGGCCGGAAAAAGTGCGGCTGATGCAGAAGAACTGGATCGGCCGCTCGGAAGGCTTGCGCGTCACCTTCGATTTGTCCGATGGAGATAAGGTGGACGTGTTCACCACGCGGCCGGACACCCTGTTCGGCGCGAGCTTCGTGGCGCTGTCCCCGGATCATCCGGTGGCGGAGCGACTCGCACACAAAGATGAAGGAGTTGCGGCGTTCGTTGCGGAATGCCGGCGCGTCGGCACGGCCGAGGAAGCGATCGAGAAGGCCGAGAAGCAGGGCTACGACACAGGGCTCACCGCAGCACACCCCTTCGATTCCGCGTGGAAGTTGCCGGTGTACGTCGCAAATTTCGTGCTGATGGCCTACGGCACCGGCGCGATTTTCGGCTGCCCCGCGCACGATCAGCGCGATCTGGAATTCGCCCGCAAATACGATCTGCCCGTATTGCCCGTGGTGGTTCCGGACGGCGCCGATCCCAAACAGTTCGACGTGGGAAATGAGGCATATCTCGGGCCTGGGCATCTCGCCAATTCGCGTTTCCTCGACGGGATGGACGTGGAAACTGCGAAAGCTGAGGTCGCCAGGCGACTCGAAGTGACAGGCAAGGCGGAGCGCACCGTGCATTACCGGCTACGCGACTGGCTGGTCTCGCGACAGCGCCCGTGGGGTTGCCCCATCCCGATGATCCGCTGCGGGAAATGCGGCTTCGTACCTGTGAAGGAATCCGATCTGCCGGTGGTCTTGCCGGACGGGCTGCAGTTCAAAGGCGCCGGCAATCCTCTCGACTCGCATCCCACGTGGAAGCATGCCGACTGCCCGCAATGCGGCAGCTTGGCGCAGCGCGAAACCGACACCTGCGATACCTTTGTGGATTCCTCGTGGTACTTCGCGCGCTTCTGCGACACGCGTGCCGATGGCCCGGTGAGCCGCAAGGCGGCGGATTACTGGCTGCCTGTCGACCAATATATCGGCGGCATCGAGCACGCGATTCTGCACCTTCTCTATGCGCGATTTTTCACCCGCGGGCTGCATCGTCTGGGCTACACGGACGTGGACGAGCCGTTCGCGGGATTATTCACGCAAGGCATGGTTTGTCACGAGACGTACAAGACACTGAATGGCGAATGGGTGGAACCGGCGGAAGTCGAAAAGCGCGACGGCAAGGTATTCCTCAACGGCAGCGATACCGAATTGAGCATTGGCCACTCGGAGAAGATGTCGAAGTCCAAGAAGAACGTGATCGCGCCGGAAAGCATCATCGAGCGCTTTGGCGCGGACACGATTCGCTGGTTCATGCTGTCGGATACGCCGCCCGAGCGCGACATCGAATGGACCAATGAGGGCGCGGAAGGCTGCTGGCGCTTTGTGCAACGCATCTGGCGGCTGATCGAAGAAGCCAAAGACTTGCCGCCGCCGCGCACCCCAGTTAGATTTGTTGAGGGCGCCGCGCTGGAATTGCGCCGCGCCACGCATCGCGCCATCGCCGCCGTGACCGACGATCTGGAAAATCTGCGCTTCAACCGCGCGGTGGCGCAGGTCTATACGCTCGCGAATGCCATCGGTAGCGCGCCGCTTTCCGTCCTTGGGGCCGTGCGACGGGAGGCGCTCGAAACGCTGGTGCTCCTGATCGATCCGATGATGCCGCATCTGTCGGAAAGCTGCTGGCATGTGCTCGGCCACGATGCGCTGGTGGTGGACGAACCGTGGCCCAAAGCCGATCCCGATCTGGTGCGGCAGGACGTGATCACCATCGCGGTGCAGGTGAACGGAAAGCTGCGCGGCACCATAGAAATGGCCCGCGGTGCCGAAAAATCATCGGTCGAATCCGCCGCACTCGCGCTGGAACCGGTGGCGCGCGCGCTGGAGGGAAGGCCGCCGAGGCGCGTCGTGGTGGTGCCAGACCGTATCGTGAATGTCGTCGCATGAAGCTCGGCCCCCATCTAATTCTTCTGCCGGCGGTGCTCGCTGTTGCGGCGTGCGGATTTCATCCGCTTTACGGCGAGCTGAACGGAAAACCGGGGGCGGCGTCGCATTTCACGCAGGTTTACGTTCCGCCCATTGAGCTCGAGAATGCCGGCTACGAGGTGCGAAACGATCTGCTGGATCTCACGCAGGCGAAAAGCCAGCCGGCCGGCGCGCTTTACGATTTCCGCATTGTCCTGCGCGACCGCAACCAGGACATCGCCGTGCAGAACACGCAGGTGGGCGCGGTGAAAGAAGTTGAGATCACACGCTACAACTACACGTTGATCGCCAACTACCAGCTGGTAGACCGGAAAACGCAGAAGGTGCTGGCAAAGGGCACCGAAAGTTCGCTGTCCGCTTACGACGTGGTGGCGAATCCCTACTCCACGCTGACGGCGCAGCAGGATGCACAGGCACACACCGCGCAGGACATCGCCCAGAGGCTTCAGCTGCGGCTGGCGCTGTTCTTCGCCCAGGCGCAGGGCGCCTCGAAGTGATCGTAAAATCCTGGGAGGCGGACCGGTTTCTGGAGCACCCGCCCGGGGGTCTCATGGCTGCGCTGTTTTTCGGACCGGATCAGGGTCTGGTGCGCGAGCGCGCCGACGCCCTGGCAAGAACGGTGGTTCCCGACCTGAACGACGCTTTCCGCGTCAGCGATTTGGACGGCGACGCCGTTGCGGCAGACAGCGCACGGCTCGCCGATGAAGCGGCGGCCATTTCCATGTTGGGCGGACGGCGGGTGGTGCGGGTGCGCGGCGCCGGCAATGCATTGGCGCCGCTGTTCGAATCCTTTCTCGGTGAGCCGAAGGGCGATGCGCTGATCGTTGTGCAGGCGGGCGAACTCACGCCGTCCTCCGCGCTGCGCAAGGTATTCGAAAAACCGAAGAATGCAGCCGCGATACAATGCTATCCCGACAGCGCGCAGGATCTCGCGCGCGTGGTGCAGAACGCGCTGAAGGCGGAAGGCCTCACCATCGGCTCCGAGGCGCTGGACGATGCGGTGTCCCGGCTGGGCGCCGACCGCGGCATGACACGCCGCGAAATCGAGAAGCTGGTACTCTACATGCGCGGCCACAAGCGGGTCGAGCTCGAAGACGTTCGCGCCATTCTCGGCGACGAAGCCGAAGCGCGGGTGGACGCCGTGTGCGATGCCGCGGGCGAAGGCAACCTTGCCCAGCTGGATATCGAACTGGAGCGCGTGCGGGCTGACGGGGCGACGCCTGCCCAAATCCTGCGCGTCGCGCTGGGGCACTTCCAGCGCCTCATTCAGCTGAAGTTGATTTCGTCCACTGGTGAAGCCTTCGACGCGAAGTTGAAGGGCACCGGCAAACAGCGGACCTCCTCGATCAAGCGGCAGGTCTCACGCTGGAACGAACAGCACCTGCTGGACGCCTGCGATCTGCTTCTGGAAACCGAGGCACTCACGCGCACCACGGCCATACCGGCCGAGGCGGTCACCGGCCGCGCGCTCTTCACCATCGCAGCAATGGCGCGGGCCCGCTGAGCGCGAGTAAGCCTTTGAGCTACGGCACTTTCTGAGTATAAGCCCGCTGGGTTTTGGTGGATTTCTCGATGCCAAAGGGCGAGCGCAAACGGCGACGCAATCCGGATCTGCAGGCGGAAACCGGTGCGGCAAACCCTTCGCAACCCCTAGAGGGTAGTACCGGGACGACGCCGGACGAGTCCTCGGCGGGGGCAGGTTCTCCGCAGGAAGGCAGTGCCACGCAAGAGGCTCTTTCACCCACGCGGGGCTGGCCGGACGGATCGCCGCCTCGCCAGATCGCGCTGGCGGAAATTCTGGTGAATCCGGATCTGGTGAGGTCCACCGCTGTCCCGTCTCCCGCTCCGAAAGATCTTCGGACTGAAGCGCTCGCCAACACGGCAGAGACACCGAAGCGGGAAGAGCGCACCGCGTTTTCACAACAGCACGAAACAGCGCAGGCGGTGCCGGTGTTCGATAATATCGTCGCTCAATCGCCTCCAGTCGAAAGCGCCCCTTCCGCGACAGGCGGCTCCTACGCGCCCGAGCATCCGAATCCGCCTTCTCCGGACAATCTTCAGCGCTGGACCAGGGAGCCGATGCTGGTGGCGCTGTTGCTCGCTGCTCTCCTCGTCTTGATCTTCGATACTTATTTCACCTGGCGTCTCAACGGTCTTTCCGACCGTCTGGCCATAATGTCAGGGTCTGCCGCTGCTGCTGGAGAGCGGCCCTGGGTGGGCGTAGACAGCATGAAGACCGCGCAATTCGCCAGTGGCGGACAGCCGATTACGACCGTGCATATCGTCAACAGCGGCCACGATCCGGCCTATGATCTTCGTTCGAACACGGCTGGCAGCCTGCGTGCCGCGACGACACCTGGACCGTCGGTACCTGCGCAGAAAGGTCAGTTGGCGGTCACGGCGCTGCTGCTTCCCAACGTGGGGGGCAATCTCACGTTCTTCGCCAACACCCGCGCGCTGACGCCGGAAGAAGCGGCCAATGTTCGGTCGGGGCAATATGTGCTGTGGCTCACCGGGCGGCTCGATTACAGGGATGCGCATGGCCATCCGCATCTCACGACCTTCCGTTACCGCTACAATCCTGCACTGAGCAGTTTCATGGCGACGCCCGACGGCAACACGGCCAACTAGGCGCGCAATCGGTCCCTGGCGGCGGCGAGCCGCCCCTCGGCGTTCACACGGCGGCCAGCCGCGGCAAGCCCGAACACGGGCATGTTGCCGTAGCCGCATTCGAATTTCCAAGCTCGATCAGATGCAGCCCTGTTCAGTGGTGAAATTCGACCAGCGGCGCGTGACTGCCTTCGAAATCGAAGCAAGGCAATCCAAGATTGGCAGTCGGCTTGTCCGCGGGGCAAGGTTTTTCGATCGGCATAATGGGTGCATTCCGTTTTGCAATCACCGCGTCATAGGGCGAGGGCTTGGCCGGCCCAAGCGTCAGCGACGGCCCTTGCTGTCCGTTCCACTTGTTCACCAGGCAATGGGCCTTTTCCCGCGCTGAAAGCCGTTCGTAATAGGCGCCCGTACAATTGTAGAGATAGCGGCCGAGGGCCTGGATATCTCCCTGCGGTTCTGCCGGCTTCGCCAGCGGCGCGGGTGCCGGGATCGAAGGTGTAATCGCGCGCGGAGAGACTTCCGGGAGCAGAAAGCTCGGCGGCACGATTTCATTCGGCTTACGCGGCGTAACGCGGTTGGGTTCCGTCCTGACAGGCAGTGTGATGACGATCTCCCGCTCGCCGAACACCTGTTTGTAGAGGCTGGGCCGGAACGCAGCCAAAAGCGCCAGCAGGATCAGCAGGTGCAGAAGAAGAACAACGACGCCAGTCGCGGCGCGGCGGAGTCCCGTTTCTGCCTGCATCCGCTCTTCCGTTGCCGATCATGCTACGCCAGCCGTCGCATTCTAGGGCAAGCGATGTGGAATCGCCACGCCAGCGAACTCGACATGTTGCAATCTTCAGAATGTCTCAAGTTGGCCGAACCGCTACTTTCGTTGGTGATTACATAGACGGCTGCTATCGCCGTTTCAGATGAAGGGCGAGAGACTGGGCGGTTTCGGGAGGGTCGATGCGCCAGGTGCTGAAACGCGCCTCCTCGCCAGGCGCCAACTGGCGCACGCCCGGCTGGAACCACCATCGATCCACTGGGCGGCCTCCGGCAGCCGCCAGCACCGCCTCTGCCTGCGGAACGGACTGAGCCTGTGACCCGGAATTCACAATGCTGCCGCGCACCACCAGCACCGGCCTGCCGTCGTGCATCTCGCGGCTATAGGCCACCGCTCCGAAATTGATAGCGCCGTTCTGGGGCATTGCGCCTCTCTCCTGAGAGAGACCCCAGGCTGCTGCGGCGGCCAGCACAACGAGTATCCAGGTCGGAACCAGCGGCATTCTCCGCCGCGTTTGGGTGACCGGCGGCTCACGATGCATGGAACTCTTCAAATCCCGATCAGAACTGTGTTGCTGCACACCGTTCTTGGAGCCTGAATAGGGCATGGGCACAAGGGCGACGGCAGCGCTTTGGCGCCACATATAAGCGCATTTGACGCAGCGGACGTCCCGTCCGTCCGCAGGAATTGATTGTGCTTCCAGCGAATAGCGGGTTGCGCATTGCGGACATGTAAGGATCATGCGGTTCGCCCGATTTCCGGGCACGTTAGAGGCAGCCTGCGATGGTCGACAACACATTGCCCCGGCGGTCCTTGGATTATGGTTAGTCGCGATGATTCGCTTCGAAAACGTCGGCATGCGCTATGGCAGCGGGCCCGAAGTGCTGCGCGATCTGACCTTCACGCTCGATCCGGGCACCTTATCGTTCCTGACCGGTCCCTCGGGTGCGGGAAAATCCACCCTGCTAAAGCTGATGTATCTTGCCGAGCCGCCGTCGCGCGGCAGCATCTCCCTGTTCGGCAGCGATCTCGCCAACACAAGACGGAGACAGTGTCCCGCTCTGCGCCGTCGCATCGGTGTCGTGTTTCAGGACTTCCGGCTGCTAGGTCACCTCTCCGCCTTCGACAACGTCGCGCTTCCGTTGCGTATCGCCGGCCGCGATGCTGCCAGCTATGGCCAGGATGTGGAAGAATTGCTGTCGTGGGTTGGGCTTGGCTCCCGCATGGAGGCGCGGCCCGCAACCCTGTCGGGTGGGGAGCAACAGCGCATCGCCATCGCGCGCGCAGTTGTCGGCAGACCGGATTTGCTGCTGGCAGACGAGCCCACCGGCAATGTGGATCCCGAGATGGGGCGCCGTCTGATCCGTCTTTTCGAGGAACTGAACAAGCTCGGGACGACCGTGCTGATTGCCACGCATGACCGAACCCTCATCGAAACCTCGCGTGCGCGTGAAATGCGCCTGGTGGATGGACGGCTGATCGAATTGCGGAGTGCCGCACTGTGAGCGGTTTCGGACGCATTATGCCCCGCGACAAAGGCGCGTTGTCGCTCGACCTGGTGATAGCAGTAATGGCCTTCCTGGCGGGCATTGCGCTCGGGGCCGCGTTGATTGCCGAGCGCGCATCCGCCGACTGGCAGACGGGACTGGCTGGCCGGCTCACGGTACAAATCGTGCCGTCCGGCAAATCGATGCTGCCAATGGACAGTCAGGTGGCCGCAGCGCTTGGCGTTCTGAACGCAACCCAAGGCGTCGCGCACGCCGAGGCGTTGTCGCAGCGCGAGATGGTCGAGCTTGTGCGGCCGTGGCTGGGGAGCAATGCTCTCATTCCGGAGCTGCCGTTGCCGCGCCTCATCGACGTCACGCTGGTGCCGGGCGAGCACCTCGATGTCGAGAAACTGAGGCAGCAGCTGAAGGCCGCCGCGCCAGACTCGAACCTCGACGATCATACAAGATGGCTGGCGCGGCTGCGCGCCTTGGCCCACGGCATCTTGTGGTCCGCCTATGGCGTGCTCGCGCTCATTTCGCTGGCAACTGCCGCAACGGTCTCCTTCGCCACACGCGCCGGTCTCGCGGCCCATCGCGACATTGTCGAGCTGTTGCATCAGATGGGAGCTCGCGGCGGATTCATCGCTCGCGCCTTCGAGTGGCATTATTTTCTGGCGGCATTGGTTGCCGGCGCAATTGGAGGCGGTCTGGCGGGTGCTTTTTACGTGGCGGCAAGCGGGCTGGAAGCCGTGGGTCTCGAACCCGTTCCTTTTCTGCCGCCGCTCGGTCTGCATGTCTCGGAGCTGGCATGGCTGCTCACCATTCCGGTCGGGGCGAGCTGGATTGCGCTGATTACGGCGAGGCTGTCCGTCTTCGGCGCGCTCTCGCGAATCTACTAGGGTTACCGGCGCGGCCCGCTTCGCCTAAAATGGTGCATCGAGGCGGCGCACGGCGCCCGGAGGCAGGATTTGGCAACGCTGAAAAATTCGCTCGCTTTCATGGGCCGGATCGTGCTCGTTGCGATCCTGGCCTATGTGCTGGGTTTCATTGCTTTTGCCGCGACGCTGCCTGGCCGTCCGCCAGGTTTCCCGCGCGCCGATGCCGTGGTGACTCTGACCGGTGGCGATTCGCGCCTAGATACGGCGGCGCGGCTTCTCGAGCATGGCGCCGCGAAACGGCTGCTAGTTACCGGAGTCCATCCCTCGATTACCAAGCCGGAAATCAAAAAGCTCGCCCACGGCGGTGGCCGCTTCGATTGCTGCGCGGATCTCGATTTCGCCGCGGAAGACACCCGCGAAAACGCCGTGCAAGCGGCAACCTGGATGCGTGCGCACGGCTTCAACAGCCTGATCCTGGTGACAGCCAACTACCACATGCCGCGCAGCCTCGCCGAATTCCATGCAGCGATGCCGAATGTGCAATTGGTGGCCTATCCCGTGGAACCGGAAGGGGCAAACTGGCGCCACTGGTGGCGCAATCCGCATACCGTGCGGTTGTTGCAGGCGGAATATACGAAGTATCTCGCCAGTCTAGTGCTTGACCGGTTCATTTCTTCGAAGCCGCCGGCGAGGCGCCGCAGCGGCTGACTACTGTCCGATGACGCTCGTTCGTTCTTTCCTCTTCGCGATCTGGTTCGCCATCGTCACTGTTCTCATCTACGTGGCGGTGCTTCCGGCGCTGCTGCTACCTCGCATCGCGATGGTGCACGCATCGCGGTTATGGTCGCGCGCGGTGTTCCTCGGCCTGAAGCTGCTTGCAGGAATCACCTACGACGTGCGCGGCGAAATTCCCCGCGGACCCGTGCTCGTTGCCTCCAAGCACATGAGCATGTGGGACACGATGGGGCTTTACCTCATACTCCACGATCCCGCCGCGGTGCTGAAGCGCGAACTGCTGCGGGTCCCATTCTACGGGTGGTACCTCGGAAAGGCGGGCGTAATTCCCGTCGATCGCGGCGGCTATGCGTCTGCGCTGCGGAAGATGACCGCGGCAGCCAGCCGGGCACTGCAGCAAGGGCGTTCCATCCTCATCTTTCCCGAGGGTACGCGAAAAAGGCCTGGCGCTGCGCCGGATTACAAGCCGGGGGTCGCGGGACTCTACGGCCAACTGAACGTCGCCTGCGTGCCGGTGGCGCTGAATTCCGGCCTGTTCTGGACAGGCCCGATGGGCTTCATCAAAAAGCCCGGGCGAATCATCGTGGAGTTCCTGGAGCCGATTCCACCAGGCCTGAAACGAACGGAATTCATGGAGCTTTTGCAACAGCGCATCGAGGACGCCACGTCAAAGCTGATAGCGCAATCGCACCCGGCCTAGAACAGCGCCGCCGCCAGATTAATCATGGTGGCGAGGATCGCGGTATTGAATCCGAAGGCGATCAAGGTGTGCAGCGTGCCGATGCGCCGCATCCGTTTGGAGGTGAAGGTGATATCCGCCGTTTGCGAGGTGGCGCCGAGCACGATGGAGAAGTGCACAAAATCCCAGTAATCCGGCTCGCCGCAGGGACCGAAATCCAGACCCCCGCGCGGCTCGCCGCTTTCCTCAGCGACGTAATAGACATGCGCGTAATGGAGCGCGAACACAATCTGCACGAATAGCCAGGAGAGCACCACGGTGGCAGCGGCAACGCCGACATGCAGCGCCGCTGCCGGGGCGCCTTTCGCTTGCGACAGTTCAGCGATCAGCGCTGCCACACTGGCCACCGCAGCCACAATGGTCAGCGGGAAGATGAGGCTGCCGCTCTCGTCATGCTCACAAGCGCGGCGCTTCATGCGGGAGAGATCGGCATCGCGCATGAAGAGCAAGCTGAGCAGGAGGAAGACGATTATCCCGATATCCCAGGCAACCAGTGCCCGCGTGATCGGTCGCGTAAGCCACATCCCGCTGATCAGGTAAAGCGCTGCCATCGTCGCCAGCGCAGCAACGAGGTACGGGCGGCTCCTCAGGGCGCGGAACATGCGATGGCCTGCTGTGCCTTACGGATTGAACCGGTAGATCGCGCCCTCGTCGTCCGCTCCGCCGTGCACAGTCGCGCCGAAGAAGGCGTCGCCGCCGCCATTCACCATGCCGTTATAGGCATACTCGCCATCGGGCGAACCTGCGAAGCTGTGCATCACGCTCTCCGTCCAGCTGTGGTGCGCGCCCGGCGTGAGCTTGAAGATCACGCCTTCGCCGTCCGCGCCGCCTTCGCTGGTGGTGCCGTAAATGTCGCCCGCACTATCGAGGTTCACATTGCTGATCGGGCTTGAGCCGTCAGCACCGCCGGTGAAGCTGTAGAGCACGCGCTCCTTCCAGCGCCTGCCCATGGGCGACAATTCGTACACGCAGCCGAAATCATTTGCGCCTGCGTAATAGGTGGTGCCGTAGATGTTGCCGAGCGCATCGAAGCTGAGGCCGCCATAGGGGAAGCCTGCATCCGGCTCGCCCAGGAAGCTGTAGAGAAGCTTGAATTTCCACTTTCCGCGTGCGTTCAGCGCGAGCTGATAAATGCTGCCCTGCCCGTTCGCGCCGCCCGCGGTCGCCGCGCCGTAGAGCACGCCGTCGTAGAGCACGAGCGCGCCGGCCGAGCCGCCAATGCCGTCGGCGCCCGTGAAGGCATGCAGCACCTTGAATTTGTACGTGCCGTGCCTCGCCGGAATCATCTCGTAGATGGTGCCGAGGCCGTTCACGCCGCCGGTGGGCGCCATGCCATAGACCTTGCCGCTGTCGTCCAAGGTCAGACGCGCGCCGGGGCCCGATCCATCGTCAGCGCCCGTGAAGGTATGGATGACACTCTGCGTCCACGTGCCGCCATTGTTGGTGAGCTTGTAGGCCACGCCGCAACCGCCTTCGCAGGCTCCGCCGCCGCCCGTTACGGCTGTGCCGTAGAGATTGCCCGCGGCATCGAGCGTCACGCCCTTGTACGGCTCGGCACCGTCTGTGCCGCCGGTGAAATTGTAGAGGACCGTATGAGTCCAGGTGCCATCGCCATTGGGGTGCAGCTGCCACACCGTGCCGCCGGCGTGTGCGCCTCCCTGCACCGAAGTGCCGTAGAGATTGCCGCCCGCATCGCGCACCAGATCCGTGTCGGTGTATTCGCCGTCGGCGCCGCCTTCGAAGCTGTAGATCACGTTGAGACTTGCAGCATGCACCAGAGTCGTGATCGCGCAGTTGGCGAGTATAGCGAGAGAGATGGACTTCATGGCAATTCCCCCAAGGCTTCGGCCGCTACGAGACTATCACTGGCGCGGGCCATCTTCCACGGACGCGCGGTCGGAGAGTGCGATTTCACCGCTTCTTGACCGCGTGCTGGCGGAATCTCCATAACCGCACGGCCCTCAGGATTTTCCCGGCATGAGCTTCCCCCATCTGCTCCCCACGTATGTGCGCGCGGATGTGGCGTTCGTGCGCGGCGAAGGGGCGTATCTCTTTGATGAAGAGGGGCGGCAGTATCTCGACTTCGGCGCGGGCGTGGCGGTGAACGCGCTGGGGCATGCCAATCCGCATCTTATCGCAGCGCTAACAGAACAAGCGGGGAAGCTCTGGCACACATCGAATCTGTACCGCGTGCCGGGGCAGGAGAAGCTGGCGCGGCGGCTGATCGAGGCCACCTTTGCCGACACGGTGTTCTTCACCAATTCCGGCGTGGAGGCGATCGAGGCCTCGATCAAAACCGCGCGGCGCTATCACTTCGCCAACGGTGCGGCCGAACGCTTCCGCATCGTCACCTTCGAAGGCGCCTTCCACGGCCGCACCCTGGCGGCGATCGCAGCCGGCGGGCAGAAGAAATACCTCGAAGGCTTCGGGCCGAAGGTGGAAGGCTTCGACCAGGTGCCGTTCGGCGATGCGCGCGCACTCGCCGAAGCCATCGGCGATACCACCGCCGCGCTGCTGATCGAGCCCATTCAGGGGGAAGGTGGCTTGCGCCCGGTGCCGCCGGAATTCCTCCGCCACCTGCGCGCGCTCTGCGACGAGCGCGGGATGCTGCTGATCTTCGATGAGATTCAAACCGGCATCGGCCGCACCGGCAAACTGTTCGCGCATGAATGGGCGGGCGTGACTCCCGACATCATGGCGATCGCCAAAGGCATCGGTGGCGGCTTTCCGGTGGGAGCGTGCCTCGCCACCGCAGAAGCGGCGAAAGGCATGACGACCGGCACGCACGGCACCACCTTCGGGGGCAATCCGCTGGCGATGGCGGTGGGGAACGCGGTGCTGGATGTGGTGCTGGCACCTGGATTTCTCGACCATGTGCAGCACGTGAGCAATTACGCCAAACAGCAATTCTCATCCCTGATCGCGGATTACCCTGCCGTGTTCCAAGATTTGCGCGGGGAAGGCCTGATGCTGGGGCTGAAGATGCGCGTGCCGAATACGGAATTCATCGACCGCTTGCGCGCGCACGGCATGCTCGCCATCGCCGCCGGGGACAACGTCGTCCGTCTCCTCCCGCCGTTGATCATTGACGAATGTCAGGTCCGCGAAGCTTTGGAGAGACTCTCCGCCACCGCACACACTTTTTGAAGTGGCAGAAGCGCACTTGCTTGGATAACCAAGTTCAATCAGGACAGCCCGTGTCAAATTCCGCATTCGATTACAGATCATGCCGGGCGAATGAATAGGGGAGGAGCCTGGAGTCGCGGTGAAGGTGGCCGCCCTTGGCCATCCGCCAAATGGAATTGCAAAAGCGAATGGCGCCGCCAAGAGACGGCGCCATTCGAGTAGATGGGCTGGCTTACAGCCGCAGGGGGCCCTCAGACCAGCTGCGCCAG
>Ga0157372_10003664_pt1 | contig 16518 bp, 12 predicted proteins | sample C55metaG_FD_115307 | JGI IMG/M metagenome (GOLD analysis project Ga0157372, IMG submission 115307) | Corn rhizosphere microbial communities from Kellogg Biological Station, Michigan, USA - C5-5 metaG | ecosystem: Host-associated > Plants > Roots > Rhizosphere > Soil | place: USA: Michigan... | reverse complement strand
TCCGGCATGGTGGTGCGGCTGGGCTTCGCGGTCGCCACCGCCATGCGCCCCGACGTGCTGATCACGGACGAGGTCCTCGCCGTGGGCGACGAGTCGTTCCAGACGAAGTGCATCCGCTGGATCGAGGGCTTCATGGAGTCGGGCGGCACGCTGCTCCTCTGCTCGCACTCGACGTACCACATCCAGACGCTCTGCCGGCGCGCGCTGTGGATCCACCACGGCCAGGTGCGCATGGAAGGCAACAGCTTCGACGTGACGCGCGAGTACCTCACGTACCACGAGGAGAAGAACGCGCCGAAGCGCGAGGTTACGCGCCGGCCCGAGGGGCGGCTCTCGCGGGTGCTGCGCGTGTGGACCGAGGATGGGCAGGGCCGTGCGCAATCGAGCTTCCGCGCGGGCGAGACGCTGGTGCTGAACGGCACCCTCTACGAGCCGGACGATCGCGCGCCGGTCGTGCTCTTCGGCGTGGTGCGCGCCGATGGCACGTCGGTCTACGGATCGCATTCGAGCGAGCGTGGCTTCGAGCCTGCGCGCACGGCGCCGCGCGAGTTCTCCTTCGCGGTGCGCTTCGAGCCCCTGCAGCTGCTGCCGGGCAAGTACCGCCTGCGGGTGCACGTGCTCGACGCGGAGGGGCTGCGCATGTTCGACACCATGGAAACGGACGTCGTGGTGACGGGCGAGACGCGCGATTACGGCGTGGTCGAGCTGCCGCACCGCTGGCTGCCCGGACCGGCCGCCGCGCCCGCGGCGGCGACCGCCGGCGTGCAGGACAGGGAAGCATGACGCAGCAGCACCTCGACGCCGCCCGTGCGGCGCACCAGAAGGGCGACCTCGCCGCCGCGATCCAGGGATACGACGCCGTGCTGGGTGATGAGCCCGCGCGCGCCGAGGTGTGGCACCTGAAGGCCCTCGCCCAGCACCAGTCCGGGCAGATCGACGCGGCGCAGGCGAGCATCGCGGAGGCGATCGCGCAGGCCGGCCCGCAGCCGGGATTCCTCATGCTCGAGGCCGCGCTCTGCCAGGACCGCGGCGACCTCGCCGGCGCCGAATCCCGCCTCGCCGCGGTCGTAGCCTCCCGTCCCGACTGGCCCGCCGCGCACGTGGAGCTGGGATCCGTGTATGTCGACCAGGGGCGCCTCGAGGATGCCCTCCGGGAGTTCCAGGCGGCCGTGCAGGGCGATCCGCGGCACGTCCGGGGGTGGAACAACCTTGGCATCGCGCTGCTCGCCCTGGGGCGCCTGGACGAGGCGCAGCGCGCCTTCAACTACACCCTGACGCTCGATCCCGGCTACCCGATGGCGCATTTCAACCTCGCGCGCATCCTGCAGCAGCGGGGCGATGCCAAGCGCGCCCTGGAGCATGCCCAGGCCGCCGTGCGATCGCGCCCGAATTACGTCGAGGCGTGGTTGCTGCTGGGGGACCTGCACCGGCGCAAGCACGAGACGGCGCTGGCGCTCGGGGCTTATGCCTCCGCAGTGCAGGCACGGCCCGATCACGTGGGTGCCCGCGTGATGCGCGCCGAGCTCGTGGCCGAGGCGGGCGGGTACAACGAGGCGCTGCTGGAATTCCGTGCGATCGCGCAGCGTGCGCCTCATCACGCGAAGGCGGTGCTCGCCGCCAACCTCCTGCTGCCGCAGGTGTACGAGAGCGCGGCGGACGTCGACCGCGTGCGCATGCAGTATTCGCAGGGGCTCGAGCGCGTGGCCGAAGCGGCGCCGCGCCTGCGCTATCCGCGCGCGGACGTGGCGCTCGACGAGATGCGCTGGACCAACTTCTATCTCGCGTACCAGGGACGCAACGATCGCGACCTGCAGCGGCGCTATGGGCAGTTCCAGCACGGCGTGCTCGAGGCCGCGGCGCCGGAGCTCTTCGCGCCGCGCGAGCGGCGGCCCGGGCGCGATCGCATCCGCGTCGGGTTCCTCAGCCACTTCTTCTTCAACTGCACCGCGGGGCGCTACTTCTCGTCGTGGGTCACGCACCTCGACCGCGCGCGCTTCGAGACCTTCGTCTACTACACCAACGAGTGGGTCGCGGACGATACGCGCACCATCGCGGCGGCCGCTTCGACCTTCCGCCACCTCGCGGGCCGTCCGCTGGCCGACATCGCGCGCCAGGTCATCGCCGACGAGCTCGACGTGCTGGTCTACCCCGAGCTCGGCATGCACGCCGACACCTTCACGCTCGCGGGCCTGCGGCTGGCGCCGGTGCAATGCGCGGGATGGGGGCATCCCGACACCACGGGGCTGCCGGAGATGGACTGGTTCATCTCGTGCGCCGAGATGGAGCCCGCGGACGCGCAGGCGCACTACACCGAGCGGCTCGCGCTGCTGCCGGGGTTGGGCACGCGCTACGCCATGCCGCGCGCCGATGCGGCGGGCGAGCGCGAGGACTTCGGCATCCCGCGCGACAAGACGGCGTATCTCGTGCCGCAGTCGATCTTCAAGATCCATCCCGACAACGACGATCTCATCGCCGAGGTGCTGCAGCGCGACCCGGGCAGTGTCGCGGTGATGTTCGCCTCGCAGCACGACCCGGTGACCCAGGCATTCGCCGGCCGCCTGGATCGCAGCCTCTCGAAGCGCGGCGTGGACATCCACGAGCGCGTGATCTTCCTCGCGCCCGCGCTGCCCCACGGCAAGTACCTGCGCCTGAACGCCCTGTGCGACGTGATGCTGGACACCGTGCACTGGTCGGGCGGCAACACCTCGCTCGACGCGCTCGCCAACGGCCTGCCGGTGGTCACGTGGCCGGGCGCCCTCATGCGCGGGCGCCAGAGCCAGGCCATGTTGCGCGCGGTGGGCGTGCCGGAGCTCGTGTGCGACTCGCGCGATGCCTACGTGGACGTGGCGGTCACACTCGGCCGCGATCGCGCCCTGCGCGAAGACACCTCCGCGCGCATCGCGCAGGGACGCATGGCGCTCTTCGAGCGCGACGAGCCCGTGCGCGCGCTCGAATCCTTCCTGCAGCACGCTGCCACCGACGACGGGGGTCAGGCCCCATTTATCGCAAAGTGAAGCGCCTCTACGACCGGGGACAGACCACGGTCAGCATGCGAAACGACAGCGGGGCTTCTGCCGTTTCGCATGCTGACCGTGGTCTGTCCCCGGTCGTCAGGCGAACTTCCAGCCGTGGCGCGCGAAGAAGCGCCATGCCGAGGTGACGAACCACGCCACGTGCCGCCAGCCCTTGCGCGAGGCCTCGCCGCCGTGGTGCACGATGCGCGCCTCGGGCACGTAGGCGATCGCCGCCTCGCGCGACAGGCGCACGCTGAGGTCGTAGTCCTCGAAGTACATGAAGAAGCGCGGGTCGAAGCCGCCCAGCTTCACGAAGAGGGCCGTGCGCACGAGCATGAAGCAGCCGCTCGCGAGCGGCACGCGATCCACGAAACGCTCGCCGATCAGGTCGCGCATCTCGTAATGCGCCACGGCACGCTCGAAGCGCTCGCGCAGGCGGCGCGGGGCGAAGCCGCGCAGGAAGAGCACCCACACGGTGGGATAGCGCTTGCACAGGAACTGGCACGCGCCATCGTCGCCGCGCACGGCGGGCGCCACGAGGCCCACCTCCGGATGCGCGTCCAGCGCGGCGAGCGACGCGGCGAGCGCCGAGCGATCGAGCTCCACGTCGGGATTCATGACGAGGTGCACGTCCGAGTCGAGCGCGGCGAGCACGAGGTTGTTGCCGCGGCCATAGCCCACGTTGCCGTGGCCCGAGTGCACCGCGAGCTCGCCCGCGTCCGCATCCCAAGCGCGCAGTGCTGCATCGAGGGCCGCGCGCGCGTCCGGCGGGCCGTTGTCGACGATGTGCACGCGCACGCTCGCGAGCCGGCCTTCGGCGCGGGCGACGCCGATCGCCGCCGCGAGCGAGCGCAGCGCCCGCTCGAGCAGCGCCGGATCGCCGCGATAGGTGACGACGGCGACGGAAAGCGACGCCGTCGCGGCCTTCCTCGCCGCCTCAGAAGGGCTGGCGGGTGATGGCCTTGGTGCCGGCGACGCCGTCGATGGAGAAGGCGAAGGTGCCGTTGTTCGCATCGGTGAAGGTGAGCGTGCCCTGGCCGACCTTGGTGCGCACGACTGCGGACGCGTTGAACGACGCGGCATTCGCCGGCGGCCCGCTCGTGCGGTAGATGTCCCCCGTGAACACGTTCGACGACGACCACGTGCCGCTGGGGATCACGTACCACATCATGTGGCGATTCGCGTCGTAGGTGTACCAGACGCCGAAGATGTTGCGCGACGCGTGCTGCATGAGGTTGAGGCCCCATCCCGACTGGGAGTCGCCGCCCCACCAGAGGTCGGTGTAGTCGATCGCGCTGCCGCTGGTCCCGAGGTATTGCGAGATGGCGGGATAGATGATGTCGAAGCGCGAATACCAGTCGCTCGCGGTGATCGCATCGCACGCGGCGACGCCACCCCAAAGCGCGCCGCGCAGCAGGTACTGCGAGCCGTTGTTCGTGAGCAGGCCCGACCCGCTGCTGCCGCCCTCGGTGGTGCCCGAGCTGTATCCCACCTCGTAGAACGGGAGGTTCGCGCCCCCGATGCTCTCGGGCGACGTGAGCCGCAGCATCGAGCCGAGCGACACTTTCTTGAGGTCGCCCGAAGGATGGTGGATGACGGTCACGCCGGTGCCGCTCGTGACGGTGCTCGCGTCCCACCCGAGGTAATACGCGCCCGCGGGCGGCGCATTGTTGAGGCGCAGGAAAAGCGCGTCCTGCGACGGGTTGTTGTAGATGTACTGCGCGCCGCCGCCGACCTGCGACCAGTTCGACACGGGCACCGATCCGCGGCACGTGGCGGCCTCGAAGTGCCAGACGGTCGTGAGCGTGCTCGCGATCGTCTGCATCTCCGTGGGCGTCTTGTAGGGTGCCTGCTCGTTGTCGAAGCAGTGGTTGGCGGAGAAGAACCACGGCACCTGCGTGGACGCGTCGCTGTCGTTGAGCAGCGTGCCGGTGCAGAGGTACTGGAACTTGGCGTCGTTGAAGGACATCTGCGCGACCGCGCCCACCGCGTCGTCGAAGGCGAGGTTGGTCACGAGCGGCGAGCACGCGATGTCGACATTGCACGAGCCCGAGGTGCCGATGTCGCCGGTGAGCTTGGTGAAGTTGCTCGAAGGACCCGCGAATAGGTGGCCGGCGCCCGTGATGACGAGCGACCTCGCGTCGGCGCCGGTCCCGGCGGGCGCGAAGAACTCGACCGTCTGCGTGTCGCCTTCGGTGACGGGAGACCAATACGGCCGCGTGCGGTCGGGGATGTCGCCCACGCGCACGGGCCCGAAGAGGCGCGAGGGATCCGCGGAGCCGAAGAACACCATCTGCACGCCGGCCGGCACGCCGGCGAGCGCGATGGACATGCGCATCGCGGCCGCGCCCGAGGACGTGACGCTCGCCCGGGCGGCGGTGCCGCCGTCGACGGCGGTCCATGCGAGCTGCGAGCCGGGCACGCGCGCGGCCGCGTCGAGCGCGCGCGTGAGCCCGATCGCGGCGCGCTTCATGCGCGCGGCGCTTTCGTTGTGCGTGCGGATCGCCGCCATGTCGGCTGCGTCGGGCGCGGTGAGCTCGATGCGGGCCGTGGCCGCGGCCGCCTTCGACCCCGTGGCGAGATGCAGTCGTGGAACGGCGACAGACTTCGGCGCCGCGGCGGGCTCGCCCGCCACCCAGGGGCCGGATGCGGCATGGAGCGGGACGGTGGCCGCGAGGGCCGCGAGGGCCAGCAGGCGGGCCAGGAAACGCATCATCGTTGGAGGAGGCTGGGGGATGTCCCCGATGGACCGCGCGTGGGCGCGAAGTTCCTCGATTCTACCGTGCCGGGGGTGCCATCGCGGCGAGCGCGCTCGCCGCGACCTCGTCGACCGAGACCGCCTCCATGCAGGCGGGGCGCGCGCATTCGGACGGCCCGCGGCCGCACCGTTGCACCCACGCGATCTCGCGGCGGAAGAGCACGTGCTGGTCGCGGCACGGGAACGCATCGCGCGTCACCGCGCGCCACGGCGTGTCGCGCCAGAAATCGCCGTTGCCGACCACGACGGTCGAGCCAGGTCCGAAAATGGCGACCGTGGGCGTCCAGGCCACGCGGCCCAGGTGCGCGATGCCGGTATCGGGCGAGACCAGCACGCGGGCGTTCGCGACGAGATGCCAGGCTTGCGCAAGGTCGAGCATGCCGGCGAACGAGCGGTGGCGCGACTGCGGGTCGGCCTCGGCGACGAGCGACTCCTCGCCCCGCCCCGCGCTCCACACGGGCTGCACGCCGCGCGCTTCGAGGCGGCGCGCGAGCTGCGCCCAGCGTTCGGCCGGCCAGCGCTTGAGCGGCGTGCTGGCGCCCACGTGCAGGACGGCATAGCCGCCCTTCGGCGCATCGAACGGCGCGAAGGGCGGTGCGGGCCAATCGCCGCGGGTGAAGGGCTGCGGCGGCGGGCCGTCGACGAGATCCGCCACCATGTCGGTCCACGACGCGGGTTGCGCCGCATACGGACGCGCTTCGTCGACGAACCAGTCCTTGGTCCACGGGCGGTCGCCGGCATGGGCCACGATGTGCTCCGCGCCCATGGCGGCGGCGAGCCAGCTGTAGCGGTTGTCGCCCGGGACCACGGCAAGGTCGAAGGGCCCTTCGCTCACGAGCGCGGCGGCCGTCGCCGCATCGGCGGGCCGGAAGGGCAGCACGCGCACGCCGTACGGCCGCCGCGCATAGAGCGGTGCCGCGGCGGGCGAGGCGAGCAGCGTCACCTCGATGCCTTGGGAGGCGAGCTTCTTCACCAGCCCCGTGAGCATGAGCGTGTCGCCCAGCAGGAGGTTGTGCGCGACGAGCGCGGTGCGCACGCAACCGGGCGCGTCGCTTCGCACCGAGCGCCGCGCGAACGCGCGCGACACGACGAGCGATCGCGTGCGGAAGCGCTCACCCATGGGACGCGCGCGCCGCCTCGCCGAAGACCTCGATCATGCGCTCCACCATGCGCTCGTCGCCGAAGCGGCTGCGCGCATCGGCGAGCGCGCGCGCACCGAGCCGCTCGCGCAGCGCGGCGTCGTCGATCAGCGCCGCGAGCACGTTGCCGAGCGCCATCGCATCCTCGGTCGCGACGATCACGCCGTTCACGCCGTCGGTCACGATCTCGGGGATGCTGCCGACGGCGGTGGTCACGACGGGCCGGCCGCACGCCATCGCCTGCATCAGCGACTGCGGCACGCCCTCGTTCGCGTAGGAGGGCAGGCAGAAGACGTCGAGCGCGCGCATCCACGGCGCCACGTCGTCGCGATTGCCCGCGAAGAGCACCTGGCTGCCGATGCCGAGCGCGTCGACCCGTGCGCCGAGCGCCTCGCGCTGCGGGCCGCCGCCCACGATCACGAGATGCACGTCGGTGCGCTTCAAGCCGGCGATCGCCTCCAGCAGGTAGCGATGGCCCTTCCAGCTGCGCAGGGTCGCCACGATGCCGACGATCGTCGCATCGAGCGGCAGCCCCAACGCGCGCCGCGCCTCGCCGCGGTCGCCGGGCTGGAAGCGCGCGAGGTCGATGCCGGTCGGGATCGACACCACGCGCGCGGCCGCGACGCCGGTCTCCTCCATCACCTGCGCGCGCAGGCGCTCGCCGGTCGTCACGATGCGATGCGTCGCGGTCGCGTAGAGCCAGCGCGTCGCGGCGTTGCGCGGCACCGGCGCCGAGATGTGGCGCGTGCGCACGAGCGCGGGATGCGCGCCCCGGCCGCGCAGGGCCAGGGCCGCGAGCCAGGAGTCCGTCGAGCTGTGGCTGTTCACCACGTCGAAGGTCCGGCGGCGCAGCAGCGCGCGCAGCGCGAAGAGCCCGCGCAGGCGCTTGCGTGCGATGGGAAGCGCCACGGTCTCCACGCCGAAGCGCGGCGCTTCATCGAAGATGCGCGCCTCGCGCGGCGCGGCCAGCAGCACCTCGTGCCCGCGTCGCGCGACACCGGCCGCCTCGGTGAGCACGCGAATCTCCTGCCCGCCCCACCCGAGCGAGGACTCGGTGTGCAGGATGCGCAGCCGCGGCGGCGTCATGCGTCGGCGAACTGCAGCCGGTGCAGGCCCGCGTACACGCCGTTCGCGTCGACCAGGTCGCGATGCGTGCCCGCCTCGACGATGCGGCCCTGCGCCATGACGACGATGCGGTCCGCCTTCTCGATGGTCGAGAGGCGATGCGCGATCACGATCGTGGTGCGGCCTTGCATCAGGGTCTCCAGGGCCGCCTGCACCGCGCGCTCGCTCTCGGAGTCGAGCGCCGAGGTGGCCTCGTCGAGGAGCAGCACCGGCGCGTCCTTCAGGATCGCGCGGGCGATGGCGATCCTCTGGCGCTGCCCGCCCGAGAGCCGCGCGCCGTTCTCGCCGATCTCGGTGTCGAAGCCCTGCGGCAGCGCGCGGATGAACTCGAGGGCATGGGCCGCGCGAGCGGCGCGCTCGAGCTCCGCGTCCCCGACGTCGCCGCGGCCGTACGCGATATTCGCGGCGACGGTGTCGTTGAAGAGCACCACGCTCTGGGAGACCAGGGAGATCTGCCGGCGCAGGCTCTCCAGCCGGAGCGCCTCGAGGTCGTGGCCGTCGAGCGTGATGCGGCCGGAATCCGGGTGGTAGAAGCGCGGCAGCAGATGGATCAGGCTCGACTTGCCGCTGCCCGAGGCGCCCACCAGCGCCAGCGTCTCGCCGGGCCGGATGTCGAGGGTCACGTCGTTCAACGCGGGTCGCGAGGCGCCGGCATAGGTGAGCGTGACCGACTCGAAGCGCAGCGCTCCCTTCGCGCGCTCGAGCGTCACCGTGCCGCGATCTTCCTCGGGCGTCGCGTCGATGATGCTGAAGACGCTCTCGCATGCGGCGAGCCCCTTCTGCAGCTGCTCGTTCACGCCGGTGAGGCGCTTCAGGGGCTGCAGCAGGAGCCCCGTCGAGGTGAGGAACTCCATGAAGGCGCCGGCGCCCGTGATGCCGCCCGCCGACTGGATCGCGGCGAAGTAGATGATGACCGCGATGGCCGCGGCCACGAAGAGCTGCGTCACGGGGACCGTGCCCGCGGCCGCCACGGCGTACTTCATGGTGAAGCGGCGGATGCGGTTGGCGCTTTCCGCGAAGCGCTTGCTCTCGTAGGCCTGGCCGCCGAAGACGCGCACCACGCGCTGGTTCGTGATCGCCTCGTCGAGCACCTCGGCGATGCCGCCCGTCGCGCGCTGGTTCTCGCGGCTCATGATGCGAAGGCGCGTGCTGAACTTGCGCACCACGAAGGCGATCGGCGGGATGATCGCGAAGGTGACGATGGTGAGGCGCCAGTTGAGCCACAGGAGGTTGGCGAGCAGCGCCACCAGCGTCACGGTGTCGCGCACGACCACCGTCAGCACCGAAGTGGAGGCGGCCGAGAGGTTGTTCACGTCGTTGGTGAAGCGCGTGACCACGGTCGCGGTCGCGGTCTGGTCGAAATACGCGGGCGGCAGGCGCAGGACGTTCGCGAACATCTCCTGGCGCAGGTCGAAGATCACCTTGTTGCCCACCCACGCGGTGGAATAGCCGGAGGCGAAGCTCGCCAGCCCGCTCACCAGGAAGATCGCGACCACGCCGAGCGGGAGCAGCACCGCGAGGGTGGGGTCGTGCTTCACGAAGAGCTGCTCCACCAGCGGGTTGATGAGCTTCACGATGGCCGCATCGGAGAGGCCGCCCACGATCATCGCGAAGATGCCCGCCGCGACCGCGCCGCGATAGGGCCAGACGTGGCGCAGCAGCCGCGCGTAGAGGGCGCGGCTGGAGACGGTTTCGGTCATCCCGCCATTATCGGGCAAGAAGGCGCCGGTACAGCGCCACGTACTCCCGCGCCATTCCGGCGGGCGTGTACGGCAGCACGGCCTCACGCGCGCCCGCTCCCATGCGCTCGCGCGCGAGCGGGTCCTCGAGCGCGGCCAGCGCGGCCGCGATGCCGCCCGCGTCGAGCGCGTCGCGCACGAAGCCGCTCTCGGCCTCGCGCAGCAGCTCGGTCGCGCCGCACTTCGGCGTGGTGACGACGGGCAGGCCGCAGGCCATCGCCTCGAGCGCCGCATTCGGCTGCGGGTCGTAGAGGGTCGCCAGCACGAACGCATCGGCGAGCGCGTACCAGGGCCGCACGTCCGACACCGCGCCGGCGAAGTGCACGCGCCGCGCGATCCCGAGGCTGGATGCCATGCGCGCGTAATGCGCGAGACGCTTGTCGCGGCCGACGACGACGCCCCACCACTGCGGCGCGCGCGAAAGCGCCCGCAGGAACGTGGCCACGCCCTTGCGCTCGAATCCCGACCCGACGTGGAGCGCCACGGGTGCATCGGCGGGAATGCGCAGTTGCGCGCGCATGGCCGCGCGATGCGTCTCCCGCAGCCGCGGATGGAACGACTCCGCGTCGACGGCGTTGCGGATGAGGACGAGCTTGGCGGGATCGATCGGAAAGCGCGCGGCGATCTCGCCGCGCACCATCCCGGAGTTGCAGATCACCGCCCGCAGCCGCGGCGAGGCGAAGAGCGTGCGCTCCATCGCGAGCAGCCATCGGTGGCGCGGGTTCAACCGGGCCAGGGCGCGCGCAAGCGGCGATTGCACGCGGGCCCGCTCCGCGAGCCACTGCGCATGGACGCCATCGCCCGCGCGATACACGTCGCAGCACGGGATGCGCTCGTGCGACTGGACGAGGTCGAAGCGCTTGCCCGAGAGGGCGCGGCATGCGGCGCGCGCGAAGGCGCGGTCGCGCCAGAGGCTGCCGATGTGAAAGGGACGCAGCACGATCGCGCTCCCGTCGCCGCCGGGCCAGTCGCGCGTCACCAGCGTGACCGAGGCACCCTCCGCGTCGAGCGCCGCGAGCGCGCCCTGCACGAAGCGCTCGGCGCCGCCCGCGGGATCGTAGCGTCCGCGCACCAGCGCGATACGCGGCCCCATCGCCCGGCGCTCGGCGCTCGCCGTCACCGGGCCGCGAGGAGCTCGTTCACGGCGGCGTGCACGCGCTCGACGGGCAGCGTCGTGAGGCACTCGCTCACTTTGCCGCCTCCGCAGCCGTCGTTGCCGCAGGGCCGGCACGGATGGCGCTCGCTCGCGACCACGCGATGCGGCACGTGCCACGGGCCCCATTCCTTGTCGCCGCTCGGCCCGAAGAGCGCCACGACGGGCGTGCCCATGGCGGCCGCGATGTGCATCGGCGCCGAGTCGACGCCGGCGAAGAGGCGCGCACGCGCGGCGAGGGCTCCCATCTCGCGCAGCGTGAGCTGGCCCGAGAGGTCCGTGACCGGAACGCCCGCCGCGGCCACGATGCGCGCGATGATCGCCTTCTCGCGCACGTCGGGTGCCGCGGTGATCACGACGCGATGGCCATCGGCGGCGAGCCGCTGGATGAGCCCCGCGTTGGCCGCCTCGGTCCACGACTTGAAGAGCCAGCGCGAGGTCGGATGCAGGTGCACGAAGCCCTTCGCGGCAAGGCCGTGCTGCGCGAGCAATGCCTCCACGCGCGCGTCGGCTTCCGGCCCCGGCACGAGCACGAGCCGCTTCTCGTCGTCCTCGGGGTAGATCCCCATGCGTCGCAGCGCGTCGAGGTTGAGCTCGACGGCGTGGCGCGGTGTCGCGCGCGGCAACGCATAGCGATGCGTGAACGTCCATTTCCAGAAGCGGCCGGGGCGATACGGGGCCACCGACCAGCGCGGCCGGAGCAGGTGCGCGAGCCAGGCACCGCGCCAGTGGTCGGTGAGATGCACCAGGAGCTGGTAGCGCCGATCGGCGAGCGTGCGGATGAGGGCGGACTCGTGGCGCATCTGCTCGACGAAGCCCTGGCGCTTCCACGCGCGGTCGACCGTGTGCAGCGCCGCGATGTCGGGATGTCCCGCGAGCATGTCGGCGGTCTCGCGATAGACGAGCGCATCGACCTCCACGTGCGGTGCGCGGCTTCGCAGCACGCGAAAGACGGGGGAGGTGAGCAGCACGTCGCCGTGGTGGCGCAGCTTCACCACGAGGACGCGCCGGACGGAGGCGAGGTTGACGGCGTCGGGTACCACGGCGTGCACGATATCACCGCGGGGCGGCCGCCGGGGCGGCGCTAGAATGGCCGCTTGCGCATTCTCTTTGCCACGGTCGCACCGCTGCGCCAGGACGCGGCCGGCCCGACCTCGGACCTCGCCTCCGCGCGTTACCGCGTGATCCTGCCCGCCGGGCAGCTCGCGCGCCTCGGCCACACCGTGCAGATCGCATCCCTCCCGAGCGCCGGCTGGCCGCGCGAGGTGCTCGAGGCGGCCTGCGACGTGCTCGTCATCTCCAAGAGCTTCCATGGGGCGAACGAGACGCTCGCCGAGGCGATGAAGCGCCGTGGCGTGCGCGTCGCCGTCGATTTCTGCGACGATTACTTCGACGATGGCCGCTTCGGGGCGCACTTCCGCCGGCTCGCGGAGCTCGCCGACATCGTGATCGCCGGGAGCGACGCCATGGCCGCCTCGGTGCACCGCCACACGGGGCGCGATGCGATCGTCGTGACCGATCCGGTCGAGGGCCCGCGCGGCGAGCCGCGTTTCGCGCCGCGCTTTCCGCGCCTGGACGTGGCGTGGTTCGGCCATCCGTCGAACCTGCCCGCCGTTGCCGCGAACGCCGAGCGGCTGCACGCGCTCGCGCGGCGCTTTCCGGTCCGGCTCACGGCGGTCACGCTGCCCTCGCCGGACGCGCAGGCCTTGCTCGACGCGCTCGCGCGCCCCATGCCCGCGGCCCTGGAGACCCGGCTCGTGCCGTGGTCCCGGGAGGCGACGTGGCAGGCGCTCGCCGATGCGGATGTCGTGTGGATCCCCGTGGAGCCCGCGCAGAACAAGGCCGTGAAGAGCCCGAACCGGCTCCTCGAGGCGGTGTGGGCGGGGCGCTTCGTCGTGGCCGATGCGCTGCCCGCCTATGAGCCCTGGTCCGGCCTGCTGCCCGTGGGCCGGCCGCTCGAGGACGCGATCGCGCAGGCGATGGCGGATCCCGCCGCGGCGTGCCGGCGCATCGGCGAGGCGCAACGCCGCATCGCTTCGCGTCACTCGAGCTTCGCGTGCGGCCGCGAGTGGGCGCGCGCGCTGGGCGACGAAGCGCCGCGCGCGCTGCGCCTGAACCTCGGCTGCGGCGACAAGATCCTCGCCGGCTACGTGAACGTCGACGTGGTCGAGTCGCGCGCCGGCCAGCGTCCCGATGTCGTGTGCGACCTGCACGACCTCGCCCCCTTCGCCGACGCGAGCGTGGACGAAGTGCTCGCCGTGCACGTGGTCGAGCACTTCTGGCGCTGGGAGGTCGCGGGCGTGCTGCGCGAGTGGGTGCGCGTGCTCAAGCCCGGCGCGCCGCTCGTGCTCGAATGCCCCAACCTCGCGTCGGCCTGCTCGACCTTCCTCGCCGATCCGTCATCGGGCTCGCGCGCCGATGCCGCGGGACAGCGCACGATGTGGGTGTTCTACGGCGACCCGCAGTGGCGCGACCCGTTGATGGTCCATCGCTGGGGCTACACGCCGCAGTCGCTCGCCGCGCTCATGGCCGAGGCGGGACTGGCGCACGTGCGCCAGGAGCCCGCGCAGTTCAAGCTGCGCGAGCCCCGCGACATGCGCATCGTGGGGATCAAGCCTCAGTAGGAAGCGAAGCGCACGTTGAGCAGCACGCCACGGCGCGGCGCGTCGTAACCCAGCGAGCTCTCGTAGCGCTTGTCGCCGAGGTTCGTCGCGACGAGTTCGGCCGTCCACTTGGAGGTGATCGCGTAGCGCACGCGCGCATCGACGACGGCATAACCGCCGAGCCGCGTCGCCGGATCCTGCGTCGCCGAATCGAAGCGGTCCGCGCTCGCGAGCACGCCCACGCCCGCGGTCCAGCGGCCCCACGCGCGCGAGACGTCGACGGAGCCGAAGCGCTCCGCGCGGCCCTGAAGGCGCGCGCCGGTATCGTCGTTGCGCGGCCGCTGCACGGTGATGGAAGCGCGGACGCGCGTTCCCCACCATGTCGCATCGAGCGCGGCCTCGAGGCCCCGGATGCGCGCGCGGTCCACGTTGTCGACGGATTGGGCCGTCGCCACGATGAGGTCGTCGAAGCGGTTGTCGAAGGCCGTCACGCGCCACGAAACCCCCGCGCCCGTGAGGCTGCGCAGCGAGATCTCGCTGCTCTTGCTGCGCTCGGGCTTGAGATCCGGGTTGGGGACGTAGAACGGCGCGAAGGCGGTGAGGTAGAGGTCGTTGAAGGTGGGCGCGCGAAAGCCGCGGCCCCAGGTGCCCGCGAGCTGCGCGTAGCCGGGGAAGTCGATGCCGTAGCTGACACTCCCGGTATTGCGCGCGCCGAACTGCTCGTCCTGGTCGCGCCGCGCGCTCGCCTCGAGGTGCTGTCCGTTCAAGGTCTGCAGCAGCGAGCCGAAGACCGAGTTGGTCGTGCGATGGTTCTGCGTGAAGAGCGGCACGCCGTCGGACTCGGACGGGGTCACCGTCTGCCGCACGGTCTCCCATCCCAGCGTCGCGCTCGAGGGCGCCGCGCCGAACTGGTTGATCCACGACGCCTGGTCGCTGCGCGTGCGATACGCGTTGGTGAACTGGCCGTGCAGCTGGAGATCGTCGAGCCCTTCACCCACCGCGAGGCGGCTCGCCCACCACTTCGCGAAGTTGTTCGACGACGTGATGCGCCAGCCCGCCACCGTCTGGTCGGTGCGGTCGGTCACGCCGGGCGGCGGGATGCCCGCATCGTAGTTCGTGCGGTTGTGCGAGCCGAACGCTTCCAGCATGAGCGTCTCGCCCTGCCAGTAACGGTGCGACATGCGCAGGTTCGCGTACGCGTTCTCGTGCGGGTCGCGATCCGGGTCGAACGAGAAGGTGTTGCGGTCGTTGGTCGCGCTCCTCGCGTCCACGCGCCGCGCGCCCATGGTGAGCGACACGAGGTTGTCGCCATCGGAAGTCGAGAGCCCGCTCGACGCACGCAGGTCGCGATCCGTGCCGAGCGCGCCGGACGCGAAGAAGTAGGGCACGTCCTTGCCGCGCGTGAAGACCTGGATCACGCCGCCGGCGGCCTCGGAGCCGTAGAGGCTCGAGAGCGGCCCCTTCACGATCTCGATGCGCTCGATCAGCTCGAGCGGAATCGCCTCGATCGCCGTCGTGCCCTGCGTCGCGGAGCCCACGCGGATGCCGTCGACGAGGACCAGCGTATTCGCGGCACCCGCGCCGCGCATGAAGATGCCTTGCGGCTGCCCGGGTCCGCCGGTGGCGCGCAATTCCAGGCCCGCGCGGCGCTCGAGCACTTCGCCGAGCGAGAGCCCGCCCGAGTCCTCGAGGTCCTCGCGCGTGATGACGATGGCATCGCGCAGCGTGGGCTCGGGCTGCAGCGCGCGCGAAGCGGTGACGACGATGGGCTCGAACGCGGCCTTCACGTTCGGCGTGGCGAATTGCGCGTGGGCCGCGACGGGCACGAGGCCGGCGGCGGCGGCGAGGATGAAGCGCTTCATGGGAACGATTCCTTCGAGCGACGACGGCTGCAACCCCGCAGCCGGGGAAGGGGACGCGCGGACCGGTCTCCGGGCTCGCGAGGCTTGATCGCCGCCTTCCCACGCCTCTCGACGCAGTGGCCTGCCGGCGATCCACGCTCGCATACCGTTGCGGGGGCAGCGCCGGCATCCCACCGGCTTCCCGTTCATCCGCACGCCCGCGCATGATACATCCGGCCGCGCCGGCCGCTCGAAATGACTTTCAGATTAGGGGCTTATCCATTGACGCGCCTCGGCTTTTCCAATAGGGTGGACGAATGGAGCCGGAACTCACGCACCTCGAGGAAAAGCTGGCGCAGCTGGTGCAGCGGCTGCAGGCATTGCGTGCGGAGAACCGGGAGCTGCGCCAGCAGCTCGCGGCGCGCACCGACGAGAACGCCCGGCTCGGCGAGAAGCTTTCCGCGGCGCGCACGCGCATCGAGGCGCTTCTCAAGCAGATCCCGGAGACCGAGGCATGAGCGCAGCGGACAAGGCCCGCGAGAAGGGCGCGGTGACGATCAACCTCATGGGCCGCGAGATGCGCGTCGCGTGTCCCGAGGGCGAGGAGCGCCAGCTGCTCGCATCGGTCGATTACCTCAACCGGAAGCTCAAGGAAGTGCGCGACAACGGCAAGGTGACCGGCAACGAGCGCATCGCGCTCATGGCCGCGCTGAACATTGCGCACGAGTCCCTGTCGAATCCGGGCAAGGGCGCCGCATCGGCGGACGTATCGGCGATTCGGCGTAGAATTGAAGCGATGGAGGAAACGGTCGACGCAGCTCTCGCCGCCGACCAGGAGAACCTCTTCTAGGTCTCCGGTGTTTCCTGCGGTGTTCGTCCGGGCTTACATCCTTTGAACCGATAGCGGTAACCCTGGACGCCGGCCAAGGTCACTATTGTGCGAGTCCCACGTCGGACTTACCTGCGGTGACCGGTTGGCGACCGCCTTGAACCGATGGTTCGAGGTGCAGTCTGGACGAACACCGCAGGGAATGCCTTCGTTTCATCCCAACATCCCCGCTGGTTGATGCTCCGGTGACTACGCGCCAGCACTGGCTCATGAAAAGCGAGCCCGACGAGTTCTCGATCGACGACCTCGTCCGCGCG
>Ga0157372_10003659_pt1 | contig 16524 bp, 12 predicted proteins | sample C55metaG_FD_115307 | JGI IMG/M metagenome (GOLD analysis project Ga0157372, IMG submission 115307) | Corn rhizosphere microbial communities from Kellogg Biological Station, Michigan, USA - C5-5 metaG | ecosystem: Host-associated > Plants > Roots > Rhizosphere > Soil | place: USA: Michigan... | reverse complement strand
CGTCTGCTCACTCCGGTGATGAAACTGACCACGGGCAAACAGGCTGTGATGGTCGCGAGTGAAGTGCTCGAATGTTTTGGCGGCGCGGGTTACGTTGAAGACACGGGGCTGCCGGTGCTCCTGCGCGACAGTCAGGTCCTACCCATTTGGGAAGGGACGACGAACGTGCTCGCGCTTGACACCCTTCGCGCGCTGGATAGCGGCGACAGCCTGGGGCAACTTCAACTGGCGGTGACGCGCTGTCTTGAGATGGCCCGCGATTCCGACCTCGCGGATGCAGTTCGGGTCGCGCGAACCAGCCTGGACCACGCGACAAGCTGGTTAGCTCATGCGAAGAGTGTTGGCCAACCGGCACTGGAAGCCGGTGCGCGCCGCTTCGCCCTCACTTTAGGCCGCACTATGGAATTGGTGTTGTTAATCAAGCACGCCCAATGGTCACATGATCATGAGCGGGATGGGCGATCTCTGGCCGCCGCGCGACGCTTCGCACAGTCCGGCGTTGATCTGATCTTTTGAAAGGATCTTCTCTGCGTACCTCTGCGTCCTCTGCGCCTCTGCGGTGAAAAACCCGTCCACCGCAGAGGCGCAGAGGACGCAGAGGTACGCAGAGAACAGCTCCCGGTGCCGCTATACTGGCTTAATGAGGAAATTCGAGTTACTTTAGCTTCACATTCCATAATCTGCGTCGCTTAAAGCTCAAAGAAAGGCATAAGTGTATGAACCCCATTAAACGCTTCGCGCTGATCTCTTTCGCGCTGGTTCTTGTCGTCTCCGCTGCGGTGGCGCAGACAAAGCCGGTCAAGGAGTACACGATTGAGCAGTTCATGAACACCGTCCGTATCGGCGGCAGCTCTTTTTCATCGGACGAAAAGTCGATCCTGTTTTACAACAACAAGACCGGCATTTTTAACGTCTACTCCGTCGCGGTGACGGGTGGTGCGCCGACACAGTTGACCAGCTCAACCAAGGAAAGCACCTTTTCCGTTTCGTATCTTCCGACTGATACGCGCTTTATTTACACATACGATCGCGGCGGCAACGAGAACAGCCACCTCTACCTGCGCGAGCTCGACGGCAGCGAACGCGATCTCACGCCCGGCGACAAGGTAAAAGCAAACTTCATCGGCTGGAGCCACGATCGCAAGTCGTTCTTCTACTCGACCAACGAACGCGACGCGCGCTTCTTCGATATCTATGAGATGCCGATCGACAGTTTCAAACCGGCGATGGTTTACAAAGACGAGAAGGCGCTTGAATTTGGAGACATCTCAAACGACAAGAAATACATTGCGTTTGAGAAGCCTGGTGGGTCGCCGGCCGATTCAGATATCTATCTCTACAACACTGCCAGCAAAGAGTTGAAGAACATCACTTCGCACACCGGCGATGTCGCGAACAGCGCCCAAACGTTCGACGTCAATTCGAAATATCTTTACTACCTCACCGACGCAGGCAGCGAGTTCAAGTATGTGGGGCGATTCGATCTGGCGACCGGCAAGACCGAGGTCGTGGAGAAAGCACCATGGGACGTTTCTTACACATACTTTTCCCGCAATGGAAAGTATCGTGTGACGGCCGTCAACGAAGATGCGCGTACGAAGATCAAGGTTTACGACACAGCCACCGGCAAGCCCGTCGAGTTGCCGAAACTGCCTAACGCCGACATTACCGGCGTCAATATCTCGCCAAGCGAAAAGCTGATGGCGTTTTATTTGAACGGCGATCGGAGTCCGAGCAATCTCTACGTCTACGACTTCTCGACAAAGAAGGCGACCAAGCTGACGGATAGTTTGAATTCGGAAATCAATCCCGCCGATCTCGTCGACTCGCAGGTGATACGTTACAAATCATTCGACGGTGTCGAGATTCCTTCAATTCTTTACAAGGCAAAGAACGCGAGCCCGCAACAGAAGGTTCCGGCGCTGGTGCTGGTGCACGGTGGACCAGGTGGTCAGACACGTGTCGGTTACAGCGCGCTCACGCAGTATCTCGTGAACCACGGGTACGTCGTTTTGGGTGTTAACAATCGCGGCTCCAGTGGTTATGGCAAATCGTTCTTTACTGCTGACGACGGCAAGCACGGTCGCGAGCCTCTGTGGGACTGTGTCGAAGCGAAGAAATACCTCGCTTCACTCGGCTACGTCGACGAAAAGAAGATTGGAATTGCGGGCGGCTCTTACGGTGGGTACATGGTGCTTGCGGCGCTTGCGTTCAAGCCGGAAGAGTTCGCTGTTGGAGTCGATCTGTTTGGCGTTTCAAACTGGGTGCGAACGTTGCAATCGATTCCGCCGTACTGGGAATCGTTCCGCAAGTCGCTTTATAAGGAAATCGGCGACCCGAACACAGACCTCGAGAATCTGCGCGCGGTATCGCCGCTGTTTCACGCCGACAAGATTGTGAAACCGTTGATTGTGTTGCAGGGCGCAAACGATCCGCGCGTGATCAAACCCGAGTCAGACGAGATCGTCGAGAACATCAAGAAGCGAAACGGTGTCGTCGAATATGTGCTGTTTGACAACGAGGGTCACGGGTTCACGAAGAAAGCGAACGAGATTCGTGCGTACAAAGCCGTGCTCGATTTTCTCGATCGCTATTTGAAGAACGGCAACGCTGTTAGTAGCAGATAGCCACAAAAAGACACCAAAGAAAGTCTCACGGCTTTGCACAAAAAGTCTCGATCGCGCTCTTCTCTGTGCAACCTCTATGTCCTCTGTGTCTCTGTGGTTGATGAATTCCGAGTAAAACCAAACCACAGAGACACAGAGGACACAGAGGTTGCACAGAGAAATCCCAGAATAAGGACTTTTTGTGCAAAGCCAAGTCGCAAAGACGCGAAGCAATCTCAAGGCAAATTGTTCGCGTCTTTGCTTTTGCGGGGGACAACTATGTGATTCGTTTGGTGTGAGAAGAACTCATTGCACAGACCTCCAGATCGTCGGAAAAACCAGGGTTGTGACTTCGAGGGATGGCGACATTCTTCTCTTACGGCGAAGAAAAATGGTTGCGAAACGCTTTTGTTCTTATGACTTTTGTGCCTTTTTGTGGCTTAAATCAGCGTTGCGAGGCGGGAGCGCCTACTTGAACGTGTAAGTGATCGTTCCCTCGGTTTCGCGGCCGCGAAGTTTTTCGGGCGAGAACGTCGATTTCATTGCTGCTTCCGTAGAGGCGCCGCGCATGAGCCAATCGCCGCCGGAGCCTCTGGCCCAATACACCTGACCATTCTTGTCAACCATCACGCGCACAGTCACAGTCCCTGCCAACGGCTCTGGTCCATTCAACGGACATTCTGCTTCCGGCAGTGAGACAGCTTTTCCAACCAACTCACCGCCCAACTCCGGAAATCCTTTTTGAACGTTCGTTGCCTGTGTTGCAGCGCTTCGCGCAGCGGCCTGGTTTGACTTGTAAAAATAGGTCGTTATCAGCGAACCCACCACGATCGATCCCGTAAGCGTGATCACGACCATGATCCAGAACAGCGGTGGATTTGGTTTGGGTGGCGTCGAGATGATGGGCTCGTCAGCATCGACCAGCGGAACAATGTGGTGGGCGCAGTACGACACCAGCTCGCTGTTGTAGATCGCGTTGCACTTCGGACATCGTTTGCGCTTGCCAGTTGCGCGTGGTGTTTCCGCTGGCGGTTCGAGGATTCGGCCCTTCACGGGCTGACTCGGTTTCGGCGGCTCCGAAGGTTTGGTCGTCTGTGCGGGCGGGGGTTGAACTGGTGGCGGTGGGATTATCGGCTGTTGCGGCCGGGACGCGTTTCGCCGCGCCTCCTGCTCATCCAGCCTTTGCCTTAGTCCCGTTAGCCAGCGACGACTCTTCTCGTCCTCGGAAACGGTTTCCTTTGTTTCAGCCTCGGGTTGAGATGGAGGTGCTTCTACAACCGGCGTTCGCGGTTCTTCAACTACTCTTTTTGGGGTCGGGCGCGGGGGGTTGCTGAGTATTTCGAGCGCTTCTGTCGATCCTCTGCGTTTTGCCCATTCAAGCGCATTGAGGCCAAGATTGTCGCGTAACTGCGGGTCGGCGCCGGAATTAACCAGGAGTTTTACGAGGTGTGTATGACCAAAAATGACCGCGAGAATAAGCGCAGTTTGACCTCCGCTCGTACTCTCATTTACGTCCACACCATTGGCGATTAACGCACTTACAGCGCGTTCATCGCCGGAAGTGACGGCGTTGGTCAATGAAACTGAAGAACTCACCGCACGGTCTCTCCGAATACAACTCGGGGGCTCGTGCGTATTCTAACTCAACAATCTCAGAAAGGCGGGGGTACAAACGACGAATTGAAGCCCAGCGCCGGCGGGAACTGTGCCGCCGTGGGACGCACGCCCGTGCGGACCCAAAGATCGATAGCCCCGATTGACGTCAGCACCTGCGGCCCGGTGAACGCGCAGTGACCGATTCCACCGGGAATGAATGTTTGAAACAGCAGCTCTTCGCGGCCGGCGGAAGCGTTCGTCTCTGCATACGCCGATTCGTTTGCAACCACCAGCAGCGGATCGATCACCGTGTGCACACTCAAAATCGGATTCTTGATCTTGCCGTTGAAGTCGGTGTTGTTGCGCACGTAGTTCCGGGCTGATGGCTTCGCCTCGATGTTGCGACGCGCGTTCATCTGTGCGAGCCACGCATCGACGACGGGAGTGGGTAGTCCGATACCGGCGAGATACGCCTTCTCGGCGGCAGTCAGGGTGTACTCCTGATCGAGGTTTTGGACGAATGGTCCACCAGCACGTCGCTGCAACTCGGCACGAGCTTCAGTAATGAAGAAGAAATCTGTTACGGCCCATCCTGGGAAGAAGGCGGGCGGTGGTGGCGGCGTGATGCCGCGACCGGGATTCTTCGCTACGAGTCTAATGAATTCAAACTTGGGAAAGTTTGCGATGTTGCTGAGTTCAGGAGCGAGCTTCGCGAGGACCTCCGTGTCGAAGTTGATATCGTTTCTAACTTCGCCAACCGTTCCCCACGACGGCGGAATTCCGAAGATGACGTCATAAGCAAGATAGAGTGGAACACCACTGTCCCACAGGCGTGTTGCGCCCGCGCCGACGCTGCACAGGCAGAGAGCGCCGTCGAAGATTCCATTGAACTGCTCCATGCTCTTGTAGCCGACGAACGTTCCGAGTGAAGCAGCGACGATGATAGTCCGTTGTGGTATTGCGACATTTGCTCGGAAGTACAGCGCGAGATCCTTTGTGTCCTGGATTGCGTCTTCAACTGCCCACCCGTTGTCTTTGTAGGCACTGCCGGCCAATGCAAAACCCTGCGCGAGCAGGGGAGCTTCCAGTGCTGCATTCGGAGCGATCTCAGCGTTGCGATTGTCGATCTCGCCGGGATGATCGGCTTTGTCACGATAGCCGTGAGCAAAGATGAGTAGCGTCCCGTTCCACACTTCGGGCACGCGGATGCGGAAAGGCGCGCCGTGAATTTCACCTGAGAGATCGAGAGGCGCGGCTTTCGCAGCCGGAGCGCGATCGATCAGTGAGACGGAAAGTAAGGAAAGGAGCGTTAGAGCGACGAGAACTCTCGCAGTGGTTTTCATTTGAATGTCCCCCGTTGTTGAAAGCTGGAAGTGGACGGGAGACTATCATGCAAGGCTTGGGGCAGTAAATAATGTTAGCCACAAAAGGCACAAAATTATTTTTTTGTGCCTTATTGTGGCTATTTTTCGTCGAGGCCCTCAGTTCACGCCGCGTTTGCGACGCCTTCGCAAAGCACCGGCTGCTCCAATGACACCCGTAGTCAACAGCAGCAGGCTGGCGGGTTCGGGTATGGCATTTAGCTGTCCGCGAATCTCGCCTCCCTGAAACAGCGTGGTGTGTATGTTCAAATAAGTCTGCCCGCTATTTAATCCAGCGATGAACGCCGCCATTGCTCCTGATACAGTCCCTCCGTGGGCAGTGATGAAGGCGGGGTTGTACGTCGAGGCAACAGTCAGGTCAAACGTCATCAAATAGGTCCCGGTAGTCACGCCGAGCGGGAACCCCGGAAAAGTCGGGACGGCAGTCGCGACGAGAGCATTAGCTCCAGGCGGCGTACAGCAGTGGATATGAGAAGCAATTGTAGGACTTCCTAAACCGGCGAATGAGACATTCACTGTCAGTAGATTGGTAACCGTGTCGAGCGTCACTAATGCACTGCCAATGCCCGCCGAACCACTTGGCGGTACCTCTTGTGAGCCGGTCAGTGTTGCAGTAAAGGCGAGTTGGTCTGCTCTTGCTACCGCAGAAAACATTAAGACGGTAACCAGAAGACCAAAAAAACTAACTCTCTTCTTCATTCGTTCCCCCCTTTCTCGTTGGAAAGCGTCGTGCCGCAACTCAACCGCTATTGCAGATAGACGCGCGTCGCCAAGCTGGGCACGCCAGCTCGGTCAAGAACAAACAGCATGTAAATTCCGGGAACTGCCTGCGCCGGCAACTTCGGTGCGTTAATTCGAATTTCGCCTTTGCGAGCCGCGCCCTTCGGGTGAAATGAAAGCTTCACATAACGATCACCGGTGGTCAGGCTATGCGTGTTGTGATCGCTGCGAAGCATTACTACGGACGAAATTTGATCTGAATTGCCCGCTACGGTGATGTCGAAGTGACCACCATAGGAGATGTCTTCAGGTGCGTTCGTGATTACCGGCCGCACCGCTCGACTGCCATCCTGTTTAAATAGGTACGGCGGGAAGAAGAGTTGTCCTACTGGAACACCCTGATCAGGATCTCCCTGTGGAAGCAAACCGGCATATGAGGAAATCAACGGAAACGATGGATCATCGGGTCGAACAAGCGCTTCGCGGTTTTCTCCTGCAAAAAAGACTGAGCCATCCGGAAGCAAAGTCGCGGTTCCGTGCAGGCCACGCGAAACAGTTGTTTTTGCCAGCTTGGTGATCGAACCCGTTAACGGATCGAACATCTGAAAATGAAGACCTTCTCTTTCTTCGTACGTGCATGGTCTTCCATCGACGTTGCAATTTGCTGAGCGGTTTACTCCTTGTCCAATTAGTACCTTTCCATCTGGCAGGAGTACGGCTTTCGTTGTGGCGAGCGGTTGCAGAATGTTACCCACAAATTTCCAGCGTGGATTTGCGTCGGTAAAGTCAATGACTTCGACGGTGCCGGTTTGATCTCCATTCGCATCCTGGCCCGAGATCATGAACCACTTGTGTGAGACGGTGTGCCCATCGCCATCGATCTCGATCAGGCTGGCGGTGGGACAGCAGTAGGGTCTTACCTCAGACGCTGTGTCGACCAGCGTCCAGTGATTCTTCGCGGGCACATTTCGATTCGGATCTTTTAGCGCCGCGAGAACGTTGAGGCACCACGTATTGCCTTTCGTAAATGGTGGTGTTCCTCCACCGATGCCGAATTTCGCTCCACCCGGGATTGCTTCAGCGCCGTAATCTTTCTCGCCGTCAAAAGTACAGACCACCCAATCGTCTTTCCGTGGCCCAGTTTGTACAACTTCGAGCTGTGGGTAGAGCGGAAAGGCCATACGCGCATTTTCCAACGCGATGTTCCTGTCAGTCTTTGGATCGTAAACCTCAGGCACAACTTGGTTCACACGACTCGCGGTGAACGCCGTGTCTGATTGCGAAATGTTTTGTCTTCCTTTGGCGACGCGGTTTGGATCCGGTGGCACTGAATTGTCCTGATCAAAGCCACCGGCCACGAGCACCATTCCGTTTGGAAGTGCGATAGCTGAGGGATACCAGCGCGCATACTTTTGATCGGATGGTTCCGATGGTTGTGTGCTTTGCTGATTTCTTGGATCGCAACCCGGATAAAACTGTGCACTGGGATTGCTGGCGAATAACTGCAACCCAAAAGGATCTTTGGTCCAATTGGATCTGGTGCAAGGCTCTCGACGCTGAATCCACGTTTCGCTCTCAGGGTCGAAGACGTTGACTTTGTACAGCCCGTTATCACTTTGCATGTCGTGACCACCGAAAACGTAAACTCGTCCATCCGCTAAGGTGACACGTGCATTGCAGTAAGTGTTGTAGAACATGCCTTTTGAGTAACCGTTTTCTGCAAAGGCGCCTCGGTTCAAAGCGAAGTCGTTCTCGTCAAGCAGGGCTGTGTGAAACTTTCCTGTGTTCTTGAAAGCGTCAGGGTTGGCTATATCGAATAGTAGCTGTCGTTCCATTGTGCGGTTTGCGACGATGCGCGTCGGTACGCTTTGGCTCAAACCCTGCCTCATGAGATAGCCGCCATAGGTAAGTCTTTGGAAGGAATCGTCTGCATTGCGATTTGTTCCGAGGCCGAGGAACGGATCGAAACCGTGAAGTACGTCTCGCAAGGATGAGTTGAACTGTAATCCTGGCGTCGTAAATGCGCCGCGAGAGATAGCAAGATCAACTAAGGCGGGATCTGCCACGTCGTTCGGAATGTATTCAGGAAACCTGGCGTGGAAGAGTATTTTCGGTGTCGGTGAGTTTCTTTTCCAGACGAGGCCCATGTGAACTGCCTCGGTACTCTGCATCGGAATAAACGGTGAAACTTCGCCACAAGTAGAATGAGGACAGTTGGCGTTTGGATCGGGAAATCCGCTTTGCGCACCTACCTGTCTATCGGTTGTACTTAGGCTCAGCAGTAATAGACCGCAGAGCAAGGCGAAGGTCATGAAGTAAGGGCGAGTGTCGAGGAGTGTTCGCGCGCTTGGTCGTGGGTTTTTCCTCCTGGCGATTAATCCGAGTTGTTTCGTGCCCATCATTTTGGTCTCCAGAGATGAGTTAGCACTGTTAAGTGCTATTCGAGCTTGTGTCGGGGACCCAGAAAAAGGTGTGACAGGCTAGCTCCATTGGAGCGACGGTCTGGACTTCCGGCGCTACAAAAAAAGCTAAGCCTGGTGACTAAAAAGTGGGAGGTATTACGCAACCAAGCCTGTCGAGGCGACTCGTTAGCGGTTACTAATTTGGGGGAAAAAATTCTTTGGCAAACAAGATGCCAGCATTGGTGCAGAGTAGTTAGCGCTGCTTACCAAGCAATTTTTGAATCAGGATTGTTCTCCCTAGTCGAATGAGATTTCGACATTTGGATAAATGTTTAGGAATTTGGATTTATGGCGTTCGGTGGCGCTTTGCCACAAAAGTCCGAAAATCATTCTTGGATCGGGTCAGTACAGGGAGCGGTAGCGACCTGGTTGGTGATCAGCATGCGATATTTCCTAACGATTCTGACTCCCATGGACTGGAGCAGGTCGCTACCGCTCCCTGTACTGACCCGATCCAAGTGCGACCTACTTTGAGGCAAGGCCGTTCGGTGGGTAAACTTTAAGGAATAAATACGACTTCGGCGTTAGCGGGTCACAATCGCCTTGACCTGGCCGCGTTTCAGGAGCGTCACCATGCCGTTGCGGCGGTACCAGACACCATCGCGCGTTCGCCACACCTCGTCTGCATCGATTCTTCCACCGCTGGTCAACATGATCACGGGCTTCCCACCTTGTCGCTGCGCGATGCCGGGTCCGCTTGTCGAAACCGGATCTGAAGTCGAGCGCGTGTGCGATGTAGAGATGTTCGACGGCGAACTCTTTGGAGATGGTGAAGGAGAAGGCGAGGGCGAAACTTCCGGCGACGGTGAAGGTATCGTCACTGCCGGCTGCGATAGCGCAGGAGATGCGACTGTAATTGGCGCCGCCGACGTCTTCCGCCCGAACTGCCCGACACCGTAGTAGATCGCAAACACCAACACGCCAAGCAATAGACCAACGGCTGCTGCTAACGGAACAACTTTCCGTCGTCCACGCTTCTTCGAACCAGTTGCTGCTTCGATCTCAGCCTCGTCGAGAACTTCCAGAGGCGTGTTATCAAAGTCGCATCTTTCGTCCGATTCAGGATAGAGGAAGAGACATTGGGGGCAACGTTTCATTTCAGAATTTGAACGGTTTCTTCAGGATGCGACCCGTCTTTTTGAGAATCGAGTTCACTTTCGATTCCTCTTTTTTTGTGTCAGGTTTCGTTTGAGTGACGGACGCGGCTTTCGTCACCGCGGCTTTTCTGGCGGGCGGCGCAATTGCTGGTTGTTTGACTGGCGCGGGCCTGGGTTCTTCTTCCTTCACCTGCGCGGGTTCTGCAGATTGCGTGGGCTGAGGCTCCGGCGTGGGAATTACTACTGGGGCAATGCTCAAAGTGCTCGCCGTGCTTACCGCTGGGCGAGTCTGCCGTGTGGACACGTAATAGACCATCCCGAGAACAAGCGCCAGAATCAGTGTCGCGAAGGCTGGCACCGCGCGGTTTCGCCGTTGCGCCGTTGGTGGAGTTGGCGGGACAGTCGCTAGGGCATGAAGATTCGGGAGCGTCCGTGAGTCGAAGACGAGCAGGACTCCGTCCATATCGCAAAGGCTCTGGTCGTCTTCGTAAATAAACTCACACTGCGGACACCGTTTCATGCGATTCTCCTGGGATTTACCGGTTGTTGATGGGGCCTGCGGACTGTGGAAGTCGGAGTGAGTGCTCTCCGCAGGGTTCAAGAGTACACCCGAAAGGGTGCAGAAAACAATAAGTTTTAACAGGGTTTCTAAGAAATCCCGTATTTTTCCTTAAGAACTTGCGTGTGGTGCGCGACGTGTCCGGCGATTATGTAGGCGATGGCACGTACGGACATAGGGTTGTCGCTGGCAACACCGGAACGCGACCACGCCTCGTCTGGCAGGTTTTTGAAAAACGACAGCGTGCTCAACCGGACGGTCCGGAACTCTTCAACCAGCTCTGACCAGGGCGTCTGATTCGCATGCGCCGCCTGAACCGCGACGTCCTGTTCAAAACTCGGCAGCGGGTCCTGAAATCCACGCGCGAACCAGACCGCGCGGCCGAGGAAGATTCGCTCGCCGTCGTTGACGTGGTTCAGCAGTTCGCGAATGGTCCACTTTCCCGGAGCGTAAGATTTCAAACTCTGCTCCTCCGAAATACCCTCCAGGAACTGAAGAGTTTCACTCATCTGAGACTCCATCGCAGGGACGATCTCGTCACTGGTTATAAGATCAATGTAGTTGAAATAGTATGAAGCGGCTTCCGTGGTTTGTGGTCGTGTCATTTGGCTGCAAATCCTAACAAAGATTTCCCATTTTCGTAACCAACGCGGGCCACGGAGTGTCTATCTAATCGCTATGAAACAGAAGAAGATTTACCAGTTTTTCCTTGGTGTTTTTGCAACACTGTTGCTAACAATTTTACCGTCGGTTGCGCTGGCGCAAGCTATTGATCCGCAGTTAGCGAAGCGCGTCCGGCATGAGTTGGTGACGCTGCCGTATTACGGTGTGTTCGACAATCTCGCATACAGCGTCAACGGCGGCGACGTGACTCTTTACGGCGAGGTGGTGCGACCGTCGACACGCTCCGACGCGGAACGCAGGGTGAAGAAGATCCGCGGCGTCACGCGCGTCGTGAACAACATCCGGGTGCTACCGTTGTCGAACTTTGACGATCGAATCCGTGTGGCGACGTACCGCTCGATCGCGAACATGGGTGGGCTTCATCGCTACTTGCGTGGAACGAATCCGTCGATCCACATCGTGGTCAGTGGCGGACACGTGACGCTCGAAGGTGTTGTTTCCGGCAGCGGCGATCGGACGTTGGCGTATCACGCCGCGAACCGCGTTCCGGGCGTGTTCTCAGTGAAGAATAACCTTCGGGTCGAAGGTGAAGAACCGAGGTAGGGCGCGACGCGGGGACGGGGAGACGCGGAGACGCGGAGATGTCACCGTGTCACCGCGTCTCCGCGTCTCCGCGTCCAACACCGATCCCTATCAAGAACCAGAAGAGCATCGCAACCTCAGCATCCCCGTAGTTGTAATTCACCAAAGAACTGACGAGAAACCCCGTCAGCGCGCCGAGCGTTCCCAGCAGAATCCCGTAAGCATTGGTGTCACTCAAATCTGCTGCACGCCGTTCAGCACGCGCGAGCGTTAACCAGAACAAAATCATCATCCACATCCAAAGGATCAGCGTCGGCAGTCCTCGATCAAAAGCCAGTTGCAGTGGAGTTGAATGCAGGTGCAGCATGTCTTTTCCAGGGAATCCCCACTCGTTCCAGTGCTGTTTCATCGCATCCATCCCGTGCCCGAAGATCGGATGAACCGGAATGCGCGAGAGACCGACACGCGCGACCTGCATTCGCAATGACGAACTCGGATCGCCGAGCACGAGCGAATTGTGGTCGCGCGTTTGCCATACGACAACTGCACCGAACGCGAGAACAAAGAACAGCGCGAACGTGAACACCAACTTGTAAACCCCACGCAACGATCTCCACGCGATTACACTCGCGCCGAGCACAAGCGCGACGATCACCGTCCGCATTGCCGTAAAGACAAGTCCCATCGTCAACAGCAGTGCGGCGACCAGAGCGACTCGGAAATACTTGTTCGCGCCGTGACTCCTGAGGTGTGCGAGTGCGAGCCCCAAAGCCAGCAACGCGATCATCTGCATGAGCTCGGCGAACGTCGGGTAATGCCGCGTCAAGCCTGAAGCGCGGAATCGATGATTGCGTTCGCCCCCGGTGATTCCGGACGGTAATCCATTGACCACCATTCCCGGCCGCTCAACCTGTTCGCCACGTGAAATAATCCCGACCGCGACCGGCGTGTTCGCAGGAACCTGCTTCAAAGCCTCGTCCAAATCGGCGACCGAATAGACTCGCTGCCGGTTCACCTGCCAGATCGTGTCGCCCGGTTGAATCCCAACCTGATGAAAAGGACTGTTGAACCCGATCCTCTCGACGACGACTCCGCGCCCTCGTACCAGATCGAACGCACTGAAGAGCGCTCCAAAGCACCCTGACAAAATCAGTAGCGCGACCAGCACAAACGCTGTTCGCCTGTTGACTGTTGCCCGCGTGAGATAGAAGAGAAATACCGACCAGAGCGCCGTGAGTTTTGGAATGCTGATTTGCGGTTCTTCTGAGAGGAACGCGGAGGCAATACTCCACAACAGCAGCAACGCAATCACGAGGTCAAATTTCGAGCGACGAAGGCCCAGAGTTCGAGTTCCCAAGGTCCTGATTAGCCATCCAAAGCCTGCTATGCCGACGCCGCTGGCGCTTACAGCGACAGAGTGAGGCGCAAAAAGAACGTAGATGACGAGTCCCACGAAAGCAATTTGCTGCCCCAGCTCTGACGTTGGAGTAGAAGCGGCTTCGGTTGGAAATACCTGCGTTGACACCCTTTATTTACGCATGTTAGCGTATCTCGCGGCTATTTTGCCGGAGTTGCAAGTGGAGTTTTGACAAGCGCTTAACGAAATGGCATTGCCCGCTGCCCGCTGCCACGATTAAAGCCGCCGACACAGTTTTAATGATACATAAGAATCCTGATGGCTTTCGATAAAGCTAAGGTCCTAAAAGCCGCTGAGAAATCCCTGTCACAGGGGAAGATTAACGCAGCAATCAAGGAGTATCGGCAAATCGTCGACAACGACGCCGACGATCTCACTACCTTGAACATGCTGGGTGATCTTTACGTGCGCGCGAGCAAAAAAGAAGAGGCGGTCGCGTGTTTCGAGCGTATCGCCGAACACTACAGCGCGCAGGAATTCAATCTCAAAGCGATTGCAATGTACAAGAAGATCGAGCGTCTTCGTACGCGCGATCCGATCATCGCTCACAAACTCGCAGAGCTTTACGCCACCCAGGGTTTGGTTCACGACGCGCGCTCGCAATATCTGGTCGTCGCCGATGCTTACACGCGCGCGGGCGACAACAAGAAAGCGCTGGATATTCTTCACAAGATCGCCGACCTCGATCCGAATAACACTGAAATCAGGTTAAAACTCGCGGACGGTTATCTCAAAGAGAACATGCGTCGCGAAGCGGCCGCAGCGTTTGTGCAGGCCGCGAATCGTTTACACCAGACGGGCGCGCAGGACAAAGCGCTCGAGGCTTATTCAAACGCGTTGCAGTTGGTGCGCGACGATATTGAAGCTCTGCGCGGCATGCTCGAAACTCATATCGCGCGAGGCACTGCTGATGAAGCAGCGGAAGTGCTGGAACGCGTCGTCGAAGGTCGGGAAGACGACAACGAGCTCGTCTCGATGCTCGCGCGCGCTTATCTCGAGGCTGAAGATCCGAAAGGCGCGGAGCGGGCCACGTCGATGCTCATGGCCCAGGACGCGTCGCACTACACTCAATTCCTTCCGGTTACTCGTCTCTACCTGAAAGCAGGTGAAGTTGACGAAGTCATACGTATCCTCTCGACCATCATCGAGCGCATGCTCGCAGGACGCGAAGAGAGAGAACTGCTGGAACTCGTCAATCAGGTTTTGGTTCGCAATCCCGATCACGTTGCAGCGTTGCGAATGCTGGTTCGCATTCACTGGTGGCAACGCGACATGGACGCGTTGCGCTCTTCGCTCGAACGTTTAGCCGAGTCGGCGGAAGCGTCGGAGTTGGTGGATGAAGAACGATATGCGTTGACGCAGTTAGTGCGACTCGCACCCGACGAACAGCGTTATCTCGATCGACTGAACCTGCTCGGTGGTTTGCAGGACGACGCTGAAGATTTGTCGGCTGCTACGACGGGCGACGCAGAGGCCCAGGGATCCGATGTCCCGCAGTTTGAAACGTTCGCAGTCGTAGACGAGCAGGAGCGGCTTCCTTCGCTTGAGGCTGATGAATTCGAAACGAATGCGGCGCCGGACTCGACGTTCTCCGATCCCACAGCATCGTTCGCAGATCTCAACGAAGACGAATCTTCAGCCGCGTTCTCGATGGATTTTCAGGAAGTTGACTTCAGCATCGTAGAACCGGATGACGCGCCGGCTGCTCCGGTCGCAACGGGTCCGGAAGAAGAAGCGCGACAGGAAAACCAGATGCGGCAAGAGCTCGAGAGCGTCGACTTCTACATCGCGCAGGGCTACGCTGACATCGCCGTGGATACGCTCGAGATGCTCGAGAGACAATTCGGACCTCATCCTGACATCCAGGCGCGACGCGAGAGGCTTGCTGCTTCAAGAGATCAGCAACCCGCGCCCGCGGTGTTTGAGTTTGGTGGAGCGGAAGAAATATCAGCCACAGTCCCAGGTGACGGCGGCAACAATGTCGGCGCAGCCAAACCAGTTGCCACCGGAATCGACGCGGGTCTCGCCGAGCTCTTCGAAGAGTTTCGTGTCGCTGAGGAAGGCGACGACGTTCGCGAGGATTACGAAACTCATTACAACATGGGAACCGCTTACAAAGAGATGGATCTAATGGACGAGGCGGTTCAGGAGTTTCAAACCGCAGCGAACCTGGTTAAACCAAACGACGGCACGTCTCGTTATCTACAGTGCTGCAACATGCTCGGTCATTGTTTCATTCACAAGGGAATGCCCGAAGCGGCGGTATTATGGTTTAAGAAAGGTCTTTCTGCGCCGGGTCACAGCGAAGACGAGTACCAGGCATTGCGTTATGAGTTAGCTTCTGCGTACGAGCAACTCGGCGACTTGAAACAGGCGCGCGAGTTCTACACTGAAGTTTACGGTGTCGATGTTTCGTATCGTGAAGTGGCGGAGAAGCTAAGCCAGTTGAGAAAGCAAGAATAGAGCTTGGTGCTTTGCACTTTGTTCTTTGTAAAAACCAAACAAAGATCAAAGTACTAAGCACAAAGTACAAAGAGTTATGTCAGCAAAACTCAGCGTCATTTTTTACATCATTCTGTGCCTTGAGATCGGCATCTTTCTCACCGTGTTGCCATGGTGGCCGCACGGCATGTGGGGAATCAGCGACTGGGGCAACAACTATTTTCTGTTATATGCTGCTCGCACGACAGGCATTCAGGGAATTCAGACCGTCGTCGCGTCGGGCTGGGTCCGGGGTGCTGTGAGCGGCGTCGGGATTCTGAATCTCGGCATCGCGTTCTGGGAAATTTTCAACTTCAAGAAAACAGTCACGGCTTTGCAGAATCAAACTGAGCCCGTCAAAAATGCCGCTCGATCTTCGACTGCCGATCATCTATCCGATAACGCCCGGCAAGACGACCGCGCAGTCAACTCCTGAAGACCCGCAGTTCGCATACATCCTCCGGTCGGTTCAAGCTGCTGTTGCGGCTGGCATTCCTCTCTTTCAAATACGTGAAAAATTGTTGTCAGGCCGCGTGCTCTACGAGCTCGTAGCTCGCGCGGTTGAGATCACGCGTGGGAGCGACACGCGATTGCTCGTCAACGATCGATCGGATATCGCGCGTGCTGCGGGCGCGGATGGTGTGCATCTAACGACGCAGTCACTGCCGGCGGATGTGGTGCGAGAGATTTGTGGCCCGGAATTTTTCATCGGTGTTTCCACGCACTCGAGCGAAGAAGCGCGCGTTGCGAGAGTTCGAGGGGCTGATTTCGTCGTCTTTGGTCCAATCTTCGCGACCGAGTCGAAGCGTGAATTTGGTGAGCCGCAGGGATTGGCGCGGCTCCGACAGATTACGAACGAACTGGGCGGGTTTCCCGTCGTTGCGATTGGTGGTATCACACTCGACAACGTCGCTGCGTGTTTCGATGCTGGTGCGAGTGGCGTCGCTGCAATACGGTTATTGAACGACGCCGAGCGAATATCATCAATTGCTGAGGTG
>Ga0157372_10003658_pt1 | contig 16524 bp, 14 predicted proteins | sample C55metaG_FD_115307 | JGI IMG/M metagenome (GOLD analysis project Ga0157372, IMG submission 115307) | Corn rhizosphere microbial communities from Kellogg Biological Station, Michigan, USA - C5-5 metaG | ecosystem: Host-associated > Plants > Roots > Rhizosphere > Soil | place: USA: Michigan... | reverse complement strand
GTCATCCATGACGGCACTCCTGCTTCGGTAGGGACAGGCACCCGGCCTGTCAAGGCGATTCGAACTCCTCTGCAGCTACGCGGCGAGCCCAGCGCGCTTCGTTACGCGGTTGTAGAGGACGTCAGCGACATAGTCCATGTCGGAAATGAGGCCTGCCTGTGCGCGATGGACAGCAGGCAGTCCCAAGCTTGTTTCGAAGCCAGCTATTTCGGATTCGTTCACGCCAGCCGCTCCCACAACCCAGCGCAACCCTTCTTCAGCGACCTTCAATACGGCTTCACGCGCGAAGATGCGGCTTATTGCCGCGAGAGCGGTTGCATCAAAGCGCTGACTCGTTTTTTCGTTAAGTTTGTTCTCGGCCATTCCAGCGGCACGGCGCGACAGGCTTCCCGCGCATTCGGCATACGCTATCAGTTCGCCCATGCGCAGCAGAATGTGTTGAAAGCGTGTAAGCCGCCCGACCCGCGCCCGCTCCATGACTTCGGCCAGCGCATGCATACTCAGTGCGGCGATGTTGGCCCCTGCGTCGGGATGTTGTGTGTGCACGGCCTCTAACTTCCGAGCTTCTTCGTGGTAGTGCTGTCCTCGGGTCTTCAGGTGCGATTGCCAGCGGTCCCGGCTGATCGTCATCTCCATGATCTCGGAGGTGCCTTCATAGATGGTGGTGATGCGCACGTCGCGCTTGATCTTCTCAACCATGTACTCGTGTGTGTAACCGTAGCCGCCCAGCGCCTGGATGCTTGCCTCGGCGGCCTGATTGCCTGCCTCGGTGGCCATGTACTTCGCGATAGCCCCTTCGGTGTTGAGGCTGCCCTCGCCAGCATCGATGCGATCGGCGGTCTCTTCGATATAGGCGCGGCTGGCTTCCAGACGCGCAACGTTCGGCACAATCAACTTATGCGTGTATCCCTGCTTTTCGGATAAGGGTGCCCCTGCTTGGATACGTTGGGTCGAATAAGGAATTGCCCGATCGAGTGCAGCCCAACCGGCCCCCAGTCCAAACGCGGCTACCATCAAGCGGGTATAACCAAAAACGGCTTGCGCCTGCAGTAGTCCCTGGCCTTCCACGCCGCCAATCAAACGGTCCACGTCGACGCGGACATCGTTGAATGCAAGCGCAGCGGTGTTGCTGAGCCGAATCCCATGCTTCTCCTCGGGTTTGTCCTGGCTGAAGCCCTTTGCGCCCTTTTCCACGATGAACCACGTCGGACCTCCCGGTGCATTCGCCAGGACGGTGTAGGCATCCGCCACTCCGCCGTTGCTGATCCACTGTTTCGCACCGTTGATCTTGTATCCAACAATGCCTCCCTCTTGCATAACGCGCTCCGCTGTCGTCTTCAAGGACGGCAGATCGCTGCCCGCTTCAGGTTCGGTTGCACCATAAGCGAAGAGCAAGCCCTCATCGGCGATTCGCGAGAGCCAGAGTTTTTTTTGTTCCGGAGTTGCGCCGACAGTAATCGGATCGCTTCCGAGAAATGTCGCGAGCACTCCGGTCGCGATTCCGAGATCAATTCGCGCCATTTCTTCGCAGACGCAATACACGTCGTATGCCCCACCACCCATTCCGCCGAACTCTTCCGGGACGAACAAGAGTTGAATGGCCAGTTGGTCCGGGTCGCACATGGTGCGTACGATATCGAGCGGGCACTCATCTTTGGCGTCGAGTTCCAGAAGCTTCTCGTCCGGCAACGAACGTTTGGCAAAATCTCTTAATGACTTCAGACTCAGTTTCAGCGTCTTTTTCGTGATCATGTCGTGCCCCTATTTCGCCGAAACGCATCGCGCTTCGCGGATTTTTTCGGTCAGAATCGGCAGAAACTCCAGCAGGTCAGCAACGACTCCGACGTCCGCGACCTGAAAAATTGGAGCCTTGGGATTCTTGTTGATGGCGATAATGAACGGGCTTCCCTTGAGTCCGGCCAAATGTTGGAAGGCACCGCTGATCCCGCACGCTATATAAACTTTTGGTTTTACGGTCTTCCCTGAGGTGCCAACCTGTCGCGACTTGTCCATCCATTTGGCGTCAACGACCGGTCGCGAACAGGAGACGACTGCACCCAGAGCGTCGGCCAGTTCCTCGGCCATCGCGACATTGTCCTGCTCCTGAATGCCGCGGCCAATGGACACGAGCACCGGTTGCTTGCTGATATCGACATCACCAGATTCAGCGACAATAGTGTGGAGGTAGCGGCGTCCGGAGCTTATGGGACCGATCTCGACGGACTTGTCGACGATGGTCCCGTTGCCTGAGCTGGCCTCTAGGTATTTGAACGCACCGGGCCGGATATTTATGACCGCACCGCAGGAAACGTCGCACATCACGTGCGCACTAATCTGGCCGCCAAATTCCTGCCGAACCACTTTCAGCCACGATCCCTCCCGGCCCTCAATATCGAGGACGTCCGAAACGAATGGAGTGTTGGTTTTTACCGACAAACCCGGCGACAGATCGATTCCAAGATGGTTGTGGGGGACCAGCACGATGCTTCCCGGCGGCAGAACTTTGATCAGCGCCTTGCGCACGAGTTCAGCATTGGGATAGGCGAAGGCTTCGTTAGAGATCTTCCAGATTTCCCGATAGGACCGCTGAAGAGTCTCGCAAACCGAGTCGAGATCTGATCCGAAGCCGGCGGTGATGGCTACTGGTTCTTCATCGGGATCGATTTTTCTCGCGGCGGATAGCAATTCAGCTGCCGAGTCATCAACCGCACCATCCTTGTGCACCACGTAGGCAAAAATCGAGGCCATTAGCTTAGCCCTCCTTTCGTTCTGACCAACTCGACGACCTTGTCCGCGATCTCCTCCGGCTTTCCGTAAAGCATCTCGGCTCCGCGGCCTGCGGCTGGCAGGAAGTAATCGACGCGCCTTATCTTGGCTGCGAGAGGACCGACGATTTCGGGATTGACTCCCAAGTCTGGCGCGCCAAACGTTGGAATGGGCACCGAGGCAACCTGGCGAATGCCCCTCATGCCCACATAACGCGGTTCATTAATGCCCGTTTGGATGGAAAGCACACAGGGCAAATCGATCTCGTTTAGTTCCTTGTTACCGCCCTCGATTTCGCGAGTGATCCTCAATGTCTTACCGTCGAGGATCTCGATCGAATTCACCAGAGATGCGAATGGATAATCCAGCATCGCAGCAAGCATTCCACCAACCTGAGCGGCTCCATCCTCGGCTTGTACGCCAGTAAGAATGAGCTCGTAGTTGCCCTTCTGGATGAACGCTTTCAGGATTGCCGCGATTCCACGGCCATCCGAGCCGGCAAAGAGATGGTCGGAGAGCAATACTCCGTGTGTCGCTCCCATAGCCATTTGTCGGCGCAAAATCTCTTCGTCCTCATCATCGCCGACCGTCACCACTGTGACTTTCCCGCCGACCCGGCTGACGATCTGGAGCGCCTCCTCAACGGCGTAGTTATCCCATTCGTTAATGGAATAGACGAGCTCGTCTCGTTCGATGTCGTTGCCTGCACTGTTCAGTTCAATCTCATTTTCTGAAGTGTCGGGCACTCTGCGTACACAAACCAGGATTTCCATTTCAGACCTCCGTCAGTTCTCGTTGGGCTTCCATCCCGCCGGGCGCCTGGCGCACAATGTGCTGGTCCACCAGCTCGGTTAAATCGATCGCCGCCATCTTTGCTTCCATCCCGGCCACTTTGATTGCATCTTCTATATTGACCATGCAAAACGGGCAGGCAGTTACAATCACATTCGCCCCAGCCTCGGCTGCCATCTTGACCCGCAGCACGCCCATCCGCTGCTCTTCCTTGGGTTCGTAGAACAGCATGAGTCCTCCACCTCCACAGCAGAAGGATCGGTCCCGCGACCGCTTCATCTCGACTCGCTTAAGACCCGGAATCGCATCGAGTACATCCCGCGGATCGTCGTACACTTCGTTATGTCGCCCCAGGTAGCAAGGATCGTGATATGTGTAAACTTTGTCGCTGGTTTCAGCGTGATTGAGTTTCAGAGTGCCTTCGTTCAGCGCGCGGGCGAGCAGTTGACTGATATGTTCCACTGGCGGAATGTCTTTGTAATCATGCTTCAGGGCGTTGTAGGCATGCGGATCTGACGTAACGATTCGTTGGACGCCTGATGCCTTGATTGCTTCAACATTGTGAGCACGCAGCGCGCAAAATAGAATTTCTTCGCCGAAGCGCCGCACCTCGTGCCCGGAGTCCTTTTCGGCTGGCCCGAGGATTCCGAATGACTCCCCAACACTGGTCAGAATCCTGGCGGTAGCATGTCCGATGGCCTGAATCCGGTCGTCATACGAAGTAATGCTGTCGACAAAGTACAGCGCGTCCGCACCCTGCTTTCCGTCCAGCAGCTTGATCGGGCAGCTTTGCTGAAATCCATTGATCTTCGTCCAGGCGGATCTCTTCTTCTCCATCTTCCCGTACGGATTGCCCCGGCTCTCCAGCGCTTTCAAGGGCTTCTGCAGGCTCTGGGGTACATTGCCGCTGTCGATCAGTCCTCGACGAAGGTCAACGATTTTGTCGATGTACTCAATCAAGAGCGGGCACTCCTGTTCGCAGGCGCCACAGGTTGTGCACGACCAGATTTCATCTTCGGAATAGATGGCACCGATCAGCGGACTGCTGTTGTTGGCCTTCCCGAAAACGGGATAGTGCTGGAACGCATAGTCCCGTGCCTTGGTGGTGAGAAATCTTGGAGACAGCGGTCTGCCGGCCGCATTGGACGGACACTGATCTGAACACCGACCGCAATCGGCGCAGGAGTAGAAATCGAGCATGTGCTTCCAGGTGAAATCTTCAAAAGTTTTCACTCCGATGGATTTCAACTGATCCAACTGTTCGTCATGCACGCCCCACCTCACCGGCTTCAGAACCTCGCGTTCCAACTTCGCGAAGTAAACGCTGAATAGCGACGTTTCCACGTGGAACTGAATGCCAAAAGGCCGGTAGCACAGCAGGAAATAGAAAGTCAGGTTGTGGATGAAGTACGCACCGAGTCCGAGTTTCGAAAGCAGTGGTAGCGAAAATGAAGCAAGCGCCTGCTCGCAGATCCATGGAAGTGAGAAGACAGCAAGGAACTCGGATGCCTGGCCTTGCTGCGTCTGAACTGCGGCCTTGCTGCCTTCGAACAAGCTATCCGCGAGCATGAGGATAGCAATAAGCGCCAGCAGGAAAATTGCGTCCTGACCTCGCTGCCTCCCTAATCTGGCGGGGACTGCGTACCTGGCAGGCTTGAACACAATCCTGCGAACCGCGGCTACGATCATGCAAATGAATACGACTGTTGCGGCGTAGTCTCGAACAATGTCATAGAAGTGTCCCAAGGTCCCGGAGAAGCCTGGCATCGCGAAGCCACTCGAGGCGCCAATCATCAGCAAAGAGAAAGCGCGCCCAGCAAGAACAATGAAACCTATAAAGATGAGGATGTGCAGTAGTCCGGCACCCTTGTAGCGCGGATGCCGCCACTGGCCTAGCCAGTACTTCGCGACTCTACCCAGTCGCAACCAGGGCTGATCGAAGCGAATATCAGGCTGCGCACGAAGTAGCGGAACCAGGCGCCTGTACATGATGTAGGCGAAACACGCCAGCCCCAAAACATGCATGACCAGGAACAAGGCTTGCCCGGAGACCAGCCAATAAGACGCCTGAGCGGGGGACTGGATCTCCATGCTTTAGTACTCCTGACGTCGAAGGATCTCTGGAACCGTGGTGTCGTAACTCACGTCAGTCGGCAGAGGGCATACGCACTAGCAGAACGTGCCGACCGAATTGCCGATTCGTTCACACGACGTTGAACTGACACCGAAGAATCCGCGTAAAGGAAGCAACTACTCGCTGAGAGGAACTACTGCTGACTTGCGGTGATTTACATGTAGTGCAAAAAACTTATAAATGAAAAGTCCTGCGGGCCAACCTCGCGTCTCTGGCCAAATATGGGGCGACCTCAAGCCCAATGGCAGCAATCTTAAAGGTGCTATGGACGCTTGAATTGCAAGTAGCGAACCTCGGAGCCAAGTAGCATCCGTTTGGCGGGATGCTTCGTCCGGATTATGTTGTGAAACCCGCGAAGAGTCTGTGAGGCATATCACAGGTACGTGCAACATGTGACCCATTTTAAGACTTTCCACAGGTGGCACTCGCGCTTTGCGTGATGAAACCGAAAGAGACGCTCACCTTGAGCTTTCCGAACTTTTCCGCCCCTCAGCGCAGAAGCAATTCCGATTCGCTTCTCCACCGTCCTGCGTCACCGATGTGGCGGACGTACGTCACCGCATTCTGGGTCGTGGTTTCCTAAGCTTCGGTCGTATCCTCCGTGCCCGCGGCTCCCAGCCGCTTACGTATCGGAGAGAATCATGATCAGCACTCCCGAATCAACCCGACTTCATTTTTCGCTCGACAGGGAAAATGCCTGCACAGAAGAAAAAACACGAGTGTGCCTCGAAGCCGTGGCCTTGCTGAACGCGGGTTCTGTCACAGCTCAGGAGCGGGTGGGACGCAATAGTTCCATCCGGGAAGGGGAGGATCGCCATGACGAGCGGTCTGGAAGGTGATCGCCTTTCCTGGGGAGATGCTCTCTTCCTTTATCTGGAACGCGCGGGCATGCCCCTCAACATCGCCTGCGTCAGCGTCTTCGACGGAGAAATCTCCCTCGAGCAGTGCCTCGAGGCGATTGAAGCGAAACTGCCGTTATTTCCCCGTTATTACCAGCGCCTCGTCGTTCCACCTCTGAACATTGGCTTTCCTGCATGGGAATCCGATCCTGCCTTTGACATTCGCAATCACATAACCGAGGTCAGGCTCAAACACGGAACCGATGCGGAACTCAGAACTTTAGCCGGTAAACTCCTCAGTGTTGTCATGGACCGGCAGCGGCCCCTCTGGGACTTTACCCTGGTGACCGGATTACGTGGTACTCGTACCGCGCTCATTACCCGTATGCATCATTGTTTGGCTGACGGCATCGCGGGCGTCGGTTTCATGAACGCGATACTGGACTCGAGCCCCGAACCACCGCCTCTACGCAAAATAAAGCGCCGGAAGCCTGTGCGTCGTCAGAATGATCCATTGACGCAACTCTTGGACGGATGGCTCAGCAGTTACTCCGATGTTCTTGGCCGTATCCTTAATGCGTACTCCGAGTTCTCCACTATGAGCGCTACAGTGGCTTCGAGTGATTGGCCCATGGCGAAGCTGACGAAACTACTGCCGGAGCTCACAGCACCCACCGAGCGCCTCTTTTTCAATGTCACGTACCAAGGCCCCCAAAAATTCGAGTTTGCAAAAATTCCTATCGAACATATCAAGGCTGTTCGGCAGCAGTGTGGCGCGACCTTCAATGATGTTGTGCTTGCCCTTATGACTTCCACCATCGCAAGATACTCGGAACTACATGGTGACAAGGTGAAAGGCCGCTACATACGTATGATGGTACCCGTCAACGTTCGCGGCGCTAACGATGCAAACGAGCTAGGCAATCGTATTTTGCTGCTGCCTGTCACGGTACCGCTCGGAATACGTGATCCTAAACGGCTTCTGGCAGCTGTCCAGCACAGGATGGAGTTCCTTAAAAATGCTCACATTGCCGAGTTGTTCGGGTTAGCCGCAGGGATGATGGGAACGGTTCCAGCTAGCTTGCAAGCGCTGTGGGGGCCCGTTGCGAGCCTCCTGCCCATTACTCCGTTCAACCTGGTCTGCACCAACATTCGAGGACCAGAAGCCCCCTTATATTTTGTCGGACGTCGAATGACGGACTGGTATCCCTACGTGCCAATAGGCGGGGAAATGGCGCTTAACTGCGCAATTCTGAGTTACAACGGAGTCGCGTACTTTGGTTTTAGCGGCGATGCTCATGCCGCCCCTGACCTCGGACGCCTGGGAAGTTTACTGAAGCAAAGTTTTAATGAGATGAAAAGAATACTCGGCCGAAAGCCCTCGCCGAGAAAATCGAAGGGTAAACTGAAGCGGCAAACGCGAAGCCGGCGGCCACTGAGCGGTCCTGAGTCGCAGGTTATGTCCAAACCAGTTCCCACGACTAGTCTCATTTCGCAGCGTGAACCGGCACAAACAAACGCATTTAGAGATACGGCTGTTCCAACGCCTGTGGCGGCCGACTGACAGGCATGTGAAGAGCAGGCATGTGTGTCATCCGAGAAGACATTAAACGAGGTGTTCTCCGCGTTGTCGACTCGGCGTCGGTATGAGGTCTGGTTCGTTCGTCTGCATCTGGCGGATGGTTCGGGCGCGTGGTGGTTCCGTTACTTGCTACTGAATCCCGGCCGTCCGCCGCACGCCGATGTTCCGCAGCGAATGCCGGTCCAGGTATGGGCGACATGGTTTCCGCTCAATGCACGCCCCACAACCATTATCCAGGGATTCTCGCTGTTGGATCTTGATCTCAGCCCAAGGCATCGCTCTCCGTTCCACCTTCTTTGTAGCAGCAACGAGATCACCGAGAACGGCTGTCGAGGGTCGTTGGAGAACGCCGGACACAAAGTTTCCTGGGAATTGCAGTATCAGTCCACATTTCGGGTGACGCTAAGCGATAAAGGGTGGATCGGTTTTTCGCGAACACCTCATTCCGACGCAACCTTTTCAGGAGGTATCAATCTTGACGGTCAGACAATTGACGGCACTCCGCTCGGATACGGACTGCAAGGACACAATTGCGGCTATAGGCATCGCAGTTTCTGGCTTTGGGCCCATGCGTCTTTCTCTCCTGCGGATGCTCCTACGAGCACTTTGGAAGCACTGGTATACGACATGCCCATCGGCATGGTGTTTCGAAAAGCGGTCTTGTGGCACAACGGCAGATCAGAGGTGTTTCGAAACTTTAAAGAAAGCCTGAGAGACCGTGAGAATCTGTGCTGGGAGTTCGCCGCAATTGGTTCCGAAGGATCGCGGCTTGAATTTTTCGCCGATGCGCGAGGACCAGGCATTCATCGCTTGAGTTATGAGAAGACAAGTCATGCTGGTTCGTTCGACGTTCTGAATAATAGCCTGTCGCAAGCGCGCATCCGCCTTTGGCACGCAAACGGTAAACGCGAAGAGCTGGAAACAGCAAATGGTGCTGTTCTGGAGATGGCTGGAAATGCCAATCCGATTCCATGAAGTAAAGCAATGAATGCAGCATTTCAAATCGAAGAGCCTGTCCAAAACACCTCGCCGGCGCAGCTGTTGTTTCCGCTTCTCTCGCCTGCCATCAGTACCGCTGAAAGAACCAAGGCGATTGAGGCAGTCCTCACGGCGTGTCACGGCCAGCGGTTTCGAGACGAGCTTGCGGAATGGGTTCTGCAATTCCTGCCGGCTGAAGCCCTCGTTCCTCAAATTTATGTCCGATGGCGTCCATTAGTGCACGATGCCATGCGATTCATGCTGTCGCGACTCTCGACTTCGCGCCTGGCCCCAAAACTCGCTGAGCAGATCGAACTCCCGCTCGATACAAAACCCGAGACACGGCTGCTGAAATTGATTGCCAAAGTTCCAGGACTGCAAAAGCTGGGACAGGTGTTGGCACGAAACCGGCATTTGCCGCCTGCTTTACGTCGCGCATTATCAGAGCTCGAAAATGGGATCTGTGATTACGATGTCACGCAAATTCGCAACATCATCCAGGATGAGTTGGGTTCCAAACTCGACGCGTTTGCAGTGGAAATTGACACCAAGATTTTCTTTGAAGGTAGCGTTAGTGCAGTCGTGCGCTTCACCTGGCACAACCCGGCCGTCAATCGTCGCGAACGTGCCGTCTTCAAAGTCCTGAAGCCTCACATCCCCGAGTGCTTTGCTGAGGACATGGACTTGCTAGGTCAACTCGCGAGATACATGGGTTCCCGGCATCGGGAATACGGCTTTGCCCAGCATGTTCTGCCTGACACATTCAATGACGTGCGCCGACTGCTCCAGCATGAGGTGCAGTTCAGGCGTGAACAGACAACTCTGGCGGAGGCAGCTGCATTGTACAAACGTCTGACCTCGATTCGTGTGCCACGAGTGATCAAACCTCTTTGTACGTCCAGAATTACCGCTGTTACGGAAGAGCGCGGCATCAAAGTCACCGATGCAGTGCGGCGCATGCCCGAATGGCAACGGGCTCATGTCTCTCAGCAACTGGTCGAGGCTCTAATAGCCGTTCCGCTATTTGCGCGCGGCGTCGACGCGATGTTTCACGCCGACCCGCATGCGGGCAATCTTCTCTACGACCGCCGGCACGGAGAGTTGGTGATTCTCGATTGGGCCCTTACCGATCGTTTGACGCGCGCCGAGCGCCGTCACCTCACGATGCTTCTCATGACCGTCGTTCTGCGGGATCCAATCGGAGCCTGCAATGCAATCGAGGCACTCAGCAGCCGAAAGGGACGGCGCGAGAAATCAAAGACGAAGATCATACACGCTTGCGTAACCTCATTTCTCAATCAACTGCCGGTAAAACGCGTTCCAGGCGCAGTCGACGCCATGAACCTTATCGAGCAAATTGCCTACGAAGGCATCCGCCTGCCAACTTCGCTCGTGATGTTCCGGAAGGCTTTGTTCACTCTGGAGGGCATTCTGCACGATATTGGCGCGCCTCAATTCAGCATAGAATCCATCGTGGGCCGACATATCCTTCTCAATTGGTTGACAAAGTGGAAGGGAGTCGGTTTGCCGTTATCTGTTAGCGACTGGATCAGCTTGCAGTGTAGCGCGCTCCTCTTTCCTGGACGCCTGCTGCTCCAGGGAGCGCAGAACATGGTGAAGCCGACAGTGCAGAGTGCGCAGGCACCACCACAAACTACCGCCGTCAAAAATTCCCCACGCGCGATCCGCAGTCGGAAGGCTGTTCCACACGGCATTCTAAAGAATGCGCGGCAAGCCGCAAAGCTCCACGTGACTGGCTCAATGGCCGACCGGGCCTGACTCACTGTACCAACAGCGATGCTATTCGTATGACTGTGCTTTCGCGAGGCGCTCGGCAACAATGGCGTAAGCGGAGGGATTGAAGGCGAGGCCGATGTGTGTGCCGGAAACTTCGAAGTCATGCTCGGGATTCTTAGTCACGCAACAGCGCCAGTCGACGATTCCGTCCTGGCGAGTGTAGATTGCGGTCTCAACCATCGACTCTGGAATGTTGCGCCTCAGGGAGTCAATAAACGCGCAGGTGCAGCCGCCGGTATAGCAGCCAGGCAATACGCCAGGACCGTGCTCCTGAAGGATTCTCATGCGCACCGCTTCGGCGGCGCTTAGAACACTGCGGTGCATCACCGTTCCTCGAATGGGTGAAGCCAGAGTGATTACCGAAGCCACGTCTTTCGGCCTCTGGTTGGCGACCGAGCGGGCGAGCACTCCTCCGAGGCTATGACCAATGAGATGAACTCGGCGACCGGTCTCCGCCAGGGCAGTATCGATTGTCTCGTTTAGGCGACGCTGTATAAGAAGGTTCGGACATTCCGCATTAATGCCGATTCCTGAAAAATAAGGGCGGTACCCAATCCTGGCCAGCCACGCATGCAGCTCCATCAGGTACAGATCGGTGCCTAAAAAGCCGGGAATAACCACGACGCCGGAGTCGTCTCCTTGTGGGACCCCGAAACCGTAATAGACAGGTGTTGCGTGCAGTAGAAGAAGTTCGGCGCCGAACAGCGCCTCAGTCCAAAGCGGAACATCCGCCTCCGCATGCGCTCTGTGCGGACGGTTCCGGCTGCGCGTCATGGAAGCACGACCTGTGGCCTTTCGTGTTTTGCGCCGCAACTTTTCTTGCCTTGTCCCGAGTAGTCGCGCGCGAAACCGCGAAGGGCGCGCCAGAGGCTAGTTTCTTGCCGGATGGCATTATACCCGGCCTGCCAAACTCGAATGCATCAGTACGTCCCGCTGTTAGATTTCTGATGCGAGGTCGAGAAAAGAGTTGCTCTGCGCCCCGGCCGCAAACCCCGGCGAATACAGCAGCGCGTGATTGGGGACGCGCTGCGTGCACTCGCTCGACTCGATATACGGTTACCAGGCCGCAAGCTCTGTCGATTACGGCCGCGGGCTATGCACTGTTTTAGGCTGCCCCAACTGCAGCTGCTTTCTTGGCACGGCCGGGGCCCTTGCCGCGCGGTGTCTTGAAGCCCGCTTTGTGCTCTTGCCGGTTCTTTAGCATCACCTCCATCAGCGCTTTCTGTGCGTCAACATAACTCTTCACGCCTTCTCGCGTAAGCTCGCCCAAGGGCAGGAAGGGGAACGGTCGTAACAGTTGTAGCGTCTTCCCGGCGGTCTTCACGTTCGTATTCATCTGCTTTCCGGCAACGTCGAACAGCTTCTTCTGAGCCTCGATGAACGCGTTCGTTGCATGCCTCGTGAGCTCGGCGAGCTCAGTTTTCTTCATCTTCCTCATTGCGCCATTGGTGCGTTTCGCGCCCGTCGCTTTTGCGGTTTCATCGGCAATGATGTCGAGAAATTGCTTCTGCGCTTTAATGAAGTTTTCCATACCTTCCCGGGCCAGCTCTGTTACATGCTCGGTCTGATACGGCTTGCCGGCTTTTGCTGCCTCCACGAAGTTGTGTGTCTGTTTGCCGGCGATCTTTAGAAACTCTTGTTGCATATCGATGAACGTGTTTACGCTTCTTTGGAACAGATCGGCTACCGCCTGCGCTGCTGGTGAGGTGCCAATGTGGTCTTTGACGGCCTGCATCAGGATCTCATTCTGTTCCTGTGCCAGCTCAAAGAGCACTTTCTGCCCTTCAATGAAGTTCGACATCCCCTCCCCTGCCATCTCGCTCAAAATCGTGGTCGGGGAGTGATTCGGATCGGTCAATTGCTGCCGCAGAGCCTGCATTACACTGGCATTCTGCCGCATGGCTAGGTCTAGAATGATGCGTTGTGACGCGAAGAAACTCTGAACTCCTTGCTGCGCCCAACCCGACAGGAGCGATACAAAGGAGGGCCCATGAGAGTGTGCTCGGGAAACTTCGGGCTTCGTAGCGGCTGCCATAACAGTACCTCCAAGATTTGCTGCATTGCAGCATCGACTAAAGCCTACGTCCCGCTTACACTTAAGTCAAGAATGGAAGCGAAATTATATGCAAAGCAACATTTCCTAGAACCAAAATGGAACAGCCACCCGTAACTATCAAAAAGTATGGCAACCGGCGCCTTTACGACACGACGGGCAGCCGCTACGTGAATCTGGATCAGATCGCCGCCCTGATCCGCCAGGGTAGGGAGGTACGTGTCGTGGATGCCAACACAGGGCAGGACCTGACGCGAGTGACTTTGACTCAGATCATTACTGAGGACGCAAAGGACAAGCCCACCGGCCTGCCACTTGAATTGCTGCGCCAACTCATTATGGCTTCCGATCAGGTGCGGCAGGAATTTGTCATGTGGTATCTCAAGTCAGCCTTTGACACTTATGAAAAAGTGCAGGACGCAGTTCAGAATCGTCTCGGCGAAATCGAATCCGCGATTCTGTCGCCCGTCGACTTGATGAAGAAGTTGCTTGGCACCCCCCAACCTGTTCAGCCGGGCACCGAAAGCCAGTCTGAGATCGATTCCCTGCGCAAGCGCGTCATCGAACTCGAGTCGCGTCTTGCGACGCAAAAGCCACCGAAGCGGAGGCAGACTAAGAAAGTATCTGTCCGGTTGACGAAGAGTCTAGGAAAAAGGCAATCGTGAGCGGATCGTCATTCCGCCGCGCGCAGCGTTTTTGCTCGGTGTAACTGAGACTCGCTGTTCGTTGTGTTCACACAAGCAACGCGTTCACGGTCAAGCAATCAGACCTGGCGTATCCTAATACTTCACTGGCGCGGCGCTACAACATCGACGTTGCCCGTGAGCTACGGTATGCCGCGTTAGCTTATTTCCACCACCTTCTCCGGTACTGATAAACCTTGCGGTTCCGTTCCCAATTCGGGAACCACGCCCTTCAGCTTTATTGGAATTGTTTTCTCACCCTTGCGATCAGCAGTAGCCTCATTGCGAAAGCGCAGTTATGAGGTGCTCCCATGCAATGTCCCAATTGTGATTCCATTCGCATGTTTTCTGTGGAACCGGAAGGCGATGGCAAGTGTTCCGTTTGTCATGGTAGCGGGTACGGTGGAGTGCGCGAGATGTTCTTTGAGCCTGTCGCGGTGCAATTGCCTGAGTGCGACGACTGCCGGGGCACTGGCAGGTGTCAAACCTGTTTCGGAATCGGCGTGGTTGAGGAGTATGAGTTCAGCCTCAAAGTATGATCTCATGGTTAACATTGCAAACCACGTGGGCCGGTTCTCGTGATGCAAGTCACAGCTTTTCGGTGCAGAAGGCATGATCCTGTTGATGAGGCTGAAAGGCAATCACAGGACGCCGAAGCTGGCTTTGGTTTAACGCAATGCGAGGACCTATGACTCTACCCATCTGGACTAAGTCCAATATCGAGTACACGCGCAAGCTGGTCCATTCGGCCGTGGAGGGTATGCAAGGCGGAGAAGAAGATTTCCTGCACGGAGAGCCTCTGAACGAATTTGTTGGCTCTTCCATTCGCAGTGCCTTAAGGCCCGCAGCAATTGGCACGCTATTAGGAATATTGGGCGGCTGCTCGGACCGGCGACGCCTAACGAAAGCGCTGCGGTATGGAATTCTGGGCGGTACACTCGGGTTCGGCGTGGGATTCCTTTGGGAAAGCCGGCGCATGTTGATGAGTATTGGCAACGGTGCCAAGAAGAAAGTCGACCAGGTACGCGACGAGCACTGGCTGGAAAAGAATCCGATTGATTATGCGTAAGAAGCGGATCTCCATCGATCCTCTGGTGACCCGACAGGATAAAACACCCTCTGCAACCATGAAGAACGCGCCATGCGGTCCGGCAAGGAACTCGACTTTGATTTCCTCGTGATCGGCTCCGGTTTCGGGGGCAGTGTTTCCGCGCTGCGCCTGGCGGAGAAGGGCTACAGAGTTGCCGTAATCGAGATGGGCCGTCGCTGGAATCCGCAAAATCTTCCTCGCACAAGTTGGTCACTTCGTCGCTGGATTTGGCGTCCCCGTATTGGTCTGCGCGGGTTTTTTAACATGCGCTTTTTTCGCCATGCAACCATCTTTCATGGCTGTGCCGTGGGCGGTGGATCGATCACGTACGCGGGCACGTTACTGGTCCCTGGTGGAAAGGTTTGGGAGACAGGTTCCTGGACAGGTCTGGCTGACTGGGAAGCCGAAATGCCTCAGCACTACGGTACGGCTGCACGCATGCTGGGCGTAATCGAAAACAAGATATTAGGTCCCGCCGACTGTCTGCTAAAAAGCGCTGCTGAAGTGGCGCATGTGGCACACACGTTTTACCACACCAGTGTGGCTGTCCTGGAATCGCCCGACGGCGAGCCGGGGGGGAAAACGGCGTGTGACCCATTCTTCGGGGGTGAAGGTCCGGACAGAACAACGTGCATTGGCTGTGGTGGTTGCATGATGGGTTGCCGCTTCGGGGCCAAAAATACTCTGGACCTGAATTATCTTTTCCTCGCAGAAAAACGTGGAGCGCAAGTCTTCGACCAGACTAAGGTAGTGGACGTGCTATCACTAGATGGATCGACCGATGGAAGTGCAGGATACGAGGTCTTTACGGTCAACTCCACCGCATGGTTTCTGCGCGATCGAAGGCGCATCACCTGCGGCGGCGTAGTCTTTGCAGCGTCCTCATTAGGGACCATGGAACTGCTCTTTCATCTCAAAGAAAACGGTTCGTTACCGGCCATCAGCAATCAGTTAGGACGACATGTGCGCACCAATTCCGAGTCACTCATTGGCGCTCGAATAACCTCTGGCCGAGAAGACTTCTCAACCGGCGTGGCAATCGGATCGGGAATCTACATCGATGAACATACGCACATAGAAGCAGTGCGCTACCCACGCGGCTCGGATACCATGAGCTTTCTTACTACCATCCTGACGGATGGGACTCCCGGTCGCGCGCGGATCATGCTTTGGCTGAAGAATACGCTGCTCGCCTTAGCCCGCCACCCGATTAGAACGTTGCGTTTCCTTCAGCCCTTTGGATTCGCAAAAGAGGCAGTGATACTTCTTTGCATGCAGGCGCTCGATGGCCACATCACTATGCGTTGGGAACGGCCCTGGTTTTGGCCCTTTCGAAAATTCCTCGTAAGTCGTGGCAAAAAAGTGCCGACCTATATCCCACAGGCCAATGAGTTTGCGAAGACCCTGGCTCGAGTCGCACGCGGGACCGCGATGAGCATGCTTCCGGAAATACTCTTCAACGTTCCCGGAACCGCTCATTGCATAGGAGGTTGCGTAATTGCCGCCAATTCCGATCGGGGGGTGGTCGATGCCCAACATCGTGTCTTCGGCTACAAGAATATGTACATCTGCGATGGATCGGTAATAGGCGCGAACCTCGGCGTAAATCCTAGCCTCACTATCACGGCACTTGCCGAGCGGGCAATGAGCTTTATTCCGGCCGCTCCCGACCGTGCGGCGAAGAAGGTAGGCGTGTCATTAACGCCGCACCCCTGAAATCGTCGCAAACCCGCTCCTTCTATTTCTTCTCTTCAGGCGCCAAACGGTCCTGACGAGCGGTGCAAGGTCACATTCGGTTGCCACTTTCGTT
>Ga0157372_10003655_pt1 | contig 16538 bp, 12 predicted proteins | sample C55metaG_FD_115307 | JGI IMG/M metagenome (GOLD analysis project Ga0157372, IMG submission 115307) | Corn rhizosphere microbial communities from Kellogg Biological Station, Michigan, USA - C5-5 metaG | ecosystem: Host-associated > Plants > Roots > Rhizosphere > Soil | place: USA: Michigan... | reverse complement strand
TGCTCCTGCTGTTGCTTCGTCGTATCGTTGGTGGTGAGGTCCGGCGAGATGCGCTGCCAGGTCTGCCCGTGGTCCCGCGACCGGAACAGGAACTGCGCGCCGATGTACAGGGTCCCACTCCTGGTGGGACTCATATGGATCGGCGTGTTCCAGTTGAAGCGGAGCTTCTTCTCGTTGTAGTTGGGCAGCGGCTTGATGTCGCGGATCTCGTGCGTCTTGCGATTGATCCGCCCGATGTAGCCCCCCTGCGACTCGGCGTACACGTACGTCGGATCGCTCGGATCGGCGAACATCCAGAATCCGTCGCCGCCGTAGAGGTTCTCCCACTGCCCCTTCGCGATGCCGCCGGGGAACTGCGACTCGCCGACCCACGAGCTGTTGTCCTGGAGTCCGCCGTAGACCTTGTACGGTTTGTCCATGTCGACGCTCACGTGGTAGAACTGCGAGATCGGAAGCGTCTCCGCCTTCCACCATCGGTCGCCGCCGTCGTACGAGTACCAGAGACCGCCGTCGTCGCCGACGATCAGGTGGTCGGAGTTCTGCGGATCGACCCAGACGTCGTGGAAGTCGCCGTGCGCACTGCCGGCGATGTTGCTGAACGACTTGCCGCCGTCGGTGCTCATGATGAGCGATCCGTCGGGCTTGTAGACGCGGTTCTCGTTCTTGGGATCGACGATGAGGTTGGCGAAGTAGAACGGCCGCCAGAGCATGTTCTGACTGCGGTCGCGCAATTCCCAGGTCGCGCCGCCGTCCTCGGAGCGATACAGGCCGTTCAACGGCGGCACCGCTTCGATGAACGCGTAGACGACGTTCGGCTTGGATGGCGCCACCGTGACGGCGACCCGTCCCCAGGGCTTCGCCGGTAGCCCCTTCGCGCTCTTCTCGTCGAGCTGCGTCCAGGTCGAGCCGCCATCAGTACTCTTGAATAGCCCGCTCGCGCTCGGCTTTTCCGGGCCGTCGCCGCCTGACCGGAACGTCCAGCCCTTGCGGCGGAAGTCCCACATCCCGGCATACAGCGTCTTCGGCGCCGACGGGTCCATCGTCATCAGCGAGCAACCGGTCGACGCGTTCGCACCGGCGAGCACTTTCGCCCACGTGTTGCCGCCGTCGGTCGTGCGATACACGCCGCGGTCGTCGCTGTCGCTGAACGCTTTGCCGGGGACGCACGCGTACACGGTGCTCGTGTTCGTCGGGTCGATCAGGATCTTCGCGATGTGCTCGGATTCCTTGAGACCCATGTTCGTCCACGTCTCGCCGCCGTCGCTGGACCTGTAGATGCCGTCGCCGATCGAGACGGAGTTGCGCATCCACGCTTCGCCGGTGCCGGCCCAAACGACCTTCGGGTCTTTCGGATCGATCGCGAGCGCGCCGATCGACTGCACGTCCTGTTTGTCGAACATCGGCTGGAACGTCGTTCCGCCGTTCTGCGACTTCCACACACCGCCGCTCGCCGCGCCGACGTACACGGTGAGGCGATCGCCCTCGTGCACCGCCGCGACCGACGTGACCCGGCCCGACATCGCGGCCGAGCCGATGTTGCGCGCGCCGAGACCGGAGATCGTTTCCGAGTCGGCGATCGCGGTGAGGTCTCGAGCGTGAGCCGTCGCCGCGGCCGGCGCCGGCGCCGGCAACGAAGCCGGACTCGGCCCCGCCGTGCCCGACTGCACGACGTTCTCTGCCGTGACGACCTTGTCGCCCGGCGCCGGCTTGGTGAAGCGGCGCTCCTCGAGGACCGGATTCACGGTGATGCGTTCCCATGAGATCTGCGTCTTGTCGGCGCTCGAGCTTCCCTTGGCGCCGACGGCGACGGAGAACGGAAAGAGAACGCCCTGCACCTCCTTGTAGTCGCCGAGCTCCACCTCGAACCAGCGCTCGGCCCCGCGCACCGTTCGTTTCACTTCATATTTGATCGGGACGCACGACTCGGCATCGAGATAGTACGTACGCACGTCGCCGTTGCTGGCGAGCGCCACCATCATCTTGTAGACGTCGGTCCCTTCGATCTGATCCGTGCCGACGAGCGTAACGGTGTTACCACGCGCCTTGTAATCGAAGAGCGGGTCCTCGAACTCGGCGTCCTCGACGATGCCCTTCGTTTCGTCTTCGCCAAGCGGCTCGGCGTCTTTTTTCCCGGCCCACGGCTCGATTTTCCAACCGCTCTTGCCGTCGAACGCGGTAACTCCGGTGAGCCCGCCGAAGGTGAACTCCTCTCTCACCTTGTTCGGCCGGCCGTTCTCGTACGCGACGACGGCCTCGAATCCTCCGCCGCCATAGAAGTGGCCATACCGTCGCACCGACAGCACGGCGCGGAGGCGTTGCGCTCCGCCCACCCGCTGCAGGTAGCGCGCGATGATTTCGTCGGCGGTTTGGAGCGGCTGGGCCGACGCGCGCATGCCGAGCGTGAACGAGACCGACAGAACGAGGAGGGCGAGCCGAGTGACACGGCGCATGGGACGACCTCGGTGTGGGGTATCGACTAAACGCTAAAGTGTGCGTGCCGCGGCCACTTTTGGATAGTCGGTTTACACCGCCCTTGCGTGTGGATTTATCCAGGATCCGGCCCGCCCGCTCTCCGGCGGCGGCGTAAGTCTCGCTCGCGTCATTGTCCGGTGCGGCTGAGGGCCGTTACTGAGCCGTCAATTCTTGGAACGGCAATGCCGCCTGATTTTGAGCGGACCGCGCGGCGGCGTCAGCAGCGCACCCACGTGCTCCGCCTCGCGACCTCCTCGGCACACGCCGAGGCCCGATCGTCACTTGCCAACACCATGAAACGATTTTCACGCACGCGTGAGTTCCCGCCGCGTGAAGTGACGAGTGCATCGTATCAGCAGGTTGTAATAGTCCGGACACGGCGTGGCCGGTGATCATTGCACTTTTCTTACAACGGTACGGTTCAACAGGAGAACGCTCATGCGTTTTGTAGTGCGACGTTTGCTCGTTGCCGGTGCGGCGTTGGCTCTTGCCTCGCCCGCGCTCGCTCAGAGCACCGGGACCATCGTGGGACGCGTGATCGAGCGCACGACGAACCGCCCGCTCGCCGGCGTCCAGATTCGTATCGTCGGCACGACGCGCGGCGCCGCGACCAACGACTCGGGGGCATATCGCATCCCGGGTGTGCCCGCGGGCACCGTCCAGCTCGCCGTCCAGCGCATCGGGTACGGCGCGGCATCTCGTTCCTTGGTCGTCGCCGGGGAAAACACCACGACGGCCGATTTCACGTTGTCTCCGGCCGTGACGACACTCGACGCGCTGACGATCACCGCGACGGGTGAGACGCAGCTCAAGCGCGCCAACGGCGCGCCGACCGCGACGATCGACAGCTCGGCGATCCCGAAAGCCGCGATCAGCACGCTGTCCGACGCGCTCAGCTCGCGGGTCGCCGGCGTGGTCGTGCAACAGGCCGCCGGCGAGATCGGCGCGGGCGCGCGCATCCGTATCCGCGGCTCGAACTCCATTTCGCTCTCGAACGATCCGCTCCTCATCATCGACGGCGTTCGCGCGGACAATTCGTCGCAGTCGTCGGCGCAGGGCACGGGCGGACAGCTTCCCTCGCGCTTCAACGACATCAACCCCGAGGAGATCGAGACAATCGAAGTGATCAAGGGTCCCGCCGCCGCGGCGTTGTACGGAACGGCCGCGTCGAACGGCGTCATCCAGATCACCACGAAGCACGGCCGCGCCGGCCAAACGCGATGGGACGCGTTCGCCGAGAGCGGCAACCTGACGGACATCAACGACTATCCACTCAACCTGCGCGCGTACGGCCACACGTCGTCGGGAGCGTTGGTCACCAACTGCAACCTGTCGCGCCGCACCTCCGGCGCCAGCAATGCGTGCGTCGGCGTCGATTCCACCGTTTCGAACGATCCGCTCAAGGCGGCGGGGATCGAGAGCACCGGCGATCGCCGGCTGGCCGGAGCGAGCGTCGCCGGCGGATCGGACGCCGCGGCGTATTACGTGTCGGGCGAGTACTCGCGCGAACAGAGCGTGATCGCGGTGAACGCGGAGCAGCGTTTGAATCTCCGCACGAACGTCCGGACGCAGCTGACGCGGGCGCTCGACATGAACCTGAACGTCGGCTACATCAACAGCGACCTGCGCCGCCCGCAGAACGACAACAACTCGTTCGGCGTGATCTCGGCGTCGCTCCTCGGCCGCGCGGCCGACTGCACGCCGGTCGGCGCCAAGCAGCACCCGGGCCTCTGCTCCGGCGGGGCGGATTCGGTGAGCCACGGCTACTTCAACCCCGGCATCGATCCGAACTCGTTCTTCAACATCAACACACGGCAGCAGGTGCAGCGCCTCATCGGCGGCCTGACGAGCAACTGGACGCCGCTCGGCTGGCTCTCGGTCAACGGAACGCTGGGCGCGGACATCAATCACCGCAACGACAACGAGACGCTTCCGCCCGCCGTGCTCGACGTCGACCAGAACAGCGAGGACGGCTATCGTAGCATCGAGCGCGCGATCGTGACGAACTACACGGCCAACGCGAACGCGTCGGCGACGTATCACTACGACAACTTCCGCTTCGTCTCCACGCTCGGCACGCAGTACTCCGACGTCGGCTTCACGCGCACCGACGCGTTCGGCGCGAAGCTGCTCGCCGGCACGTCGTCGCTCGCCGGAACGACGGCGCGCTTCGCGGTCAGTGAGACCAACAGTGACGTGAAGACGCTCGGCTTCCTCGGCCGAGAGGAGATCGGTTGGGCGGACAAGCGTTTCCTCACGGTGGCCGCGCGGACGGACCGCAACAGCGCGTTCGGCGTCGACTTCCGTCGCGTCTACTATCCGTCGGTGAGCGGTTCGTGGGTGCTGAGCGACGAAGACTTCTTCCCGCGCAACCGGTTCTCGATGATCTCGTCGCTGCGGCTTCGCGCGGCGATGGGCTCGGCGGGACAGAATCCAGGCTATCTCGCCGCGGAACAGTTCTACAATCCGGTGGCGGTGACCCTCAACGGCACCGACGTCCCGGCGTTTACGGTCGGCGGCGCGGGCAACCCGAACCTCAAGCCCGAGAAGTCGACGGAGACCGAAGCCGGCTTCGATCTCGCGCTCTTCCACGATCGCGTGAGCATCGAGTACACGCACTACAACAAGGTCACGCGCGATGAGCTGGTGAACGTCGTGCTCGCGCCATCCCTCGGATCGGCGACGAACCGTTTCCAGAACCTGGGAAGGGTGAGCAACTGGGGCCACGAGGCGGTGCTCGACATGGACCTGCTCGACCGCAACAACTACCACTTCGACCTGCGGCTCAACGGCGCGTGGAACTCGAACCGGCTCGACGCGCTTGGTGTGGACGAGAGCGGGGTGCCCATACCGCAGTTCACGACCGGCTTCGACGACACCCAGATCTTCAAACCCGGCCTGCCGCTCGGCGCGTACTACGTTCGCCAGATCACGTCGGTGACCGACGCGAACCACGACGGCATGATCGCCTGCCCGAACGGGCCGGGGAGCCCCGGCTGCGAATACACGATCGCCGACTCGGCATCGTACGCCGGCACTCCGTTTCCGACGGTCGAGCTCAACATCGTCCCGTCGTTGTCGCTTGGAAAGTTCGCACGCATCACCGCGACGTTCGACCACCGCGGCGGTCAGAAGATCTACAACCTCACCAACGTCTACCGGAACGCGATCTTCTTGAACGGCGCGCCGGTGCAGCAGCCGAACTCCGGCAACCTGTTCCAGCAGGCGGCCGCGCAGGACGCGGCGTCGACGCTCGGCACGACCGGCGGGTACATCGAAGACGCGTCGTTCACGAAGCTGCGCGAAGTCGCGCTGACGCTCACGCTGCCGCAGCGGTTCGCGGCGCAGATGCGCGCCGCGAACGCGACGCTCACGCTCGCCGGGCGCAACCTGCACACGTGGACGAACTATACCGGCCTCGATCCCGAGCTCAACGCCGGCGCGCAGGCGAACTTCACGACCACCGACTTCCTGACGATGCCGCAGGTGCGGTATTTCACCGCGCGCCTCGCGCTTTCGTTCTGAGGATCATTCGACACATATGATAACTTCAATGCTGCATTCCAAATACCTCGGACGCACCGTCGCGGCCGGCGCGTTGGCGGGCGTGGCGATCTTGGCGGCGTGCAACCAGGACAGCCTGCTCGTCGCGCCGACGCCCGACGTCGTGCGACCCTCGGACATCTCCGGACCGGCCGCGCTCCCCGCGGCCTACGCCGCGGCCATCGGCGATTTTCAGGTCGGCTATGCCGGCGGCTATGGCACCGGACTGGATCTCAACGAGGGGCTCGCGCAGATGTCCGGGCTGCTCGCGGACGAGCTGGTCGACGCCGAAACGTTCAACACGCGCATCGAGGTCGATCGCCGTGCCACGAAGCAAATCAACGGCACCACGCTCCAGACCTTTCAGGACATCCAACGCGCACGTGCGACGGCTGACCTGGTCGCGAGCCGGTTCCGTCAGTTCGATCCGACGAACCCGCAGGGCGCCGAGGTTCAGGCGCTGGCCGCGTTCACGTACGTCATGATCGCGGAGACCTATTGCAACGGCGTCCCGTCGAGCAAGGTGAATGACGACGGCACGTTCACGTACGGCGCCGCCCAGACCGGCCGGCAGATCCTCACCGCGGCGGTCGCGAAATTCGATTCGGCCATTACCTCGGCGACGGCCAGCGGTGGTACGACGGCGCTCAACTTGGCCAGGATCGGCAAGGGACGCGCACTGCTCGACTTGAACCAGCCGGCGCAGGCGGCGGTCGCCGTCGCGCAGGTGCCGTCGACGTTCAACTACAGCATTCAGCACGACGAGAACACCGGCCGGCAGAACAACGCCCTCTTCGCGTTCAACTATCTCGAAGCCCGGTTCGCGGTGGGCGACCAGGAAGGCACGAACGGCCTGCCGTTCGTTTCGCTCGGCGATCCCCGCGTGCCGATCATCGACGCCGGCCCGGGCTTCGACGGTGAGACGGAGCTGTTCCTCACGACGAAATACAGCGACCGCAGCTCTCCGACGCCGCTTGCCCTGGGTACCGAAGCGCGGCTCATCCAGGCCGAAGCGGCACTGGCGGCGAACGACGCCGGCGGGTTCCTGGCGAACCTGAACGACGCGCGCGCGCACGCATTGACCTACACGGCCGATGGCGCGGCCAACAGCCTGCCGCTGGATCCGCCGCCGCCGCTCAACTCGGCGGACGTTCCGGCGTCGGCGGCGGGCCGCCAGAACCTGCTGTTTACCGAGCGCGCGCTCAACCTGTTCCTCACGGGCCACCGCCTCGGCGACATGCGCCGCCTGATCTGGGAGTACGGGCGCAGCGCCGACGCGGTCTTCCCAACCGGGCCGTACGAGCCGACCAACACCTCGAAAGCGGGCGCCAACTTCGGGACGGACGTCAACCTCCCGATCCCGCAGGAAGAGGCTGACAACAACCCGCTCTTCACCAAAGGCGCGCCATCGGCCTGCATCGACCGTTCGGCCGGGATCGGATCGTAACGGAACCCGATGGGTTGGACGAAACGACGCCCTCATTCCACATTTGGAAATGAGGGCGTCGTTTTTTTGGACCAGACGGTCACCGAACCCCGACTCGGCCAATGGACCTCGACAACTATTCGACCGAAGCAGCGCCCACGATCACCGCGGCGCGGCGTTTCAGCGCGAAACGCGTCGTGGCCGGCGTGGCCGGCGTCGCTGCGTTGTTGCTGACGGCCACCCTCACGCTCGGCGGCGCGCTGGTCGCGGCGATCGGCATGGGCATCGGCGCCGCGATTGCTCGCGAACGGGGCAAGCGATTCACGCGGACCTCGAGTTGGATTTCGGCGGTGGTGGCGGTCGGAGTGGTGCTGATCGGGTTCTTTGGTCTCCAGGCAGCGAAGATCGACCGGAACGCGGTAAAGCAGTTCCAGCAGGCGATGGACTCATCGCGTGCCCACCCACGGCCGGCGCCGGCGTGGCTGGACCGGATCGCCCCAGGAGCGGCGGCGCGCGCCAACGCCCGCGCGGCAACGCAGAACCCCACGTTCGAGGCTGCGGTCGGAGTCTGGACGATCGTCGTCGACACGGCCATGATCGCCGCGTTGGGTGCGTTCATCGTAGGAACCATCGGCTGGCTGGCGACCCTGCCCCTCGCCTACGCGATCACCGGACGGTGGATCGGATCACCTCCAGCGACGGACTAGAGGGATTGAAGGCCTCGTAGTTTTCAGAGTGAGCCGACGGGCGTTTCTTCGAGAATGGAGCACGGATGGCGAGCGCAACGCACGGAAAGGTTTGCTATCTCGAGATACCGGCCTCGAACGTGGGTCAATCGGCTTCGTTCTACGCGAGAGTGTTCGGATGGCGAATGCGCACGCGGGGCAACGGCACGCAGGCCTTCGACGACGCGACCGGCGCGGTGAGTGGCACGTTCGTGGTCGGACGCGCCGCGTCGACGACGCCGGGCCTGCTCGTGTACATCATGGTCGACAGCGTCGAGGAAACGTGCCGCACGATCGAGGCGAACGGCGGAACGATCGTGCAACCCCTCGGCGTCGACGCTCCTGAACTGACCGCGAGATTCCGCGACCCCGGCGGGAACGTGCTCGGATTATATCAAGAGCCGACCGGACGCCCGTAAAGCGAGTCCGCCGCTCTTTCCTTCATTGGACAAGTCGTAACGTGATCCATCCCCGCCCCGTCGTCCTCGATGGCAACGGCATTCGTCTCGAACCTCTCCACCAGGACCACCGCGCAGGTCTCGCGACGGCGGCGGCCGACGGAAATCTCTGGGAGATCTGGTACACATCGGTTCCGGCGCCCGACCAGGTGGCGGCCTACATCGAAACCGCACTCTCCGGCCAGCGCGAAGGGCACATGCTTCCGTGGGCCGTGCGCGACACGAACAGCGGCGACATCATCGGCAGTACACGATACCATGACATCGTCGCGCCGATCGACCGCGTGGAGATCGGCTGGACGTGGTACGCGGCGCGCTTTCAGCGCACGCACGTCAACACGACGTGCAAGCTCCTTCTGCTGACGCACGCGTTCGAGACGCTCGAGTGCGCCGTCGTCGGCCTGCGCACCGACAACTTCAACTTCGCTTCACAGCGCGCGATCGAGCGGCTCGGCGCGCGGAAGGACGGCGTTCTCCGCCATCACATGGCGCGCCGAGACGGAACGGCGAGGGATACGCACCAGTACAGCATCATCGCTCCGGAGTGGAGCGACGTGAAGAGACATTTGTTGCTACGGTTGGCGCGACGGTAGCGGCGGGATGAGAACTGCCGAAAGCCGACACTGCCTGCAGACCGAAACTGCCGAACTCCGAAACTGCCGAGGGCCGAAGGGGCGAAACTGCCGAGGGCCGAAACCGCCGAAAGCCGAAGTCGGCTAAGGCCGAACGTAGTTTTTCGGAGTTCGGGAGTCTCGGAGTCTCGAAAGTTTCGAGTGTGGACGTTTCGGAGTTCGGCAGCTTCGGAGTTTGGCCGTCTCGGACGTGGGAAGTCTCGGTGTCCGGAAGTCTCGCTCAAGTTCTAGCTTTTTCCACGGCCAGGAACTTCGCGACTTCCTCCCCATGTCCTTCGGGTTTCACCTTCTCGAAGACCCGGGAGACCCTGCCCGACGCATCGATGACGAACGTGGTCCGCAAAATTCCCATGTACTTCTTCCCGAACATCGACTTCTCGCCCCACGCGCCGTACTTCACGGCGATCGCGTGATCGACGTCGGCGATGAGCGTGTAGGGAAGGTCGTACTTCTTCTTGAACTTCTGATGTGATTTCGGCGAGTCGGGGCTCACTCCGATCACCACCGCGTCGAGTCCCTCGAACCGAGGGAGGGTGTCCCGAAAGGAACACGCCTCGACCGTTCACCCAGGGGTATCGTCCTTGGGATAAAAGAACAGGACCACCGTCTGTCCGTGAAAGGACGAGAGCTTGAGGGTCTCCCCGCTGTCCGTGATTCCCGAGAAGTCCGGGGCGCGTCCGCCCTCGAGATCGCCCGCGGCGCTCATGCCAGCGCTTCTCCGCCCATCAGGGCGGCCATGACCGCCTTCTGTACATGGAGGCGATTCTCGGCTTCGTCCCAGACGCGGCTCTGCGGACCGTCGATCACGTCGGCCGAAACCTCTTCGCCACGGTGCGCGGGGAGGCAGTGCAGGAAGATCGCCTTCTTGTCGGCCGCTTTCATGAGTGATGGGCTCACCGTGAATCCTTTGAACGCTCGCTCGCGCTCCTTCTGCTCCTGCTCCTGCCCCATCGACGCCCAGACGTCGGTGCTGATGACGTGCGCGCCTTCCGCCGCTTCGGTGGGATCACGCAGAACACGTACCTTCGCCGCCTTCTGCGCCCGAGCGAGGAGATGGTCGGCGGGTTCGTAGCCCTTCGGGCACGCGAGGTCGAGGTCGAACCCGAAGCGGTAGGCCGCGTTGATCCACGAGTTCGCCATGTTGTTTCCGTCACCGATCCACGCGTACTTCTTGTCGGCGATCTGCCCTCCGAATTCCGCGCGAACCGTGAGGAGATCGGCGAGCACCTGGCACGGGTGCAGCATGTCCGTGAGCCCGTTGATGACGGGCACATCCGCGTATTTCGCCAGCTCCTCGATGTCCTGGTGCGCGAACGTCCGAATCATGATGCCGTCGACGTATCGCGACAGCACGCGCGCGGTGTCCGCGATCGGCTCGCCGCGGCCGAGCTGCACGTCGCGCGGCGAGAGAAAGAGCGCGTGCCCGCCGAGCTGGAAGGTCCCGACCTCGAACGAGACGCGGGTGCGCGTGCTCGCCTTCATGAAGATCATGGCGAGCGTCTTTCCCTCGAGCGGACGCTTCTTGTATTTGCCCGCGCGCATCGACTCGGCGAGCGCGAACAGCCCGTCGAGCTGCGCGCGGGTGAAATCCGGAATGGCGAGAAAATCGGTGGGCAGCCTGGACATGCGCGGAAATTAACGCGCACCGCCAGCGCCCCGGGCTCGGCCTCCTATGGAGTCTTCGCCCGGTCGGACCTGATCACCACTTTCCCGCCCCAGCGGATCGCGACGGACCAGAGAAAGTCCGTCTTGAGGACCGGCATGCGATACGGCAGGCCGGAGACTGGCTGCGTGAAGACGACGGTGTCGCCGGCGCTCACGTTCATGTCATTGCCGTAGGGCGCGCCGGTGGCCGCGACGGTGTCTCCCTTGGGGTCCATGTAGAAGCCCACCGACGCTCGGCGATGACAGGACATGCAATTCGTCGTCACGCCGGTCCAGAAGACGGAATCGGTCGGTTTGCCGCCCGGCTTTGGGAGGTAGCCGGACAAGCTCGACTCGAGATATGGATTGTACGCGATGTTCTGAGCCCCGTTGTTCCGCATCATGTAATACGCGACGGTCATGTTGTAGTGGTTCCATGGCGCCGGGATCGTCGACGGCCGGTCCCTTCCGAAGTGCGGGTCCTGCGGATTGATGGACCACCAGTACGATTGCCATGTCCAGTTCGGGATCTCCTTTCCTGTGACGTGCATCGCCATCAACAGGCCGATGTTCCCCGGGCGAACTGCCTGAATCACCGCCTGGAAGCTCGTGTCGTTCGCGACGCCGATGAAGTCGCCATTCGCCGCGCCGAACTGGGTGAACGCGATCGAGTCCTCTTTCGTGATTCGGATCCAGTAGAACGCCGACAGCGGCACCACCAGGCATTTCTTGTAGCCCTCATTGTTCACGGGCAACCAGACCGAATCACCCGGCTGCAGCTTCCCAGTGGGGTCGACCGCGACGGCCTGGCGCCAGGTCGATGCGATCGGGTTCGCCGAATCGGTCGTCGCTCTGGAGCTGTCGCCGAACCAGTAGGGGACCGCGGTCACCTCCGTTCCCGAGATGAACTGATAGACCGGCTTGAGCACGAACGACATCCGGTCGGTCGAGTCGGGCGACGTGAGGATCGCGCGGGAAGCAGTCGGCGTCCTCCGCTTCTCGAACGCAACGTTCGTGTCCGAGAGGGTCTGTGCCTTGTTCAACTTGTTCTCATAGATGAACGAGGCGGTCGACAGCGTGAAGCGGTTGAACGCGAACACTCGCTCGGCGTGGACGTACGGAAGATTGTCCATTCGCCCGCGGGGCACCGGCGCCAACCGGGGGACGTCTCTCCGCGCACCGAACTGGACCACTCCGCGCTTCGACCGAGCGAAGAGGGTCGTCTGAGTAGTCTCCTCGAAGATCTCGTATCCCGAGAACCACGTCTGCCAGACGGGCATCTGATTGAACCGCGTGGCCGTCGTGATCGACTGCCAGATGTCCCAGCCGTGTGCGCGGATGGCGACATCGTTGTTCGCGGCGATCCACGATTGAATCGTCGCGTTTGGGGACGGATACGTCCGGACGGCTGGCGGCGCAGTGTACCGGTACGAGTCGGCGGGCGCACCCGGATTGTGAGAGGCGTCCGCCGACCGCGGTGGGTTGCCGCCGCACGCGGCGACGATCGTGATCGCAACCGACAAAGCGAGTAGGACGACAGATGAGGTTCCTGCGCGTCTGTTCTTCATCGCTCCCTCGTTGAGGATGATCCGTCCGCAGCCCTGGAGGCCACGTGGGGGGGGGACTACCGCTTCAACCCGAGCTGCCTCGCGAGCTGTTTGAATCGCGGATCCTGCGAGATGTAGGGGAAGCTGTCGAAGTAGAAGAGCTGGGAGAGCTGTCCCTCTCCGTTGGCGAGCGCGTAGTCGAGCCAGCGGAACGCGGACGCGCCGTCGTGGAGGCGGTCGTAGATACGCGCGGTGTAGACGCCGGACACCGGACGGCTCTTGGAAATCGAATCGATGCGCTGGGCGACGGCGAGCGCTGCGGCGCGGTTGCCCGTTTCGGCGTACACCTCGCCGAGGTAGTCCAGCACGAGCGTGCTCGAGGGGTTGAGCTGCACCGCACGCTTCGCTTCGGCGACCGCCTCGTCGCCGGCGCCGCTGTGTGCCAGCGCAATCGACAGCCACGCATGAGGAAAGTAGTAATCGGGATCGAGCGCCACGGCGGCGCGGAGGGGCGGAATTGCTTCGGCGTAGTGGGCCAGCCCCACGCGCACGATCCCGACGGCTTGGGCCATCGGGGGCGAGAGAGGGTCCAGCTCCTGCGCCCGACGCGCTTCCGATTCCGCTCGTGCGGAGTCGGTGCCGATGAGCATCAACGAATAGAAGTAGTGGGCCGACGGATACGACGGGTCGAGGGCGACGGCGCGATCGTACTCGGCCGCGGCGCCCGCGAAGTCGCGGTGGGACAAGAAGAGAACCGTCGCCAGCGAGGTGTGCGCGTCGGCCAGCGTCGAGTCCAGGGCGAGCGCGCGTCGCGCCGCGGCCTCGCCCTGCGCGAACGCTTCCTTCGGCACCGCATAGAGGTTGAGCGCCTGCAGCAGATAGTCGTCGGCCAGGCCGGACCAGGCGCGCGCGTAGAGCGGATCGCGGTCTACGGCCTTGCGGAACCAGTTCGTCGCGTCGTCCAGCGCATGGGGCGTGCGCATGTCCACGGCGTGGCGGCCGCGCAGATACATCTCGTACGCGTCGACGTCGCCGGTCGAGCGGGGCACGATTGCGCGCTGATCCGTCAACTGGATCTTCACGGCGGCGACGATGGCTTCGGCGATCTGTTCCTGCATCGCGAACACGTCGCTCACGTTCTTGTCGTAGGTCTCGCTCCAGATGATGCTGCCGTTCGAGACGTTCACGAGGTCGACCGAGACGCGCACGTGGTCGCCGGCCTTTCGAACCGCGCCCTCCAGGACGGCGTCGACGCCCAGCGCGCGCCCCATCTTCTTGATGTCGGTCCCCTGGTTCTTGACCGCGTACGACGATGCACGCGCGGCAACGCGCAGCTGCTTGATCGCCGCGAGCGCGCCCATCAGCTCGTCCGTCATGCCGGCGCTGAAGTATTCCTGGTCCTTGTCGGCGCTCTCGTTGGTGAACGGAAGGACGGCGATCGAACGCGGCGGTGACGCGGCGGCGGCGCGCGACCGATAGCCGCGGGCCAGCTGGGCGGTGACGACCGCCGCCGCGAAGACCGCGACCATCGCCAGCACGCGGCGGCGCCGTCTCGCCCGCGCGGCGACCGGCGGCGACGTCGTCGCGACCGGCACCGTCGTCGCCACATCCGTCGAGGCGCCGTCTCCCGCGTACGGCGCCAGGCGTGAGAGCGCTTCCGCGAACGCCGCCGTCGACGGGAAACGGTCGGCCGGGTGTCTGGCCAACGCGCGCTCGATGATCGCGTCGAGTGCCGGCGATACGGTTGGCCGCAGCCGGCGTGCGCTCGGCACCGGATCCGAGAGACGCTTCGCGATGACAGCCTGCAGCGTTCTGCCGACGTACGGCGGCTCGCCGGTGAGCATCTCGTACAACACGGAGCCAAGGCTGTAGACGTCGGTGCGCGCGTCGAGCGGTTCGCCGGTGGATTGCTCGGGGCTCATGTAGAGCGCCGTGCCGACGGCCATGCCGGTTCTGGTCAGCGACTCGCCGCCGGCCGACTCCGTGCTCTTTGCCAACCCGAAGTCGGTGACGATCGCGCTCCCACCGCTGAACAGAATGTTCTCCGGTTTGATGTCGCGATGAATGACACCGTGCTCGTGCGCGTACGTGAGGGCGCCCGCGACCTCGATGGCGATGCGCACCGAGTCGCCGATCGGGAGGCTGTGCTCGCGATCGAGACGGTCGCGAAGCGAGTGCCCGTCGAGCACCGGCATGGTGAACCAGAGGGCGCCGTCGTGCTCGCCCGAGTCGAGCAACGGCACGATGTGCGGATGCGTCAGCTTCGCGGCGACGGCGATTTCCCGCTGAAACCGGTCGCTCCCTACGCCGTGCGAGATTTCCGGACTGAGAACCTTGATGGCGACTTCCCGCTGGTATCGCGCGTCTCGCGCGAGATATACGGTTGCCATCCCGCCGTGGCCGAGCTCACGCACGATCTGGTAGCGGTCGTGCGAGAATCCGGGCGGCGGCGGACTACCGTCGGGCGGATCGATCACGACGCTTCGTTCCGGGGTAATAGCCGTGGATCTCGACCTGGCCCCGGTTCGTGCGCGAGGTCAGATCGTTCATGAAGAGCGTCACGGTGAGATTGCGGTCGATCGGCATCGGCAGCCAGAACGCCTGCGAGTTGCTCGTCTTGCTGCCGCCCGCGGGGTCGCCCGCGACGAGCATCGAAAACCAGTTCTGTCGCTCGGCCCCCACACGCGACTCGAAGTGCCAGTAGGCGAACGGCGAGTTCACGCCGGTCAGGATCGTCCACGCGAAGACGAGAATTCCGCCGGCGCCGGCGGGAACGACGGTCGGCGGAATCCGGAACGTCACCGACCCTTGGCGAAACGGAAGCACGCCTAAGATTGCGGCCTTATTCTCGTTCGGTTCGACGGAGACCCACGGCGCGATGCCGGCCACTCGGAGGCTCTAAGGGGGCGAGAGGAGAGACGCCCGAAGATGGCTGGCGGCGATGCCGGCCGCCAGCCCGAACGCGGAAATTAGAGGATGTATTTTCGCAGATCTTCGTCTTCGACGATCGCCTTGAGGCGGTCCCGCACGACTGTGCCGTCCACCGAGATCGCGTCCTTGCCGCGATCGGGAAGCTCGAACAGCACGTCCTCGAGCAACGTCGTCATGACCGTGTGAAGACGGCGCGCGCCGATGTTCTCCATCCGCTCGTTCACCAGCGCGGCGATGCGGGCGATCTCGGCGATGCCGCTCTCGGCGAAATCCAGCTTCGCCCCCTCGGCTTCGACGAGGGCCGCGTACTGTTTCGTCAACGCGTTCTCCGGCTCGGTCATGATCCGCACGAAATCTTTCTCGGTGAGCGGCTTCAACTCGACGCGAATCGGGAAGCGGCCCTGCAGCTCGGGAATGAGGTCGCTCGGCTTCGAGACGTGAAACGCCCCGGCGGCGATGAAGAGGACGTGGTCGGTCTTCACCATGCCGTATTTCGTCTGGACGTTGGAGCCCTCGACGATCGGCAGCAGGTCGCGCTGCACGCCTTCCCGCGAGACGTCCGGCCCGCCCATTTGCGACCGTTCGCCCGCGATCTTGTCGATCTCGTCGAGGAAGATGATGCCCAGCTTCTCGACGCGGTCGAGCGCGTCGGCGGTGACGTCCTCCAAGTCGATCAACTTTTCGAGCTCTTGCTCGAACAGTATCCGCCGCGCCTCGGAGATCTTGACCGTGCGCTTCTTCTTGCGCTTCGGCAGCATCTCCTTGAGCATGTCGGCGAAGTTGTCCATCCCTTCCGGCGCGCCCTGCGAGGCGAGCACGTCGAACATCGGCGCCGCCTGCGGCGTCACTTCGACTTCGACTTCACGGTCCTCGAGGCGTCCATCGATGAGGAGCTGCTTGAGCTTGTCCCGCGTCCGCTTGTAGCGCTCCTGGGCGACGTCCACCGTTTCCTTCGTGACGGTTCCGGCGCCCGAAACGAGGAACACACCGAGCGCGTCGTCCACGGCCGACGCCGACGGGGATGGAGCCGGACGCTGAAGTTACCGCCCCTCGCCTGATTTACCGCACCTTCGTATTGATGGGATCCCTGGTCCTTCGTTCTTGATCCCTCCGCCATTTGCATGGAAACAAACAGCTTGGAAGTGACTCTGTGAGCGGCA
>Ga0157372_10003654_pt1 | contig 16538 bp, 8 predicted proteins | sample C55metaG_FD_115307 | JGI IMG/M metagenome (GOLD analysis project Ga0157372, IMG submission 115307) | Corn rhizosphere microbial communities from Kellogg Biological Station, Michigan, USA - C5-5 metaG | ecosystem: Host-associated > Plants > Roots > Rhizosphere > Soil | place: USA: Michigan... | reverse complement strand
CTTGGCGATCCTCGAGAGACAGGGCTTTCGTGCCGCGGCCGAACATCTATACACAACGCAGCCCAATCTCAGCATTCAGGCCCGGTCATTTCAAGAGAATGCATCGATTCGACTCTTTCAGAGGGCCAAGAATGGCAGAATTCGGCCGACGGAAACGGGGCGGGCCTTCATCGCTTTGGCTCGGCTCCTGTTGGAGACAAAGGATCAAGTGATCGATGCTCTGATCGAGATCGATCGAGGCAGCCTCAGTCGAATCAGGTTCGGGTGCTCACCGCAGGTGGATCCGGCTCTATTCCGGGCTGCTTTAAGCTTTCACAAAGAGCTCGTGCCCTCCTGCTCGATAGTCCCGATGTACGGCGATACAAACCAACTTGCCGACGAGGTGGCGCTTGGTGATTTGGATGCGGCTCTCGTCACGCTGCCTCTCGATCATGCAGAGCTATGTATTGAAAGCTTACAAAGCGACAGGCTGGTAGTTTGTTTGCGGCGAGACGATCCGCTGGCTTCGAAGTTCGCGCTCACGGCCAGTGACTTGAAGGGTCGGCTCGCCATCCTCCACGATCCGCAACGTTACCCCAACGCCCATTCACGGTTGCTCGAGTTGTTATCTGGCGCCGGTCTGCATTTAGAAGAATTTGCGCGGGGCACCAATCTGTCGGAGATGTTGATGCTGGTCAAAGACGGCTTCGGCTTCGCTCTCATCAGGGAAGGTACTCTCACTGATCTGGATTTGATCACGCGACCGATTGCTGGAGTGAGTTGGACTGTAGATATGGCATTGATCTACCACCGAACTCGATATCCACGAACCGTGCCGATCATTGCGAAAAAGCTGAAGAGCACACTCAGGCGCGCGCACGGAAAGGAGAGTGTCGCGCTCCCGGGGATTGGGTCCAGTTTTGAAAAGAATCATAAGCACAAGAAGCCAGTAGCAGAAGCAATGGTTCAATTGGAGCTTCTCGATCACGGATCGTGAACACCGTCTGAGAGAGGTGATAGATCACAAACATCACCCGATAAACAGGAAGTATTGGACGCGGAGTAGAAACGCGGCCATGATCACGGCATTACGCGGCTGATCTCAGCCATCCGAGGTGCCAATGACTCACCGCCGTTCACTCTTCGTTCTCTCTCCAAGCGACCCCGACCACAGAGACTCGTTCCTCCTTCGTTTATCCCGGCGAGCCGCGCGACGTCTTTGCGCGGCCTTGCCGCTGGTTCTGCCCCTCGTACTTTCAACCGTCGCCCATGCCCAAGGAACGATGGATTTCTCCGGAGCACAAACGCTCATGGGAACGTTCAAATGGTCTCGCTTCATTGGCGACGGTCAGTACCTCTGCCACGCCCAACTCCACGCGCAACACGAGCGCTTCGCTCGCCTATGGGACAGAAATCTCTGCGACCAGGGCTTTGCCGAAGCCTTCGAACGGCAGCGCCAGCCACACGCCTAGACCCGAAGCTCTCCGCCCACGGAGCGGATACAGGGCAGCGTGTGCGCTCCACGACCTCAACCGCAACCGCCCAAGGAGGGCATCATGCAGGACAGCAGCAACTTCCAATATCTCGCCATCGATACCATCCACGAGTCGACCACCAACCCCCGCCAGACCTTCGAGCCGACCAAACTGGAGGAGCTTGCCGAATCCATCCGGCAGCATGGCCTCATCCAGCCCATCACCGTTCGCCCCAACGCCGACGGCTTTGAAATCGTGGCGGGTGCACGGCGTTTCCGTGCCGCGCAGCTGGCCGAGCTGTTTTCGCTCCCCGCCCGTATCGTCGAACTGGACGATGCTGCCGCGATGGAGTGGCAGTTGGTCGAGAACTCGCAGCGTGTGGATGTTCACCCGTATGAGGAGGCGCAGGGCTTTCAGCGTCTCTTAGACCTTCCCGGCTATGACGTGAACGCCCTTGTCGAGAAGTCCGGCAAGAGTGCCAGCCACATCTACGCCCGTCTGTCGCTCCTGCAGCTTGTCCCCGATGTCGCCAAGGCGTTTCTGGACGGGCGCATCACCGCCAGTCACGCCAACCTCATTGCCCGATTGCCGCAGGAGCATCAGGCCGAGGCGTTTGAGAATTGCTGGCGCAAAGACTGGCAGGACAAGGAAGCGCACCTGCTTCCCGCCAAGCACTTGAGCGCTTGGATTCAGACCAACCTCTACCTGAATCTGGCCGAGGCTCCGTTTGATCGCGAGGACACCACCCTCAAACCCGAAGCCGGAGCCTGTGTCACCTGCCCACGCCGCAGCGGGTTCAATACCAGCCTGTTTGCGGACGTTCAGGGCGACCAATGCCTCGACGCGCCGTGTTTCCAAGCCAAGGTGACGGCCCACATCGACCGCGAACTCGCCGCGCGGCCTGAGTTGGTCGCCATCGAGACATCTTGGCGATCGCCCAAGGAACAGCGGCCCGGTGCCCTCACACGGCGCCAGTACCGTGAACTTCCCGGCCCTGACAATCCCGACGGCGAGCCACCGTGCCCCAGCGCCAAACCCGCCATCGTCGTGTTCGGCAAGAACGTGGGTCACACGGTGACGGTATGCCTGGACGACGACTGTCCGGTGCATACCAACCACTCGCAGCATGAGCCAGCCGACCCGCCGCCCAGTATGCCTCCCGCTTCCGAACAGGAGACCGAGGAGGAAGCCGCACAGCGGAGAGCCGAGCACGAACAACGCATGGCCGAGTACGCAGCCGAGCAGCAGAGGAGGGAAGAGGAGCGCAAAGCCGAGTACGAACGGCAGCAGAAGGAATACGAGGCCGAGCAAGCGCGCCGCGAGAAACAGCGCAAGGCAAGACTCGCCACCTTCGAGCGAATTCTTGCGAAGGCTCCCGCAGCGTTCACCGCAGCACAGTTGCGGGTGCTTCTCTCCGCTCTCGTCAACCTCGACCCGTACGACTTCGCTGATGACGTGGCTAAGTTCTATTGCGGGGGTTTTGAAAATAACCAAGAAACAGCCGAGGAGGTGCTGTCAGCGACCATCGTGAGACTGCCAGACGAGAAACTGACCGAATTCGCCCTGCGTCTCGTGTTCACGGGTCACACGGGCATCCCGCGCGAGAATGACGTTGATTTTCTGGCGCAGGCAGAGTGCGCGTTTGCTCCGCCAACACCTAACCAGGAGGTAGCCAGAAAGTCAGAAGGAAAGTCCAAAGCGAAGAAGGGAATCTCCAGGAAGAAGCTCGCGGCGTAGTTCGATGGGGAGCCGGCAGCGGCTCCCCAATTTCTTGCAGGAGACGTTCCCCCTCCTGCACCTTCCCCTTTGCCCTCTGGCGTATGGACGAGAAGAGAGCTTTACAGGAGCTACTCAGATGCCCGTACAAACCTTGATCAATGAGTGCAATTGACATTCAACTTCCGGTTTTGCTGGTTAACTGGAATCTGAGTGATTCGCTGAAATGACAGGGAGCACCGTGGATTGCCAAGTATCTTCGCAGGAACTCAACCTGTTTACGAATCGTTTGAGTGTCGAGCGGCTAACGGTGACGATCTGGTTGCCGTCTATCCTCTCGGATACCAACTCAGCCGAGGAGTTCGTGCGTGAGTTCACATTTTCAACGGTCCTATTCAACCTTGTGCATCGATACAACGTTGTAATTCGCATCCAAAGTGATCTGCTCAGTCCACCGTCCCTGCAGAGTCACAATCCAATTGTGCCCATCCCATCGCACATCAGTCACGTGGGGATCTGGGCCGATCATTGCGCTCATGGGCGCGGAGATGAAGTCGCGGCGGCACGATATGCCATAGCTGCTCCTCCTCCAGCCTGCTAGGTGGAATGTGGAAATCTGTCGCAGCTCTCAGTGCCTTTGCCTCGGCGTCGTTCATGTCCGTGGCGTGGCCACGAAAATCCCGTACATACAGCTTCGGGGAGATCCCACCCATAAACACGACTAAAGTGTCGCCCTTTAGAAACGCAGCGCGCTTGCTCTCGAACGCCTTCGTTTGATTGGAGGCGTCCGTTGCGACGGAGTCTTCGCCAAAGGGACACCACGAAAACACCCCACTGCTTGGCTCAAACATGACGAGAATCCTCTCTGGCATCGGCTTGCCGTGGGCGCCGGTGGTCTCCACGCGGACTTCTCTCAGTTCGATCTTGATCTTGCCGGATGCTGAATATGCGCTCCACACGTCGTCAGAGCGCGTGGTCGCGACAAGGCGAGAGTCTCCCTGTCCCGCCAGCAACTGGCCATGAAACAGACTCATAGCGGAGAAAAGCATCAAAACTGCTGTCCTCATGTGCACCTTAAGGGCAGAAACCCAGCGCTCGATGACCGGGCCAACAGGAGTTTCTCTACCTTTAGTCATAACAGAGGGGTATCAAGCGGGGCCAATGGACCCAACCGTCCGCTAGGCGTACGGATGGGGTACCCCAGCGGCGTCGCGCCAGTGCTCCATTTGAGCTTTGCGCTTACACTTCTGCTGCTCCCACTCAACAGTGCTCCGCTCACCGATCTATCTGAACCTTTCTCAATGCGGTGACGAGTTGCTGTGGCGTTTCAGTCGAGTCTCAATGGCGAGGCGGAGACGCTGATCTTGTTCAGTCTGGAGATCATGAGCGAGCGCGGCGTCAGCTTCGGGGGAATTCATGTTATAAAGCACCAGAGCCGCACGCATCCGCGTTTGTTGGCTTTTCTCCTTATCCTCTAAGACACTGCGGACGGGCTCGATAGCTGCCCCCCCGATTTGCACCAGGGCTTTGCCAGGAGGATCATCATCGAGCCTATCGCGACTTGTCATAGTTGAGGGTCCACCGTATGTATCACTATCGAGTTCTGCGATCAATATCGGGATTGCTTCGGAAATCTTCAAGTCCCCCGCTAAATGAACTGAATTGCGCCAAACGGGGTTGAACCATTTCGCAGGTGATGCCTGCCCAATCATATTGGGCAACCGCTCGGCAAGATACTTCCTCGCCTCTGGATTGCCCTGGGCGAGAGCTTTCAGGCGTCCGTAAGCCTCGTCGCACGTTGTCTTATCCTGCAATTGTGCAAGGCTTGTCTGCACTTCGTTCGCGAACTGAGCCAAGGCTCGACTGTCTAGGTTCGCGCTAAGAACGATCAACAAAACAGTTAACTTGGTAGAACGCATATGATCCTCAGAAATCAGCTGATATGTATCCCAGGCTTGCTTCAGTGTTCTGGGTGTCTAGTACCATTCCCGGCTTGACGATGAGCTTGAGATGCCAATGTATGGGGAAGCATTTACCTGACGTCTTACTGCAGAATTTGGTTTCGAAATTTTGGACCAGGGTGAAATAATAGTTGTCTGTTTTGCTGCCGTGGAAGCCTGGTGCGTCAAGCCAGTAAATGGTCTGTTGGTCAGCTGTTTGCTGTAAAAACCATGACTCTGGCCCGTCGGGTGTTGGAGGACTACAAGTGCTTGAGTTGTTCGTTCCGGATGGACAACCGGCGTTGAACAAGGTGCCCCTTCCGTCATTGGCCATGCCCTTAATTCTTTCTGACACGACTGTTTGTGTTACCGTCCAATTGGTCGCATCATCGCTGACCTGTGCTTTTCCTTCGATATTCCAGTACCAACCGGTGGAGCAGGTCTTCTCCAAACCTAGGTCCTCCGAACAGGTTTTCAGATCACTGGAGAACAGAAGCTGGTCGCCTGGACTCTTTGAGCAGTCTGGCCCCTGTGGAATTCGGCAAAACTTGATCGATATATTCGCCGTGGGGGCACCGCCTCTGACCGATGCGAGAGCCGGTGGACCTGTAGGCGATGTCGTCCCTCCGGATATGAAGCCAAGTCCATTGTAGCCGTTGGACGTCACGCTGACGTTGACATCCGCATCGGGAGTACCCGAAGCAACTGTGATATTGGCTACGATCGTGGAGTCATTCCAACTCACAAGTGAGTAGCTTATACCGTCACCAGGATCGAAGCTCAGCGTCGGTGTATTGGTGCCGAAATTCTGACCGGTAAACGTAACCTGATTAGTCGTGCCGTCGGAAGGCCAGTCGGAGGGGTCTATTCCGGTAACTACTGGAGTTTGATCAGGTACGGTACCCGTTGCATCGCCACCGGCTCCGCAGTTGCCGTCAGTAACATAAAAGCTGATGTCAGATAACCCTGGTGAGTTTGCGGTCAAGTCGACGACGTTGTAACCGTTATCAGCAAGTGAAAGGACACTGGAGTTAGAGGATTGCCAAAAGTACGAGAAATCATTTCCGGTTCCTACAAAACTGCCGGAACATGATGCCGCCTGACCGCTTAAGCACACGTCCGCTTCGAAATCACCAAACGTAGCGGTTTGGCCTAGATCGTAGTTAGTGGTGTACTGGGTAAATTCACCTCCGCAGATTGAACTGTAAACTCCACAGCTAAAAGATTCGCCCGAAGCATTTGCTTCGTTACGTATAAGAATGTGGCCTGATCCTGTCCCCGGAACGGGAGTCTGCCATACAACGGAGCCGCCCTTGGCTGTGACCGGCAGCGTTCGTCCGTGACTGTCCGGGGTCTTGTTGCGTATGAGGTCGTTGATGGAGACGGTTCTGGTCTCGAATGGCGCCAGCGTTACCGACTGATTCCACTGCGTTCCGTCATCAGAGGTTATCCAGATGTTGAACGGCTCAGTTTTCGAGGAGTGGTTGAAGAGGATCAGGTCGGAGCGCGCATTGTCCTGAAGAGTCCAGGGATGGGCGCCCCCGTTGCGATCATCGAGCCCGTCTTTTGCGAGTTGTTCGAGCTGGTTGGGTGCGGAATCGGAGCTGGAGACGATTTTGGCGATTAGATCGCCTGGCTGTTGGTCACCGGTGACGACGAGCGAGCCAATTTCGCCGGCTTTGAGCCCGAGCTGGCCCAGCGGCACCTGTGTGGAAGACTGGGGAGCAAGTACAACGTCTTGGCTGGTTGTCGACACTGTGCGGTTGACATCCGTCTTCTGGAAGACGATCTTGACGTGACTCTCGGCAGCGCCGAAATTCGCCAATGCGACAGCGGTCGAGTAGGGTTGGGCCCCCGGGGTAAGCGAATATCCGGCGCTGATCCCTGTAAACACTAGAGACGAGCTATGCAACGACGTGGGGTCGACAAATTGCAGCGAGCCGAGGAACCCTGTGGTTGTGGAAGATTTGTGACGAGAGAGTCCGAAGGCAGCGAACCCGCCGTTGGGGCCGTCGCTATGGATCGAGATGCCGGTCGCGTTAGAGGTATCTGAGACGCCGAGCAGGGAGGCTCCGCCGATATCAGGCGAATTCTTTGAACAGGGGTAAACCAAAGCCGTTCCGGCGGGTGCGAGTGTTGTGGTTTTAGTGGTGATGGAGCCCTTCGTGTAGCACTGGGTGGTGAGGTTCTGCGGCTCCGTGCTGAGGCTAGTAATGGCAATAAGCTGCGCATCAGTTGCCGACTCAGAGATCGAACGCAGGTCCTGGGAGTCGACGAGCATGGGCATGACGAGTTCCTCTTCGGTCAGGGCCACCGGGGTCGCGGTGATCTCCGACAGCGTGAGCTGGGCGACGATGGAAGGAGCTTCAACTCCCGGACCCTGAGCAACGAGGATACTGCCAGTGCGCAGCTGCGTGCCAATCTGCTGCAGAAGGGCCGACACCTTGATCTGCATTTTTGCGTGTGCGGCGACTGGAATGGAGAGCGGCGGATAGGATTTCCCTTGCAGGTCACGGATTGTGAGCACTGCGGGAGAGGGAACGCTGGTGCCATTGATTAATGTGATAACGCTTGAGATCTCGTTGTCTTCGATGAAGAGCGGAAAAATCGAGGGCTCAACCGTCATGGGCGCGAAAGGAGTCGCTACTCCGCCCATGCGGGAGGCCGCGAAGTGTCGCGCCTTCGCTCCGGGAGGGCTCATTAGTGGCTGAGGAAGTGTGAGTTCTTGTTGGGCGTAGCTCAAAGAAGAAAGCGATAGGATTGAGACGATACCTATCCCCAAATAGCGGAATGAACGCAGCTCCATTAGCCCTCCGTCACTTGAACGTCGGTCAGAACTCTCAATTCATACGACATGGCTACACAGCTTGACACGGGGCGACAAAAGCCCATACATGTTGTAAGTCTTCACTGAACTCGAAGCAGAACATTCGGAAACTCGAACGTACGACACATTTCCGCGAGCGACAACCACGTGGGCCGACTACTTCCAGAGACTATTTCTCTGCTTCTCATAACCAGTATTTAGTGTGTTCCGGTCTCAGTGCTTCTCAATAGCCGAAACATTTTTGCTTCATCCGTTGACCTAGTTGCCAAGCGCTAGCCAAATTCTCAGAGCGCCGAGTAAAAGTCAATATCTTTTTTAGAACTTATTAAATTGCGAGCGATACAAAAGTAATGCACCACGGCACTTGATCCCTTGAGACTGAGTAACTCCGCAATGCAATAGCTATGTGCTCAGTGCATCTATCAGAAATCTTCACCGGAGCTGAATTGCGCCCCTTTAGAAGGCAAAACGAGATTTTTCAAGGGAAAGGAATTCAGCTCTTCATCTCGATTGGGGCGAAATCTCGAATGCCCTCATCGACGCCAGATCAGTACGGGCAGTCGGGTTGTGGAGGGCGATACGGCCACGAGACGCAGTGCCAACCCATTCATCCTTTTGCATCTCTTCGCTTGTTGGTGAACGACTCCATGTTGTGTTTCAGTTGTTCCGGAGATTGTCTTACCGAAAACCACGATAGCCGAACGAGTGTGCGGGCAGCCGCAGCGACTAAATCTTCATCGCTGAACAAGCGAATAGTCGCGTGAAGTATAAGGGCGGCCCAATCAGCGCCAAGCTTTCTCTTGTCATAAAAGCGGCAGGAAGAAACCGCTTTCTGCACCCACTTCCCGCATTCTCCGGTTTCCGCTCGCCGGCTGCTCGTCAGCTTTTGTGAAGAGATGCCGCTTCACGAGTGCGCTTCTTGGTGACAGCTGACTTCTTCTTGGTTGCTTTCCTCCCCGAAGATTTGCGTGAAGCTTTCTTCTTGGAGATCTCGTCCTTCTCCGGCAGCTTGGCCGCGGCTCCAGCCAGAATTTGGTCTACGTCGTCCAAATTCGTTCGTATCAGCAATGTCCATTTCCGGACGGTTTCGATCACGGTCCTCGATTCCAGCGACACGTTCTTGTAAGCATCCGCAGGCTCTATCTTCGTGAGGTCCGTTGCCACGGAATCGAAATAGTCGAGCATTCCGTGCTCGTTCGTCGGAAGGAACCGCGCGAAAAGATGGCGGTTGTCTGGTTCCTTATCGGTCTTCGTGAGGCTGAGGAGCATGAGACCGACCGTGAGCGAACTGAGACATTCGAAAAGCTCTGCCGCAACCCTCTCCGTTCTGGAGATACCCTGCGATAACCAAGGGTTCGCTTTAGGGAGAAGCAATTCCAGTGACTTGAATAGCTCCTCGAAGCGTGACAATGGGTCAACATTCAGGTTGGTCACTTTGCGATGACGCCAGAAACGCAGAATTAGGTCTGCTGCCGCATCCTGCGCGCTCATTCGTGCCTTTTTCCCCTTGGCCTTATCGAACTCAATGAGACGTTCGGCAATCGCGTGGAGAAACCACCGCGACAGAGTGTCCCCATCGCGTTCCTTAAGGTACTCAGAGACTAAGAGCCTTCCAAGTTCCAAGACGTCTGTCGGCAGTAAAGATAGATCCATCGGCTCGGAAGAGGAAGATGCCGGTGAATCGTCCCTCAGTAAGCTGTACTCTCTCAGAGTCTTCTTTTTCGTGTCTTTGATAGGACCTCTCTCCTTTCTCCCTCGTGAGATCAACTTCGATGATCAAGTCGCGGTGTGCTGACTGGAGATACGCTTCGATCTCAACCCCACGAGCAAACAGACGCCACCCTTTAGATTTTGGATCTGGGCCTTCATAATCCCTGTCGGCGAGATCCCTTTCATCCTTCCATCTCTCATACTGGAATTCGATACCGTTCGTCGTTGGCCAGCTCAGCACACCATCCTCGCGCAAGGTCGGGTTGCCGCTATTGGGATAGGGTGAGAACCTCGTTCTGGACGTGCCGAGGTTGAGGGGATCGTTCTCATCGATGCGCTCGTCCGTTTCATGAGAAATAATCCAGCCCTGTAACTCAAACCCAGGTTCTTCCAAGGCGCAACGCTCGTTCGAATGGTGCTCTCCCGTATACGGAAGACAGTAGTCCAATGGTTCAGGCGCAGTCTGTAACGCCCGTACAAGTGACAAGCTGTTCTCGGAGGACACGAGAGCACTATGAATGTCCACCTTCCATCGAAACTTTGAGCAGTTGCCCGCGATATTACCTGCAACGATCAACTGATCTCCTCCAATTCCACCTCGGAAGAGATGTTCAAGGAAGTCCCGCTCGGAGACCTCTGAAAACCATTCGTTCGCGTTCTCGGGTATTGACAAATCCTTGGGTTCGGCGAGAAGCGCGGGATCGATGGGGCGTGCAGACAGCATGTCGGCCAGCCAATATGGCGGCTCCGTCAGCTTTTGCCGCCCCAAACGTTCCTCAAATTCGTCCTGCCCGTCCTCGTAGGTGGTCTTCGAAAACGGTTCTGTCAAGGCTAAAGAGCCTATTGCGCACTGCAAGCCGTACCAAGCAAGAAAACTTTCATAGTCCTCCAAGACTGGATTCGTTCCGTGTCGATTGGACCGAAGAGCGTAATCGCGCTCCGAGAAACGGCTCCGGCGAGGCTCATCCCTTCCTTTTGAGTACTGAGGATCGATATGCCACCGGTCCACGATCCATCGTTCCGCCTCATCGGCCAACTGCTTGGTGGTCACATTGGCAAAGATCCCGCTTGCGGGCCTAAACCAGTGGGGCAACGTGTCCAGAGCATCGAACCGCCAACGAGGGTGCGCCCCTTGTTCGTCTGATTGAGCCCACGAGGAATCGTGCTCTCGTTCGATCCGCGCCAAGCCGATATCGACACTCTTATCCAGAGTCTGTTGTTCCTCGGTGGTGAGGGTGATGAGCGAGGCATTTTGCAAGAGACGAAGAATGTCCTGAGCGAACGATCGAACCGCGGGATGAGGGAAATCTGCGTCCTTCAAAATCCCGAGCAGGAAGTCCTTCTGCGAAACGAAACGGGAGGGTTGGTCCGTCACGATTCTACTGAGCGTCAAGACCGTCCATAGCCGCGCTGCCTGCCAGTAGAAAGGCGTTTTCGGCGCACGAAAGGAGCGTTCTTCGGTGCGGCTCCAAAGTCCGGTGAAATGAGGAACGATATCCGTCGGAGCATACGCAATAAGTCGTCTCATCGAATGTGCTGCTCTCCAGCGAACACGCGTGTCTACGTCGGAAAGGAGAACTGTCAGGAACCGCGCTAAAGCGTCATTAATGTCATCGGGAATATCGGAAACGAAATCTTCCGAGAGTGCTTGGCCAGAAGGGATGTCTGCAATAAGTCGCTCTGAATAGGGAATGAGAACTTGATTCAGTGCTGTCCCAGGAAAGTAGGAGTAAACCCGGGTGATCAACCCGTAAATCGCGGCTGCACTGAAATTTTCTAACCCGTTCCCGATTCCCTCGATCAAAGCTTTTCCGACCCGCATGTTCCTCTCAACAAGAGCGAGAAAACGATCAAGAGTACTGTTTTCACTTCCCCACGCGATATCGAAACTAAGATTAGATAGGGAATGAGATAGCAGTTTGGGGATTTTGTCATCGAACCAGGCTCGAACAGCCGGTGTTCCCCAAGACAACTTAGCGTACTCGAAGGACTCGACAACGTCCTGTCCTCGCTGATTCGATTCCACGAGCTCTACCAACGCGTCGAGGAATCGCACGCGATCTCCCGCGGCGATTCGCTTCTGCGCCTGACGCAGCACTATGTAGGGCGGGACATAGAGGTCAGACCTGTGGCGTCGTTCCAAAAGAGCTTTCAGACCGCTCCCGGAAGTAAGGTCGAGGCCGCTGAAAAGTTCTTCGATTTCTTCCTCCGTTGCTTCCGCCTTTACGGTTTGAGCGGATGCGACAGTGTCTGTCGGCTTTCGCTCTAGAACTCGGACGGTCCATAGTGTGGGAGGCACATCGACAACCTGCTCCGACAGCCAGCGAATTTCGGTAGGTGTTCCGAACTGAAGGACGTCGCGGCAAAGATCGTTTTGTATTGACTGCGAGTGAAACGTCGAGAAGTTTGGGAATGTAGCCTCCTCGAGCAATGGATTCAACGCCAAGCGAAGCTCTCCGCTGTTGAGCTCAGGATGCTCCAAGTTCTCAAGAATCGCGGGAAGCGTATGGGAGAGAGAAGCTAGCGAAGCGTCCTGCCAGCGGGCACTCGCTGCCAGCGCGGTCGCTGGATGAAGTACGGTAAGCGCGTGCGCAACCGGCTGCCACGGAAAGCCGTCCTCGTTCTGCAACCGAATGGCTGCATGGCCGGTCAGAAGAGTGAAGCGGGCCGCGACCTGCTTGCGCTCTTGTGAATCAAGGGAAGGAATCGCAAGGGAACAAAGGGCAGACAGTGATCTCAGTTGGAACCGTGCATCGCTATCAATCTCAACGGTCGCTTCATGGGCGTGCGTAAACAGAATCTTTGCATCGTCGGGAGCAAACGTAATGATGGAACGAGCGAGAGCCGTAAATGATTCGATCTTTTCACGAGACGTGGCCTCCATCGCACGAATGAATTCGTCACGCTCCGTCACCCATTTGAGTATCAATTCGTGTAGTCGTCCGTCCGCAGAAGCACGGGTATAGATCGGAACGAGCTGGAAGCCCGTTGCTGTTTTGTCCTCGCCCATAACCGAAGTAGCGATCGTGAAGATGACAGGTGGAGAGACCTGCGACATGCCGATGAGATCCAGCATACTGAGACTCAGAAGCCGGAGGAGGTTGAACTTGTAAAGTAAATCGATGCGGTAGCCGTAGCTACGAACATGCGAGACCGCCTTATTCATCAGGGCTTCGGTATCTTGTTTCTCCGATTGCTTCGCGATCAACAACTTTGATCGCTCCGAGAAAAAAGAAATTAACATACCTGAAACCGTTTCGAGGTTTTCGACACGCCGTCTCTCGGAGGAGTCACGCTGTGGCGCCTTCCATTCAGCGCCTCTACCGAGAAAATCGTTTACAGTCGATACTCTTTCATCCAACGCGCACAGCAAACAATAGGCTCTGGCGAGCACGGACAGGAATTCGGTATCACTGTCGGAAAGTCGGTCATCGGCACGGAGTTCCGTTTTGCATAGACTTTGCAAGATGGCTCGTATCGCAGGATCGTCACCTGTATCGGACACGACTTTTTCGCAAAGAAACAGGAACTTGTCGAGGAAGGCGTACTGTGCTCGACTCGCTTCGCCGTAGCCCAGACGCCGAGCCTTCACGAAAGAACGGACCTGTCGAGCCCCGAGAATCTCGACTAAGGTCTTCGTCGGAGCCGCAAGGCCTGCGCGTATCCAAGCGGTCGCGACATAGGCTCGAAACAGAGCAGGGAGGCGTTTATTTTCGAAGAGGGGTTTGACGAGATCAGATCGTCCTCGGGTGAGGAGTCGAGGTACAAATACATCGGCAACATCGAGAGCCAGCCGCCTGGGCCTCCATCGTCTCAAAGCCGCGAGACCCGCGTCTGATCCCTCGATCAAGAATGCTGCTTCAACCACACTTGCTACGTCCGTGGTCTTGATCTCCCACTTCCGTTCGCGGCTAAAATCTCCAAACTTCTCAGTCTTTGCTTCGAGGTCTCTCTGGTAGAGCCATGTGTCGTATTGACGTCGATACAAGCGCGTGAGTGTGGATTGTCCACTGACAGCGCTCTTGAGCATCAATGCTGCGATCAATTCTCCGTGGCCCTCCACGTCATCCTTGCTGAGGAGAATCTTTCGCCGAACGCTGTCCTCAGCAAAGTTTGCAGCCAGATCAAGATTGTTCTTGTAGAGATCGAGGATCGCGTCGTCTGCCTTAATTGCTTCCGCTCCACGGAGGAGGGCCCTCAAAGCCGTTGCGCCGTCGTCCATGTCATTGGCAAGATGGACCCCCAACTGGACTCTCTGCAGCTGCACCTCGCGGCGGCGCAAGGGATCCACAATCGTCTTTGGCTCGCTTTCTTGTTCGATGATCTTAAGGAGCTCACTCTTCTTTCCAGCATGATAGAGGGCGGTGGCAACGTGAATGGCCGCATAATCAGTAACGTCATGCTCATTGAAGAGCAGTTGTGCAGCTTCCGTGCTGACAATGGCGAGTTGGTCGGCAGCCCGGTCGCGCACGAACGCTTCGATATCTTCATCGGCGAAAGCAATGGAGTCACCTTCCATCCTTAAACCTGGAGCGAGATCCTGACATAGATCTCGAACGACTTCGCGATCGATATCGCAGAGCTTGGCGCAGTACGCAAGCGGAATCGGCCGGGGCAATGCAATTAGAGCCGCACAAAAACGAGAGAAGCTCGTGGCGATTCCGGATTTCCGGAGGGCCTCTTCGAAGATGGATTCAAAGATGACATTCAAGGTCTTGCCTGACGGACGCAGCAGTCCTAGCGGACCGTCCGGACTCTTTCCACCATTTTTCAAGGCGTATTGCTGCACGCGTGGAACACCGTCCGATAGAACGTGGAAGTCCTCTACCCAGGCATCGGTAGCCTCGGGAATTGAAGCTCGCACGTAGGTACCGGTCTCGGCTCGAGTAAATCCAGTAAGCGGGTAGTCGACAAACGAGGTGGGAAGATGAAAATCCGCTTTTCGGCTTGAGCGACAGCTCAGCACGAGCCGAACATTGCTCGGGAACTCTTGGATGGACACGAGGTCCTCGACGAAGCTGCGTTCCCTGAAATGGTTCGCGGCCATCAAAGAATTGTCTGCCGCGTCGATCGCTACGAGGAGAATGGCCGAGGGATTCAATTTCCCAAGGGTCTCGGCCGCGACGGAGATCCTCCTGGCGAATGTGCGTGCGGTGCCACCATTCTCGCGAGTCAGGAAGAGAGGAAGTCCCAGTCGGATCGCCATGTCATTTGATATTTGTCGAAAGGCATCATCCGGCGAATGTCTCTTGAGAGAGGCGTCCAGATACCGACCGGCCCCGTAGCAGTCGAAAATGACCGTCGCGGAACCCTGAGGCAATAACACATCGATCTGCTGCAGGACAGTGGTCTTTCCAAAACCAGCCCCTCCATGAAGACAGACTCGGGCCGCTCCATTCAGCAAGCGATTCGCTAGGTCACTTGATGTCTGGCGCAGAATCGCGTCTGTTGGGTAGGTGATGTCGGTAGGACATGGGAAAAGGCTTTCTTCCGAGTTCAGGCCACTGATGATCGATATGATGTTTTCTCGCCGGATGGCGCGACCGGCGCTCTCAGGCATCATGAGCTTCTGCACGTAGGTCAGGAGGTTGTCGCGGACCGCGCGCGCATCATCGTCCGTCCATGCGGAAATCTGCAGAAGCAACTGGTCCTCAAGCTCAAAGCGTGAACCCGTTTGTGACACCAGATCTAACGAGGAGGCAAAATCCTTCAATGCCCTTACCGGCAATCCAGTTGCCCTTTTAAATGCATCTTTGAATACTTTTCCCGCTGATTTTGCCGACGCCAGTGCCTCGACGCCCTTCAGGACGGCATCAGACACTGGCTGATTCGACACCAGCCGGATTGTTGGGCGTACCGGTGCCTCAACTGAAACTCTCTTGTAGGCGTCCGCGAGCCGCCTCAGCACAGAATTGTTCCCGTTCTTCCTGGCTGAAGCTTTAAGGCGTGTCAGGGTCCATGACTGCCCCGGGTTTGATCCCGAATACTTGAGCTGAACCAACTCGATAGCAGACGCCGTCGCGAAGGTAGAGTCGCCGTGGAGGAGGGTACAATCCACGCCGTCATAGTCAGAAACGTCACCTTTGCTGCTAGACGCGTTCCCGATCCCCTCCACCGACACCGAAACGACAGTGTCCTTGGGATCGAGCAGTCTAAGTGCCTGAGAAAGTGCCCAAAGCGCATGAAAATCCGTACCTGCGAGTCCACCCCGAGCGCCCCGATAATCTGCCTTCGCCATTCTCTTCTCAACCGATCGATGTTCCGACTCCAGCTGGCCATTGTAAGCGACAAGGAAGCGAGGATTTTCGACCTACTCCAACGCAATGAAGTGCAAAGACGACGCGGCGGTGTGATCGTGGGTTCCGGTTCGCCGTGATCCACGATCGTCTGCCTAAGTTGGTTCCGAGCTGGTTCCAAATGCCGCGATACACTTCGCGCTCCACCAGATTTACCTTTTCATACGGATCGCCGTTCAGAGAGTGGAGCGCGAAGTCGGTGTATGTTCTGTTGTATTCCGCTCCACAACAAAAGGGAGCCGTTATAGCCTCCAGGGGTTGATCACGGGAATACCGGCATTCTTGAAGGGGGAAACATCGCGTGTGGCGATTGTGAAGCCGTGGTGGGCCGCGATGGCGGCGATGAATGCATCTGTTACTCCGATCGCCTTACCGGTGGAACGGGCCGCGGAACAGATCCGTGCGTATGCAGTAGTGGCATCCTCATCGAATGGGAGAACCCGTCCAGTAAACAAAGAGAGAATTCGATCCTCGAAATCCTCATTCAAGCTGCGCTTCCGCTTGCCGGATGGAAGAGCAGCGATTCCGAAGCGAAGCTCGGCAACCGTTATTGCCGTCAGATGGAGGGTTTCTATGTCTTGCTGGTCAAGCCAGT
>Ga0157372_10003651_pt1 | contig 16548 bp, 18 predicted proteins | sample C55metaG_FD_115307 | JGI IMG/M metagenome (GOLD analysis project Ga0157372, IMG submission 115307) | Corn rhizosphere microbial communities from Kellogg Biological Station, Michigan, USA - C5-5 metaG | ecosystem: Host-associated > Plants > Roots > Rhizosphere > Soil | place: USA: Michigan... | reverse complement strand
GGCTCTGCAGATGCCAGTTGCGGCCGGCGAACTCATGCAGGGAAACCACGGCGGAGTCGCTTGGATGATAGGCGTAATGCACGGTCGGCCGGTATTGCACTCGCGCGGCCTGCGCCGCCCCGCTGACGGAGGCGCCATCGAACCTGGAGTAGTAGTCTGCAATTGAGATCGATTCCCCGTGCGTGATGAGAAAACCATGGAAATGACCCGCGCGTGGCGTCCAGGGGCGCACCCGTGTGGCGGCGCCCGGCTGCATCAGGTAAATCGCTGAGCCGCATCCGAAGTCGTGGCGACGGCCGTCGGGTGGACACGCCTCACAGCCGTGTCCGCGTTCGCGGGCGGCGTCGTCGGCGCGCTGACCGATTCGCTGATCGGTGCGACCGTGCAGACTCGTCGGTGGTGCGACGCGTGCGGTGTGGCGACGGAGCGCGTTCGGCACGACTGCGGCTCGCCGACGCGGGTCGCGGGCGGCATCGCCGGGTTCGACAACGACACGGTGAATCTCTTCAGCGGAATCCTGGGCGGCGCGGCCGCGACGGCTCTGTTCATGGCGATCTTTACGAATTCCAGATGAACGCAGACGTCCTCGTGGTGGGCGGTGGTCCCGGAGGTTCGTCGCTCGCGGTCGCCCTGGCGAGGCGCGGGGTAGACGTGTTGCTCGTCGATCGCGCGCGTTTTCCACGGCCGAAGCCGTGCGCCGAATACCTGAGCCCCGAGGCGTCGCGCGTGCTCGCGTCGATGGGCGCGCTCGAGCGTGTGGAGCGCTCGGGCGCGGCCGCGCTGTCGGGCGTTCGCGTCCGCGCGCCGAACGGCCTCGTGATCGCGGGCGATTTCGTGGCGCCCCACGGGTTCCGTGCCTACGCCGATCGCGGGCTGTCCGTGCGCCGTGAAGTGCTCGACGAGATCCTCTTCGACTGCGCCCGCAGTTCGGGAGCGAAGGTCGTCGAGGGAACTCGAATCACCGACCTCGTTCACGATTCCTCGGGACGCATCACGGGCGCGAATCATGGCTCGCGTGATTCGATCGGTGCGCGATTCACGGTCGGCGCCGACGGGCTTCGATCGATCGTGGCCCGGCGCCTGGGCCTGTCGAGAACGATGCGGTGGCCGCGTCGCCTCGCGCTCGTGACGCACTACGCGGGCGTGCGCGACGTCGGTGAGCAGGGTGAGATGCACGTCGAGCGCGACGGCTACGTCGGTATCGCCGACGTCGGGCACGGCGCGACGACGGTCGCGCTGGTCGTGCCGGCCGCTCGCGCACGCGAGATCTCCGGCGATCGGACAGCATTTCTTGATTCATGGCTTCGCGCGCATCCTCACCTCGCGTCGCGCTTTTCCGGCGCCGAGCGGGTGTCGCCGGTAGTCGCGACGGGGCCGTTCGGATCGTACAGCCGGCGCGCCTGGGCTCCCGGTGCCGCGCTGGTCGGCGACGCCGCCGATTTCTTCGACCCCTTCACCGGCGAAGGCATCTACGCGGCGCTTCACGGCGGCGAGCTGCTGGCCGACGCGCTCGTCGAAGCGCTCGTCGCGAGAGACGGCGGCGAAGAAGCCCTTCGTGAGTACGACCGGGTGCGCCGCAAGGAGTTCGGCGGCAAGTGGATCGTCGAGCGGGTGATCGGCGCGGTGGTCGGCTGGCCGCCGCTCATCAACCGCGCCGCCAAGCGACTTTCGGCGAGAAAGGACCTCGCCGACCTTCTCATCGGCGTGACGGGGAATTTTGTGCCGGCGAGCGAGGTCGTCCGATGGTCGTATGTTTGGAAAGTCTTCGTCGGCTGAAAGGGGATGGATTCGGACACTTTTCGCAGCGTGCTCGGGCGGTTCGCGTCCGGGGTCACGATTCTCACGGCGTGCGACGCATCGGGCCTCGACCACGGGATGACGGTGAGCGCGTTCAGCTCGCTGAGTCTCGACCCGCCGCTCGTCTTGTTCTGCGTCGACCACACGGCGTCGATGCACGGCCTGCTCACGAGCGATCCACCGCCGTCGTGCGGGATCAGCATTCTGTCATCGAACCAAGAGGCGTGGTCGCGCCGGTTCGCCGACGAGACCGAGCAGCGCTTCGATGGGATCGCCTATTCGCGAGGAGAACGAGGGGTCGTCCTCCTCGACGACTCATTGGCTCACCTCGAGTGCACGATCACGCAACGCATCGACGCCGGCGACCACACGGTGTTCATCGCGCGCCTCGACCGCGCCGAGCCGCGGCACGGTCGTCCGCTGCTCTACTACCGCGGTGGATACGCGCAACTCGAGCGATGATCGCCGCGACGCGCGATTCGGCTCGGTGCTGACGCCCGCCCGCAGGCGCGGCGTCGAGCTCCTCGACGACCCGCGCGTCGACCCGGTCGATCGCCACCGCGCGCAGCAAGACATTCGTCGTTCGAACGTTTGGCTGGGGGGACTGCGCGCCGCGCTCGTGGAGCTTCGCGCCGTCATCGCGCCGCGCGACAACATGGTTTTGCTCGACGTCGGCACCGGACTCGCCGACATCCTCGCCGAAGCGAGCCGCGACGTGCGCAAAGCCGGCGGGACTCTGACGACGATCGGCGTCGACGGCGCCATCTCTCTGCTGGCCACGGCTCGTGGATCGACCACGGGCGTGGTCTGCGCCGACGCACTCGCGCTTCCATTTCGCGACGGCAGCGTCGACGTCGCGATGTGCTCGCAGCTGCTCCATCACTTCACCGACGCGGACATCGAGCGCCTGCTCCGCGAGCTGCACCGTGTGTCGCGGCGCGCGGTCATCGTGTGCGACCTCCGGCGCAGCTGGCTCGCGGCGGCCGGATTCTGGCTCGTGTCGTTTCCTCTCTGTTTTAGTCCCATCACGCGCCACGACGGCGTCGTGTCGGTGCTGCGCGGCTTCACGGCCGGCGAGTTGCGTCGCCATGTCAGCGCGGCGACCGGCGCGTCGCCGCGCGTGAGACGGCGGCTCGGATTTCGGCTCACGGCGCGATGGACGCGCAACGAGAAGGCGAGCGCATGACGAACGAGCCGCACGACCTCGGCCCGATGCCGACGGACCGCTCACTGAAAACCGTGGACGAGCTCGTCGTCAATGCGCCCGCCGCTCGGATCTTCGCGCTCGCCGCCGACGTCGAAGGATGGCCCACGCATCTCCCGCACTACCGCTATGTTCGCTTCGTCGAACGGCGCGCCGACGGCGGCGGAACGGTCGAGATGTCAGCCAACCGGCCATTCGGGCCACTCGACTGGCCCACATGGTGGACATCCCTGATGTCGGTGCGGACCCCGTCGAGCACGGTTCGAGGGGCGATTCGCTTTCGGCACATTCATGGCGTCACGGCGGGGATGGATGTCGAGTGGACTTTCGACCCACATGAAGCCGGCACTCGCGTCCGCATCGTACATGTGTGGAACGGGCCCCCGTGGCCGGTGATTGGTGAAATCGCGGCTCACGGAGTGATCGGCCCGGTGTTCGTGCACGGCATCGCGTCGCGCACTCTTGCCGGGCTTGGGCGAGTGGCAGAACGTAATCGCGACGCCGCGCCCGGCGTCGCTTCTTCGAGCGAGGTATCGAGTGGCTGATCGGCGACGGGTAGCGATCACTGGTATTGGCGCGCTGACGCCGATCGGCATCTCGCGCGACGCTCTCTGGCAAGGGTTGCTCGCGCGCCGCTCGGCGGTGCGTCCGGTCACGCGTTTCGACGCGTCGATCTACCGAAGCCAGATCGCCGCCGAAATCGATTTTCATGCGACGGATTTCATCGAGGAACGGAAGGTCAAGCGCCTCGATCGCTTCGGCCAATTCACCGTCGCCTGCTCGCGCCTCGCGATCGAAGACGCCCGCCTCGACATGGCCGTCGAGGACCACGAGCGCGTCGGATCGACGATGGGCAGCGCGCTCGGCGGCGTCGGGTTCGCCGAGGAACAGTTCGGCGTGTTTCTCTCGCAGGGGATCAAGAACGTCGCGGTGACATTGGCAACGAACGTCTTCGCGGGCGCCGCGAGCTGCAACGTCGCCATCGAGTTCGGAGCGCAGGGACCGAACAGCACGAACGCGATGAGCTGTGCGTCGGGTACGATGGGGATCGGCGAAGGATTCCGGCAGATTCGCGACGACTACGCGGACGTGATGATCTGCGGCGGCGTCGAGGCGCCTCTCAACCAGTTGTGCTTCGGCGCGTTCGCGCTCATTCGCGCCATGTCGACGCGCAACGACGATCCGAGCCATGCCTCGCGTCCATTCGACCGCGACCGCGATGGGTTCGTGATGGGCGAGGGAGCGGCGGTGCTCGTGCTCGAGGAGTACGAACGGGCCAAGGCGCGCGGCGCGCACATCTACGCCGAGCTGTGCGGGTACGCCTTCTGCAACGACGCGCACCACATGACGGCGCCGCGCCCGGACGGCTCGCAAGCCGCGCGCGCGATGCGCGGAGCGCTCAAGGACGCTCACGTCGAGCCGCACGAGATCCAGTACGTCAACGCGCACGGGAGCAGCACTCCGCTCAACGACCCGACCGAGACGCGGGCGATCCGGAGCGTGTTCGGCGACCACGCACCCAAGCTGCAAGTGAGCAGCACGAAGGCCTACTACGGACACGCGCTGGGCGCGTCGGGGGCGATGGAGACGGCCATCTGCGCGATGGCCCTCGAGCGCGAGTGGCTGCCGCCGACGCTCAACCTCGAGGATCCCGACGACGGCTGCGACCTCGACTACATCCCGGCTGTGGGCCGCGACTCGCGGGTCGATTACATGCTCAACAACTCGTTCGGGTTCGGCGGCATCAACGCCGCCTTGGTGCTGAAACGGGCCGACTGAGCGGCGGCAAAAAGCCGAGCATGGTATAGTTACAGCGCCGCGGCCGGACAGACCGCGGCTCACTGTTTTCCGGTACCAATTCCCCCCCCCCAAGCTCGGAACCGATCAATGAGAGACACCTGGCGGCATTTCGTGGCCGAATTCGTCGGGACGTTCGCGCTCGTGTTCATCGGGGGCGGCACGATCATCACGAGTCCGTTGGTGCAGTCACAGGCGACCGTGTTGAGCGTGGCGCTGGCCCACGGACTGATCCTCGCGTTGCTCGTCAGCGCGACGATGAACATCTCCGGCGGACATCTGAACCCCGCCGTCACGACGGGATTCCTCGTGACGAGACGGATCGACCCGATGATGGCCGTGATTCACTGGATCGCGCAGTTCCTCGGCGCCATCATCGCGGCGTACATGCTGAAGGCGCTCTTTCCCGTGGCCGTCACGAGCGTGACGCTGCTCGGCGGCCAGCGCATCTCGTCCGACACGACACTGCTGCAAGCGGTCGTGCTCGAGGCGGTCGCGACGTTCTTCCTCGTCTTCGTCGTCTTCGGCACCGCGGTCGATCCGCGCGGGCCGAAACTGGGCGGCATGGCGATCGGCCTCACGGTTGCGGCCGACATTTTGGCGATCGGACCGCTCACCGGCGGGTCGATGAATCCGGCTCGATCATTTGGTCCCGCCGTGGTGACACACGTCTTCGAGGGGCAGACCGCGTACTGGGTCGGTCCTATCATCGGCGGGATCGTCGCTGCGCTGTTATACGACCGGCTGTTCCTCCGCGACGGGCCGCCGACGGCGTCCGCAACGTAAACGGCGAGCCGCGGGGAGGGCCCGAGTCATATGTTTCAGCCATGACCGACGCTCCGCTTCCGACGCTGTCGCGCGCGCGCGAGCAGAAGATCGCCGAGCTCTCGCAGCACTTCGCCAATGACGATCTGTCGCTCGATGACCTCGAGCGGCGGATCGAGCAGGTCTACAAGGCGGCCAACGTCTCCGAGCTCGACGCGATCACGTCGGATCTAAGAATGCCACAGCTTCCGGCAGTGGGACGCCCGGGCTCCGCTCCCCTGCCCGCGCGCGTCGACTACGCGAGCTCCAACTTGCCGGCCCCGAGCTCGCGTCTGCTCGCCGTCATGAGCGAGTCGAAGAGGACCGGGCGCTGGCTCGTGCCGCCGCGCTTGGACGTCGTATCGCTCATGGCGGACACGAAGATCGACCTGACGCAAGCGGTCATGCCGCCCGGCGGCGCCGAGTTTCACGTGCGATCGGTGTGGGCCGCGTGCAAGATCATCGTGCCGCCGGAAATGCGCGTGATCAACGAGATGCACGCGATCATGGCGAGCGTGGTGAGCAAAGCCGATGAGATGGACCCCGAAGGCGCGACGCGCCGCGGTCCGACGCTGCGGCTCACCGGGACGGCGCTGATGGCCGAGGTGAAGGTCGTGGTGCGGCGAAAGGAAGAGTCGCTCATCGACGACGAAGACGACGAGGACGAGTAATCGCCGCCTGGCATCCACTCATACGGTGGAGTGCCGGCCACTCTTCGTCCGATCGCTTGGTGCGTTCGGCTGCGCGCTCGACGTCAGGAACGGATGCCGGACAACCGACATCAGTTTCGGCGTGACGCGACGACAGCCTTTTGATCGGGAAAATGTCGTCTCGCAACGACGCGCGCCCGACGCTTTTGCTAGGGACCCAGCCTCAGGTACGCATCATCGTACCGCACAATCGAATCCGTGATCACCTTCATCGCCTCTTCGCTCTTTCCCCACCCCTCGATCTGCACACGCTTTCCCTCGAGATCCTTGTACGTCGAAAAGAAGTACTGCACTTCCGTCAACACGTGCCGCGGAATGTCCGCGATGTCGAACATCTCTTCGTAGTACGGATCTCTGAGCGCCACCGCGAGGATCTTGTCGTCCGGTTCGCCGCGGTCGCGCATGCGGAGCACGCCGAGCGGGCGGACGTCGATCATACAGCCGGGGAAGGTCTGCTCTTTGACCAGCACGAGCACGTCGAGCGGATCGCCGTCTTCGTGCAGCGTGCGCGGAATCAGTCCGTAGTCGCCCGGATAGTGGACCGCCGAGTAGAGAACGCGATCCAGCTTGATCGTGCCGGTCTTTTTGTCGAGCTCGTACTTGTTGCGGCTGCCGAACGGGATCTCGATCACGGCCGTGATTTCTTCCGGCGGGTGCGGGCCCGGCGGAATGTCGTGCCAAAAATGGATCATGACGCTCGCGTCGCGACGCCCCCCGCGCCGGCGTCCCGTGTCATCGTTCCCTTGTACGCCATCGGCGGCTCGTCGACGCCGAAGTTGGTTGCCGCGAGCTCGGCGACGCGCTCGAGATCCGCGGCCGACAAGTCCGGCGCGTCGCTCGCCGCCGCGAATTCCGCGAGTTGCTCGTCGTCGTAGATGTTGGGCAGCGTCGTCACCACCCGCGGCTCGGCGAGCAGCCATTTGAGCGCGGCTTGGCCGAGCGTCATGCGCGTGGCGAGGAAGTCGAGCGTTTTGACTTTCTTGATGCCGTTGACGAGCCACGACCGCGGGCGATGGCGACGGTGGTCGTTTTCCGGAAATACGGTGTCCTCGGTGTACTTCCCTTCGAGCATTCCCGACGCGTGCGTCACGCGAATGTTGAAGCAGCAGTTCGGCGCGTGCGCTTTGGCCGCGTCGATCATCGCCGTGCCCGGATGCTGCTCGAGCACGTTCCAGATCATCTGGATCGTGTCGATGTCCGGCTCTCGCTCGACGAGATCGACGGCTTCGTACAACCAACCGATCGCCGGACCGAACGCCGCGCCCCATGCGCGAATCTTTCCTTCGCGCTTGAGCTGGCGGAGCGTGTCCCACAGCTCGCGGTCGAGCACGTGCTCCATCTTCGCGTTGTGCAACTGCAGCACGTCGATGTAGTCGGTCTCGAGACGCTCGAGGCACTTGTCCACGGCGAAGCGCAGAAACGCCGGATCGGTGCGCATGGGCAGCTCCGACTGTCCTCGACGCGACTTCTGCGCGGCCTCGTCGTAGATGTCGTAGCCGACCTTCGTCGCGATCACGACGTCCTGTCGACGGCCGCGGAACGCCTCGGCGATCTGCCGCTCGGCGCGGCCGTTGCCGTACGCGTCGGCGGCGTCGAAGAAGTTCACGCCGTGGTCATCGAGCGCGCGGCGCAGCATGCCGACCGCGTCGGCGTCCGTCTTGTCGCCCCACCAGCCGGTGGAGATCGTCCACGTGCCGAATCCAACTTCGCTGACGCGAATATCGGTTCCGGGAAAAATGCGATGCTTCATGTGTGAGCGCCGGAGTTGAGCAGCTTCGCGGCTTCGCGCGCGAAGTACGTGATGATCACGTCCGCGCCGGCCCGCCGAATGCCGAGGAGCGAGTCCATCATGACACGCTCCCCGTCGATCCAGCCGCGCTGGGCGGCTGCCTGAATCATAGTGTACTCGCCGCTCACCTGAAACGCGGCGAGCGGGTAGCCGGTCTCGTGCTTCACGCGGTGGATGATGTCGAGGAACGGCCCGGCGGGCTTCACCATCACCATGTCCGCGCCTTCTTCGATGTCGAGCCGCACCTCGCGCAGCGCCTCGTCCGAGTTGGCGGAGTCCATCTGGTAGCCGCGCCGGTCGCCGACCTGCGGCGTCGACTCAGCCGCTTCTCGGAACGGCCCATAAAACGGCCCGGCGAACTTCGCCGCGTAGCTCAGAATCGGCATGTCGGCGAACTCGTTCTCGTCGAGCGCCGATCGGATCGCGCGCACACGACCGTCCATCATGTCGCGCGGCGCCACGATGTCCGCGCCGGCCCGTGCGTGCGAGACCGCCTCACGCGCCAGCAGCTCCAGTGTCGCATCGTTGTCGACCACGCCGTCGTGCAGCACGCCGCAGTGGCCGTGCTCGGTGTACTCGCAGAGACACACGTCGGTGATCACGACGAGGTCGGGCACGTCCTTCTTCAGCGCGCGGACCGCCTGCTGTACGGGCGCCTCATCGTTCCACGCCTCGGAGCCCGTCGCGTCCTTGTGGTCGGGAATTCCGAAGAGAATGACGCCGCCGATTCCCGCGCGTGCCGCGATGTGTGCGTCGATCAGCATCTCGTCGATCGAGGTCTGAAAGACCCCCGGCATCGACTCGATCGGACGCCGAACCTTGGTGCCCGAGCGAACGAAGAGCGGCAACACGAGCTGCGACGGACGCAACGACGTTTCGCGCACGAGGCGCCGAAGGGACTCGGTGCGCCGAAGACGTCGAGGACGGTAGACCGGAAACTCGGGCATGGCTCAGAGAAACTAACCCGCCCTTCGACGGCGCGACTTCGCACTGCTCGATGGGCTATCCTCCGCGGACTGCTCGGGGCGGGACTGTCCTCCGCGGACCAGTGCAGTATTGCCGACACTGCCCGGCAATACTTCCTCGGCTCCGCTCCGGACAGCCCCACCCTCGCTCCCCACCGCCGCGCGCGCCTGGCATTCGCGCAGTGCCGGTCGCTCCCGCCTGTGCCGACGACTAGCGTCTTCGCCTCGCTGAGCGATCACGTTGGGTCCACTTCTCACGCGTACGCCGAGGCAGCGACGAGACGGCCCGGGGTCTGGAGCGCGAGCCGAGGCAATGCTGCCGGGCAGTGTCGGCAGCATTGCACTGGCCGCGCGCAAGACCTCGGGCGGCTCAGGCGCGTGCGTCGCGCGAGTCGCGCGGGAGAGACGATCAGAAGGAAGCAAACCCCACGACGTTGCCGCCGGGTTCGCGGACGTAGAACTCCGTCGATCCGTAGAACGTCTCGTGCTTCGCCTTCACGACCGGCGCGCCGGCGAGAGCCTGTTCCGCCGCCGAGAGATCGGCGAGCGACGCGACGGTGAGGAAGAGCGCCACACTGTGGCCGGTGAGCTCCGCGGCTTGCGCCGGGCTGTCGGCGATTACGCTGGCGCGCGTCTGGTACATGATCTCGACGCCATCCTTCTTCACGCTGGCGAAGACCAGCTTACCGTCCGGCCCAGGCACCTCGTTCGCCTTGGCGAAGCCGAGCTTCGTCGCCCAGAACTCGAGACATGGTTCGACGGCGTCGACGATCAGAACGGGAGCCAGCGTTTGCATCGTTGGCGAAGCGGCGGTCATCATTTGGCACTTGTCCGTTTGGGTTGACGACACTAGTATAAATGATACTAGTGGGCAACGTCAAGCCCGAGAATCGAAGCCCCGTCTCTCATGCCAAAGAGCCGCGCCGTCACGTTGGCCGATCTCGTGGTTCTCTCGCTGTTGTGCGAGGGGCCGCGCCATGGCTACGACCTCTGGGCCGAGCTCGAGCGACGGCAGGTCGCGAAATGGGCCAGCATCTCCAAGCCGCAGGTCTACTACTCGCTGCGCAAACTCGCCGCCGGAAAACACATCGTTTCGGCGCGCGACGACGACGCGGCGCAGGGGCCGGAGCGGCGAGTCTACAAACCGAGCGAGTCGGGGCGCCGCATGCTCTCCGACGCGTTGGCGCAGGCGCGGTGGTCGACGCAACGGCCGCCGGATCCGTTCCTCACGTGGATGGTGCTCTCGTGGCAAGCACGCCCCCGGGACTTCACAGCGCAGATCGTGCGGCGGCGAAAGTTCCTCGAGCAGCAATTGGAGGAAGACCGCGCCGCGCTCGATGCGGTCATCGCCGAGACGTCACCGACGTCCGACGCCGCGCTCGTCGTGAGACTCGGGATCAAGCAATTCGAGACCGAGCTCGCGTGGCTCGACGACGTCGCGGCTCGCCATCGCCCGGGTTGAGCTACTCGGGCTGAGGCGCCGGCAGATGCTGCGCGCGCCGTAACGAATCGAGGATCTCGTTGCCGCCGCGATGCCGCAGTTCGTTCGCCAGTCGAACGCCGGTCAACTCCGGCTCGGCCAAGTCGAGCGGCATCTGGCCGCGGACGACGCGGCGGCCGCTCACGTCCGACAGCATCCCCCAGAGAGTTCGCCCGGTCTCACTCGCCGCCGACAGCGCGCCGATCGGCACCTGGCAGCCGCCCTCGAGCGCGCCGAGGAACGCGCGTTCGGCACGGGTATCGAGCATCGTTTGGGAATCGGCGAGCGGCGCGACGACGGCGCGGGTCGCCTCGTCGTCGGCGCGGATCTGAATCGCGATCGCGCCCTGCCCCGCGGCCGGCAGCCAGTCCGGCGCCTCGAGGAGCGTCGAGATGCGCTGCGACACGCCAAGCCGATGAAGTCCGGCGGCAGCGAGGATCGCCGCGTGCACATGTCCGTCGTCGACTTTCTTGAGACGCGTCGGCACGTTTCCGCGGAGTTCCACCACTTCGAGATCGTGCCGCCGCGCGAGGAGCTGCGCGCGACGGCGCAGGCTCGACGTGCCGACGCGTGAGCCTGGCGGCAGATCGTCGAGCGAGTCGACGCCGACGACCGAACTCACGATGAGCGCGTCGCGCGGATCTTCCCGCGGCAACAGCGCGACGATTTCGAGTCCGGGCGGACTCTCCGTGGGCAGGTCCTTCAGCGAGTGAACGCAGAGTTGGACTTTGCCCTTCGCGAGGTCCAACTCGAGCTCTCGCGTGAATAGCCCCTTTCCGCCGATCGCGGCGAGCGGCTCGTCGAGGTGCCTGTCGCCCGACGTTCGATAGGTCTTGAGCTCACTCGCCACGCCGCGTGCCTCGAGGGCGTGTTGCACCTGACGTGCCTGGCGGAGCGCGAGCTCCGATGCGCGCGTCGCGATGACGAGCGGTGCGCCGGGCGAGCGACTGGTGCGCGCCATCAGCGGGCGGCGGCCGACGCGGCGCCCGCGAAATGATCGACGATCGCGTTCACCAGGCCCGGGATCGTGGACTCGCTCGCTTCGACGACGACGTCGAGTCCGGCCGCCCGCGCCGCCTGCGTCGTCACGGGACCGATCGACGCGGCGGGCGCTTCCCTCGCCACGTCCACGCCGACGGCGTCGACGAAGTTGGTGACGGATGAGGCGGAGGTGAACGTCACGAGATCCGCGCCGTCGTTGCGCATCCTCACCGCGAGCTGCTCGGCGCCGCTTCCGTCGAGCACGGAGCGGTAGAGGTCCACACGGTCGACGACGGCGCCGAGCTCCTGAAGTCCCAGCTGCAGCGTGTCTCTCGCGCCCTCGGCCGTCGCGTAGAGGACACGCGCGCCTTTCACGTCGCGTCGTCCGTGCAGCGCGTCGAGCAGCGCCTCGGCGACAAAGCGGTCGGGTGCGACATCGACGGCGAGGCCGTGTGAGAGCAGCACATCGGCGGTAGCGGGACCGACGGCGGCGACCTTCGCTCCAGCCAGGGCGCGGGCATCCAGTCCTGCCGCGCGCAGCTCGTCCCAGAAGAATCGCACCGCGTTCTGGCTCGTGAACGCAATCCACGCGTAGTCTCTCAGGCGGCCCAGCGCGGCGCGCAACGGTGCCGGATCGAGCGACTCGATGCGCGTCGCCGGCATCTCGATCACCGAAGCGCCGGCCGCGGCGAGCCGTTCGCTGAGCGACGCCGCCTGCGAGCGCGCCCGCGTGACGACGATTCGTTTGCCGAAGAGCGGGCGCGTGTCGAACCAGGCGATTTCGTCTCGCAGCGCCACCACGTCGCCGATGATCGTGATGACGGGCGCGGAGAGCTTTTCGCGAACGGCGGTGTCGTGGAGTGTCCCGAGCGTTGCCACCACGGCTCGTTGGTGCGGGTGCGTCCCCCACTGCACCATCGCGGCCGGCGTGTCCGCGCTCAGGCCGCCGGCGATGAGCGCTTCGGCGATGCGCGGCAGAGTCTGCACGCCCATGTAGAGCACGATCGTGCCGCCGGCACGCGCCAACGCGGCCCAGTCGGTTCCACTGGCATCGCGCGCCGGATCTTCGTGGCCGGTCACGAGCGTCACGGAAGTCGCGACGCCGCGGTGCGTCACGGGAATACCCGCGTACGCGGCGGCGGCGATTCCGGCCGTGACGCCAGGAACGATCTCGAACTGAATGTCGGCGGCGGCGAGCGCTTGTGCTTCCTCTCCACCGCGGCCGAACACGAACGGGTCACCGCCTTTCAACCGCACGACACGCTTTCCCTCGCGCGCGAGGCGCACGAGCAGCGCGTTGATCTCGGCTTGGCGACTCGAATCGGCGGCGCCGCCGCGCTTCCCGACGTCGTGCAGTTCGACCGGCTCGTCGCGCTCCACCGCCGACGCGAGCGCGAGGAGCGCCGGGTTCGCGAGCGCGTCGTACACGATCGCGTCGCACATGACGAGCAACTCGCCGCCGCGAAGCGTGAGCAGTCCCGGATCGCCGGGGCCCGCGCCGACGAGATAGACGATCCCCGTGTCGCGATCCGGGCGAGCCGACAAAGATCCGGTCACGGTCCGCTCAACCGCGCGCGCCGCGACCGGCGCGCTCGAGGCGCCGACGTGCGTTCCGCGCGCGAACCGCCAGGCTCGCGAAGTACGCGAGATAGACCGCGCTCACCCACGCGTACGCCGCGTGATACCAGCTCGTGGTCTCGGTGGTGGTCGTATGCTTAATACATCGGCATCATCAGCGACGGCGCGCAGCGTGGCGAGCCGGTAGCGTGAGACGACGAGCGCGACGCAGAGCAGCAGGAACGCGAGCGACGACACGAGGAACGTCGTTTCCATTTCCGGCGAAAGCGGCGGATTCACCAGCGCCTGCGGCTGGAGCATGATCGGCATGGGATGGAGCGTGCGGAACAGGTAGACGCTGAGATGGATGAACGGAATCAGCAACACGCCGAGGATGGCCAGCACGGCGGAGAATCGCGCGCGCATCGCCGGCGACTCGATCGCCCCCCGGAGCACGAGATACGCGGCGAAGATGAACCAGAGAAACAGCGTCGACGTGAGGCGCGCGTCCCACGTCCACCAGGTGCCCCAGATCGGCTTGGCCCACACCGGCCCGACGGTAAGGCCGACCGTGTTGAACAGGATCCCGACTTCCGCCGCGCTCGCAGCCAGGCGATCGGCGCGCTCGTCGTGCAGCCAGAGGTTGATGACCGAGCCGATGGCGACGAGGCCGTAGGCGAGGTAGCAAGCGATCCAGGCCGGAACGTGCAGATAGTAGATCTTCTGCACCGCGCCTTGCTGCGCCTCGATGGGCGTGAAGTAGATGGCGCGAACATACGCGCCCATCACGGCGAGGATCGCGACGGCGAATAGCCAGCCGAAGATTCGTTTCGGCGCGGCGTCCGGCGCGACGCGCGCATCGGCTGGAAGAGTCATGGGGGAAGTCGTCATTCTTCGAGCGTATACGGGAAGGCGATCGTGCAAGCCACGATGAACACCAAGTCGAACGCGATCAAGAGCCGGAGCCACGGCCACGCTTCGGACAGGGGGCGTCCGGCCATCACCCGCGTCGTCGCCTGCGCGGCATCCATCAAGATCGGTACGAAGAACGGCAAGCTCAGCATCGGCAGCAGCAACTCGGCCAGTCGGGTATTGACCGCCATGGCGCTGAAGAGCGTTCCGACGGCGACGATGCCCACCATTGCCAGCAGTACGATGCCCGCGACCACGGCCAACTGACCGTTGAATCGAAGATTGTAGAACACCGCAAGCGCCGGAATCGCGACCGCTTGAATCGCGCACAGAAAGAGCAAGTTCCCGACGGCCTTTCCGAGGTACACGGATTCGCGGGCGATCGGCGCGATCAGCAGCGCGTCGATCCCGCGCTCGTGTTCCTCGAGCGAAAACGCGCGTTGAAGCCCCAGCAGCGCCGAAAACGCCAGCACGACCCAGAGCACGCCGGGCGCGCGATCCTGAGGCGTGACGATCGATTCGTCCCACGTGAAGTAGAAGATCGAGAGGGCCAGAACGGCGAACACCAACGACGAGAGGAATGCCGTACGGCTGCGGAACTCGATCGCCAGATCCTTGCGAGCGATGAGCAGCGCCGCGCCGAGGGTCCCCGGCGGAGTGCGGACGCTCATGCGGTCGCGGGCGCGGACCATTCGACAACCGACGACGCCGCGTTCACGACGAGGTCGCGGTAGGCGGCGCGATACGCCACGCGGTCGATCTCCGACGCGTCGTCCTCGCGGACGAAGCGCCCGTCGAGCATGATCGCGGCCCGCGACGCCAGCGCGAGCCCTTCGTCCACGTTGTGCGTGACGAGAACGAGCGCCGCGTTCGACGCGCGGAGCGTCGCGAGCATGTCCGTGAGCGCGGCCGCGCCGGAGGCGTCGAGACCCGTGTACGGCTCGTCGAGCAGCAAAAGCGCCGGCTGATGGACGATCGACCGCGCGATCGCGACCCGCTGCTGAAGGCCGCGGCTCAGCGCGCGCACCGGCGTTCGCGCGCGATCGGAGACTCGCATTCGCTCGAGTGCGGCCATCGCCGCGTCGCGCGGCGACTTCAGTCCATACAGCTTCGCCGCGAACTCCACGTTCTCCAGCGCGGTCAACGCGCGATAGAGCATGCTCTGATGCGAGATGAGCCCGATCGACGCGCGCGACGCCGGGTCGGCGCGCAACGCGTGGCCGAGCACCCGCACGGTGCCGTTCGTCGGCGCAAGCAGCCCCGCGATCAGCTTGAGGAGCGTCGTCTTCCCCGCCCCATTCGGGCCGAAGAGCGCCAAGCTCTCGCCCGCGGCCAACGTCAGGTCGATGGCGTCGACCGCGCGTCGGCGACCGAAGTCGCGGCGCAGCGCGGCCGTCTCGACGACAAGCGAGCCGGAGGGTGAGAGCATGCCCTAAGATAAGACAAGTTCGCTCCGCTTACCCGCCGCGCCGGGCGTCCGTATTATCACGATTCTCGTCTTGCTTGCCATCGGAGATTCGGGCAGACCATGCAGAAGACCGACACCATCGAGATCGACGCACTCCTCCACGAGAATCGCAAATTCGCGCCTCCGGCGGACTTTCGCCGCGACGCGCTCGTTTCCGACAACCACCTCTACGACCAGGCGTCCGAGGATTTCTGGGCGGAGCAGGCCGGTGAGCTGGAATGGTTCGAGAAATGGACGACGGTCTGCGACTGGAAACCGCCCCACGCCAAGTGGTTCGTCGGCGGAAAGCTCAACATCTCGGTGAACTGCGTCGATCGCCACATCGCCGGGGCGCGACGCAACAAGGCGGCGCTGATCTGGGAGGGCGAGCCAGGCGACCGCCGCACGCTCACCTATTGGGATCTCTACGTCGAAGTCCAGAAGTTCGCGAACGTGCTCAAACATTTCGGCGTGACGAAGGGCGACCGTGTCGCCATCTACATGCCGCTCGTTCCCGAGGTCGCCATCGCGATGCTCGCCTGCACGCGCGTCGGCGCCATTCACTCTGTCGTGTTCGGCGGATTCTCCCCCGAGTCGCTTCGCGATCGCATCAACGACGCGAAGGCCAAGCTGTTGATCACCGCCGACGGCGGCTATCGACGGGGCGGGCTCGTGCCACTCAAGCGGAACGCCGACAAAGCGCTCGAGGACTGTCCGAGCATCGAGAACGTCGTCGTCGTCGCGCGGCGCCGCGGATCGACCGACGACGACGCCTTCGCGCACATGAAGGACGGCCGCGACCACTGGTGGCACTCGGTGATGCGCGACGCGCCCGTGCACTGCGAGCCCGAACGCATGGACGCCGAGGACGTGCTCTACATCCTCTACACGTCGGGCACGACGGGAAAGCCGAAAGGCATCGTGCACACGACGGGCGGCTACCTCGTCGGCGTGACGACTACCACGAAGCTCGTCTTCGACCTCAAGGAGGACGACGTCTTCTGGTGCACCGCCGACGTGGGTTGGGTGACCGGACACTCGTATCTGGTCTACGGCCCGCTCGCGAACGGTGCGACGTGCGTGATGTACGAAGGTGCGCCGGACT
>Ga0157372_10003650_pt1 | contig 16553 bp, 13 predicted proteins | sample C55metaG_FD_115307 | JGI IMG/M metagenome (GOLD analysis project Ga0157372, IMG submission 115307) | Corn rhizosphere microbial communities from Kellogg Biological Station, Michigan, USA - C5-5 metaG | ecosystem: Host-associated > Plants > Roots > Rhizosphere > Soil | place: USA: Michigan... | reverse complement strand
CGGTCAGCAGGTAGACGCTGTTGAAATCGCCGAGCGTCCAGATCATCGACAGGATCGTCGACGTCAGGTAGAGCGTCGAAAGCGACGGCCACGTGACGTAGCGGAACTTCTGCCAGCGCGACGCGCCGTCGACGCTCGCCGCCTCGTACAACTCGCCGGGAATCGCGAGCCGCCCGGCGATCAGGATCATCGTCCAGAACGGCAGGCTCTTCCAGATGTGCACGAGGATCGCCATCGAAAGCGCGAGCCAGCGGTCGTTCAGCCAGTTCGGTCCGTCCTCGGCGGTCAGCTTGAAGATGAGCTGGTTGATCACGCCCCATTCGGGGTTCAGCATGAAGCGCACCGACAGGATCGTCGGGATCGACGGCACCGCCCACGGCAGGATGAAGAGGATCGACAGCCATTTGATCCACGGCCGCGCCGTCGCGAAGAATCCCGACAGGAACAGCGCGACCAGCATCTTCAGGTTGATGCCGACGATCAGGAACAGCAGCGTGTTGACGACGGCGCCGGAGAACACCGGGTCGTCGAACAACTGCACATAGCTCTGCGGGCTCCTCGCGAGCCAGAATCCGTACAGCACCGGGTACAGCACGAACACGAGGAAAACCAGCGCGTACGGCGCGAGCAGCACGATGCCCCAGACCTGCCAGGGCGACAGGTGTCGCCGCTTGGGCCTTATCGGCTCGACCGCGGAGACTTCAGGGAGCGCCAGCGTGCTCATGTCCAAAGACGGGGCGGCCGCGCCACCCCGTTCCAACCTTTGACCCCTATCCCCCCGCCACTTCCTTGATCCGCGCGAGCATCTCGTCGACGGCTTTCTCGACCGGCCAGTGCTCGCTGACGACGCGGTTCATCGCCTTCGCCCACACGTTCTCGTTGTTCAGGATCGTGAACCTGTAGTTCTTCGTGAATTCGAACGGCACCGTGCCGGCCGCGAACTGCCGCTGCACCGACGAGCGGTGCGGATCGGCGAGCCAGAACGACAGCCGTGCGGCGCCCGACTTCGTCACCGGGTACCAGCGCCCGAGCGCCCCTTCGACATAGGGCGTCAGGTTCTCGTCCTGCAGCAGGAACGCGACGAACTCCTTCGCGCGCTTCTTGTTCTTCGAGTCGGCGAAGATCAGCCCGGTCTTGACCGCCGCACGGTACGTGAACGTGCTGCCATCGGGCTTCTTCGGGAAGCCCGCCGTGCGGATGTTGTCGTAGTAGTTCTTCTTCGCCTGCTCGCGCTCCTCGGGCTTGAGCGACGGGTTGTTCATGTCGTCGAACCACTTCGCGGCGATCGAGATCGTCGCGTTGTGCGTCATCACCGTCGTCTTGTTGTGGAACGCGACGTTGTTGTCGGGGTCCTTCCAGTTCGTCGACGACGGCGGCGTGCAGCCCTTCACGTACGGCGTCGTGTAGTCGCGCAGCGCGTTGATCAGGCCGGCGCGCACCTTCGGATCGCCCACGGTCACCTTGCCGTTGTCGTCGACCAGCTTGACGTTGTAGCCGTCCATGAACGTCAGGAACGAGTAGTACGAGTCGCTCGAGTCGACGCCCATCGGAAAGCCGGTGCCGTAGATGCGCTTCCCGGTCTTTTTCCGATACGCCGGCTGGACCTTGTCGCACCAGAAGCTCCAGTATTCCTTCCAGGTCTGCGGAATGTCGGATTCCTTGAAGCCGGCCTCCTCGATCATGTCCTTCCAGTACTCGATGTGCATCGTCTGCTGCTTGAGCGGAAACGCGTAGTACGCGCGCTTGCCGGTCTTCGAGTTGAGCAGGTACGTCGTCTCGAGCGTGTTCGGCAGGAACTTGTCCTTCATCGGGGCGAGGATGTCGGAAAGATCCTCGAGCCTGCCGTCGTAGGCCCACTTGCCGGTCGTCTGGAAGTCGTAGACGTCGACGTAGGCGACGTCCGGTACGGTACCGGCGTCGAGCGCGGAAACCGTCTTCGGAATCATGTCCTGCACGGCGTACTGCGACAGCTCGACCTTGACGCCGCTCTTCTGCTCGTACTTCTTGATCATTTCGTAAAGCGCGTCGTCCTCGGACTTGTAGAAACCCTTGACCCACCAGACGACGAGCTTTTCCTGCGCCGCGGCAGGCGCGGCGGCGCACAGGATGCCGAGCGCCAGCAGCGCGCTGACGCATTTGACGACGAACTTCATCGACTCCTCCCTTGATGTGTGTGGATGCCCTGCGACGACGTGCGCGACCATGCAACGCGTTGCAGCGTACGGGCGGCCCTCGCGAGTGTCAACCGAAGGGCCCGGCCGCGCGCCCTACATCACTGCCCCCACGTACCACGGCACGAATTCGTTCTGGCCGTAGCCGTGCAGCTCGCTCTTCGTTTTTTCTCCGGACGCCGCGGCGAGCATCATCGCGAACAGCCGCTCGCCGAGCTCGGCGACGCTCGCATTGCCGTCGACGATCTCGCCGCAATTGAGGTCGATGTCCTCTTCCTGCCGCTGCCAGAGTTGCGTGTTCGTCGCAAGCTTGAGCGACGGCGCGGGCGCGCAACCGTAGGCCGATCCGCGGCCGGTCGTGAAGACGATCATGTTCGCGCCGCCGGCGACCTGGCCCGTTGCCGATACCGGGTCGTAGCCTGGCGTGTCCATGAACACGAAGCCCTTCGCGGCCACGGGCTCGGCGTATTCGTAGACGTCGACGAGGTTCGTCGTGCCGCCCTTCGCGACGGCGCCGAGCGACTTTTCGAGGATCGTCGTCAGGCCGCCGGCCTTGTTGCCCGGCGAAGGATTGTTGTTCATCTCGCCGCGCTCGCGGGCCGTGTAGTCCTCCCACCAGTGCAAGCGCGCGACGAGTTTCTCGCCGACGTCGCGCGAGACCGCGCGCCGCGTCAGCAGATGCTCGGCACCGTAGATCTCGGGCGTCTCCGACAGGATCGCCGTGCCGCCGTTTTTCACGAGCAGGTCGACGGCCGCGCCGAGCGCGGGGTTGGCGGTGATGCCCGAGTAGCCGTCCGAACCGCCGCATTGCAGGCCGACGATCAGGTTCGATGCGTCAACGCGCTCGCGTACGGTCGCGTTCGCGTGCGGCAGCATCGACTCGATCATCGACACGCCGAGCGCGATCGTCTTCGCCGTGCCGCCCGTGTCCTGGATCGAGAACGTGCGCAGCAGCGGACCTTCCTCGAGCTGCTCGGCGCCGAGCAGCGCGCTGATCTGGTTCGCCTCGCAGCCGAGGCCGACGATGAGCACGCCGGCGAAATTCGCATGCTTCGCGTAGCCACCCAGCGTGCGGCGCAGGATCCGCATGCCCTCGCCCTGCGTGTCCATGCCGCAGCCCGAGCCGTGCGTCAGCGCGACAACGCCGTCGACGTTCGGGAAATCGGCGAGCCGCTCGCGCGTGAAGTGGTTCGCGATGCCGCGCGCGACCGTTGCCGAGCAATTCACCGTCGACAGGATGCCGACGTAGTTGCGCGTACCGACCTTGCCCGCATTCGGACCTTCCCGGCGGACGATGCCCATGAACGTCGCCGGCGGATCGACGTATCGCGTCGGCTTCGCGTCGGCGCCGAACGCGTAGTCGCGATCGAACGCGCCCATCGCGAGGTTGTGCAGATGGACGTGCTCGCCGGCCTTGATGTCGCGGCTCGCGAAGCCGATCACCTGGTTGTAGCGCCGCACCGGCGCACCGGCGGCGATCGCATGCGTCGCGACCTTGTGCCCGGGTGGAACCAGACCGGCGATCGTCACGCGCTCGTCGATCAAGGTCGTGCCGCCGACGAGCTGCTGCCGCGCGATCACGACGTCGTCGGCGGGATGCAGGCGGATCGTCAGCGAGGATTGCTTGAGCATGCCGTTTCCCTGGAAGTGGGGTCGGAGACGACTTTCCGCTTCGCGAAAACTCGTCTCCGACCTATGCGACGAGCTGCACCTTCGTGCTCCGATTCTTGTCCGCCGCCACGCGAAACGCGTCGACCGCCTCGGCGAGCGGATACTGGCCCGACAAGAGCGGCCGCACATCGACGCGCCGCGACGCGAGGTACGACACCGCCCAGTCGAACTCGATCCCCCAGCGGAACGCGCCGCGCAGGTCGAGCTCCTTCGTCATCACGTCGCTCACCCGAAACGGCAGCGGCTCATGCGGCAGCGTGCCGACCTGAACGATCGTTCCGCCGCGCTTCGTCGCGGCGACGCACGTGGCGAGCGCCTTCAGGCTGCCGGACGCTTCGTAAGTGATGTCGAACTGCGGCCGCGACAAGGCCCCGGCATCGCGCGCCGCATGCAGCGCGACGTCGGCTCCGACACGCACGGCCTGCGCGAGCGGACGGTCGAGAACGTCGCTGACGGCGACCCGTGTCGCGCCGGCGAGTCGCGCCGCGAGCACAGTCAGGCAGCCGATCGTTCCCGCGCCGGTGACGAGCACCGATTTGCCGACGAGACGACCGCCGCGGTTCACCGCGTGCAACGCGACGGCGAGCGGCTCGGCGAACGCGAGCTCGCCGAGCGAGATGTCGGCTTCGACGGGGTAGCACTGCCGCTCGCCGATCACGAAGCGCTCGCGGAACATTCCCTGCGTGTGCGGAAACACGCTCGCGCTGCCGAGGAAGCGCATGCTTTCGCAGAGCTGCTCGCGTCCGTCGCGGCAGTGTTCGCAGCGTCCGCAGGCATGCGACGGGCTGACCGCAACCTTGTCGCCGACCTTGACGCGCGTCACGGCGTCGCCGATCGCGACGACGACGGCCGACGCCTCGTGGCCGGGAACGAGCGGCTCGCGCACGACGAAGCTGCCATTCCTTCCCTCGTGGAAATAGTGCAGATCCGAGCCGCAGATGCCGCCTGCGCCGAGCGCAAGCAGCACCTCGCCTCGAGCCGGCGCGGGATCGTCCTGCGACTCGATGCGCAGATCCTGCTTCGCATGAATGCGGCACGCCAGCATGAATTCGCTCCCTACGCTATCGCTGGGCGTTCCAGCCCTTGCTGAAGCGCTTGTACGCCTGATCGAGATGGCGTTGCATCGCCGCGCGCGCGGCGTCAGCGTCGCGGTCGACCACCGCATTCAGGATCGCGCGGTGCTCGCCGATGGCCGCGCGCCATAGCCGCGGCGAATCGTAATGGTCCTCGAGCTTCTTGTAGAGCTCGCCGCTGCGCTCGTCCCAGAGAAGCCGGGTTACATGCACGAGCGCGCCGTTGCCGGTCGCCTCGGCAATGCTCAGGTGGAACTGCCGGTCGGCCGGCAATGGCGAGCGTCCGGCGTCGAGCTCGGCGTGCATTTCGTCGAGCGTCGCTTCGAGCGAGCGCAACTGCGAACGCTTCGCCGACTTCGCGGCGAGCGCCGCGCATTCGGATTCGATCACGTAGCGGGCACGCAAGAGCTCGAACGGACCGGCGAGCGCGTCCGCCTCGCGCGCGTCGCCGTTCGGCAGCTTGCGCACGTAGATGCCGGATCCGATTCGAACCTCGACGAGCCCTTCCACTTCGAGCGCGATCAGCGCCTCGCGGACCGAAGGACGCGAGACGCCGAGCTCGCGCGCGAGATCGCGCTCCGGCGGCAGCCGCGCGCCGGGCACGAACTCGCCGCTGCGGATCAGCGTGCGGATCTGATCGGCGATCTGGCGATAGAGCCGGCGGGGTTCGATGCTGGAAAGCGGCATGGCGCTCACGGCGGACGTCGGCGCGCCCGATGTTCGTCGAAGGCTACCTTCGCCACCCGCAGTGGTCAAGTGGCATGACCAGTTCGCATGGCGCGGCTGCAACACGCGCTGCCGCAGCCCGACCGCGCCGACAAAGGTGCTTGCGCGAGCCGATTCGCCGTCGCATCCTTCGCGTTGCGAACCGACCCACCCCCGCGAGTCCCTTATGGCTGCGCCAGCGCTGCACACCGAGTCCCTCTCGATCGCACGCGGCGTCTCGGGATATCTCGCAAAGCCGACCGGCGTTCCCGGCATCGGCGTCGTCGTGATGATGGAAGCTTACGGGCTCAACGCATTCGTCAAGGGCGTCTGCGAGCGCTTCGCGCGCGCGGGCTACATGGCGCTCGCGCCCGACATCTATCACGGCGACACGTTCGACTACGCGGATCGCGAGGGCGCGATCGCACGCCTGAACGAAGTCGACGACGACGTCGTGATGAGGGAAGTCGGCGCTTCGCTCGACATGCTGACGTCGCAGGGCGCGCGCGTCGGCCGGCTCGCGATCATCGGCTTTTGCATGGGCGGCCGTCTCGCGTTCCTTGCTAACGCCGTGCACGGCGAGCGTCTCGCCGCGTCCGTGTCGTTCTACGGCGGCGGCATCGCGCCGGCCGTTCCGCGCGGCAAGCGCAAACCTCTGCTCGACCGCGTCGATCAGCTTGCGGCACCGCAGCTCCTGATTTACGGGGCGCGCGATGCTTCCATCGCCAGCGACGAGCATGCGCGCATCGCGAAAGCGCTCTCCGACGCGAACAAGCGCTACACGCTCGCGGTGCTGCCCGACGCACCGCATGCATTCGCGACGGTCGACCGCGAGACGTATCACCCGGTGGCGGCGGAAGCCGCGTGGCGGATCGCGTTCGCCTTCTTCGTCGACACGTTCATGCAGGGTTCCGGCGTCGCCTACGCGTAACGCCGGCGACGAACGGTCCTTTGCTGCGCGCGCGATCGGCTGCGCGCATCGACATGCGCTTGGCGTAAAATCGCCCGTTTCGCGCACGTGCCATGAACGGAAGACTCGCAGGCAAGACCGCCTTCATCACCGCCGCCGGCCAGGGCATCGGTCACGCGACGGCGCTTGCGATGGCGCGCGAGGGCGCGAGCGTCGTCGCGACCGACGTGAATCCGGCGCTGCTCGAGCGGATGCAGGGCATCGCGAACCTGACGGCGCGCGCGCTCGACGTAATGAACGACGATGCGCTGACGCGCACGCTCGCGGGGCTGCCGCCGTTGCAGATCCTGTTCAACTGCGCAGGGTACGTGCACACCGGGACGATCCTCGACTGCACGCCGCAGGACTGGGCGCGGAGCTTCGACCTGAACGTGCGCGCGATGTACGTCGCGATCCGCGCTGCGCTTCCCGCGATGCTCGCGCACTACGAATCGACACGCCGGACGGCGAGCATCGTCAACATGGCCTCGATCGCCGGATCGATCAGGGGACTGCCCAATCGATTCGCCTACGGCGCATCGAAGGCGGCGGTAATCGGCCTCACCAAGTCCGTCGCTGCCGATTACGTTCAGCGCGGCGTCCGCTGCAACGCGATCGCGCCCGGCACCGTCGACACGCCGTCGCTCGCCGAGCGCATCAACGCGTATCCCGATCCAGCGGAGGCGCGCAGGATGTTCATCGCGCGCCAGCCGATGGGGCGCCTCGCGACTGCCGAGGAGATCGCACCGCTCGTCGTGTTTCTCGCATCCGACGAGGCGGCGTTCGTCACCGGGAACGTTTATTCATGCGACGGCGGCATGACGATCTGAAGAACGACAAGGAGGACAGAACCGATGAAGCTCGTACGCTACGGCCCCGCGGGGCGTGAGAAGCCCGGACTGATCGACGCCGACGGCGTGTTGCGCGACCTTTCGCGCAAGGTCGACGACATCGACGCCGAGGCGCTGTCGCCGATGTCGCTGTCGGGCCTGCGCAAGCTCGACGTTCGGCGGCTTCCCGTCGTAAAGGGCCGCCCGCGCCTCGGGGCGTGCGTCGCGACGCCGTCGAAGTTCGTCGCGATCGGGCTCAACTACACCGACCACGCGAAGGAGACCGGCGCGCCGATTCCCGAGGCACCGGTCGTCTTCTTCAAAACGCCGACGTGCATCGTCGGCGCGAACGACAACGTGATGGTCCCCGCCGATTCGACGCAGCTCGACTGGGAGGTCGAACTCGGCGTCGTGATCGGCCGCACGGCGCGTTACGTCGCCGAGAAGGACGCGCTGCGTTACGTCGCCGGTTATTGCATCGTCAACGACGTGTCCGAACGCGACTTCCAGTTGAAGCGCAGCGGCACGCAGTGGGGCAAGGGCAAGGGCTGCGACACGTTCGGGCCGACCGGACCGTGGCTCGTGACGAGCGACGAGATCAAGGACCCGCAGAACCTCGACATGTGGCTCGACGTCAACGGCGAGCGGCGCCAGACCGGCAACACCCGCACGATGATCTTCAGCGTCGCGCAGCTCGTCGCCGACGTGTCGCGCTACATGACGCTCCTGCCCGGCGACCTGATCACGACCGGCACGCCGCCCGGCGTTGCGCTCGGCATGAAGCCGCCCCAGTGGCTGAAGGCGGGCGACGTGGTGACGCTCGGCATCGAGGGCTTGGGCGAGCAGCGGCAGCGGATCGTGCCGTTCAAGGGACGGCGGATGGCCGCGTAGCGCGATCGGCGACCGTGGCGCCCAGGATTCCCCGCTCCGCCAGATTCCGCATCAACGCCACCGCGCCGAACGTCCACGGGGCGATCGCGTCCGCGTAGTTCACGCGATTGACCAGCGTGCCGAGCGACGGCGTCGCGATCGACACGACGTCGCCGACGTCGTGCGTGAAGCCCTGCCCCGGCGCATGGCGGTCCTGGATCGGCGCGAACATCGTGCCGAGGAACAGCATCAGGCCGTCCGGATACTGATGATCGGCGCCGATCGCTTCGCGGACGAGGTCGAGCGGATCGCGGCTGATCTCGGCGAGCGAGCTCGCTCCGTCGAGCACGAAGCCGTCGGCGCCTTCGACGTTCAGCGCGAGGTCGGCGTCGCGGATCGTGTCGATCGTGAATGCGCGGTCGAAGACGCGGATGAAGGGCCCGATCGCGCACGACGCATTGTTGTCCTTGGCGCGGCCGAGCAGAAGCGCGCTGCGACCCTCGAAGTCGCGCAGGTTGACGTCGTTGCCGAGCGATGCGCCGACGGTCTCGCCGCGCGCGTTGACGACGAGCACGATCTCCGGCTCGGGATTGTTCCACGTCGATCGGCGGTGGATTCCGATGTCGGCGCCGGTGCCGACCGACGACATCGGCTGCGCCTTCGTGAAGAGTTCCGCATCGGGACCGATACCGACTTCGAGGTACTGCGACCAAAGGCCCTCCCCGATCAGCACGTCCTTTACGCGCATCGCCTCGCGCGAGCCCGGCCGGACGCTGCGCAGGTTATCGCCGATGACGCCGGCAATCTTGCGCCGCACGTCCTCGGCGCGCGCCGGATCGCCGCGCGCCTGCTCCTCGATCACGCGCTCGAGCATGCTCGCGACGAACGTGACGCCGGATGCCTTCACCGCCTGCAGGTCGCATGGCGCAAGAAGCCAGGGCCGCGAAACGTCGCGCGAGTTGTCGGCGGAATTCGCAAGCGTCTCCGCGAGCGAGCCGATGCGCGGCAGCGCATCCGCAGCGTGGATCTCGCGCGCGACGTCGGGGCGATTCAGAAGCTCGCTCGCGGTGGGCGCCATCGCGGACAGGTCGAAGAGCCCGTCGCCGTCGATGCGCACGAGTACCGGACCCTTGACCGCCGGCACCCACGCGCGACCGATCAGAAGCGCCCGCGACGCGTCGGCCGGCAGCGCACGGGCGGAAGTGAGGCATGAACGAATGTCGGCTGTCATGAGGTGCGATCATACGGGGCGGACAGGAGCGGCGTCAGCACCTTCGCGCGTACCCGCGAACGTCCGACGACACGCCGATGATCGATTCGACCCCGAGCCACGCAACCGAGGCCGCGCTTTATCCCGAATGCGCGCCGCACGCGAGCGGCATGCTGGCGCTCGACGGCCGGCACACGATGCATTGGGAGGAATGCGGCAACCCGGACGGCGTGCCGCTGCTCTTCGTCCACGGCGGGCCGGGCGGCGGCAGCCTGCCGCATCATCGGCGCTTCTACGACCCGTCGTTCTGGCGCATCGTCCTCTACGACCAGCGCGGCGCGGGACGCTCGACGCCGATTGCCGATCTGACCGACAACACGACACAGCACCTGGTCGACGATATCGAGCGGTTGCGCGCGCATCTCGGCATCGATCGCTGGCTGCTGTTCGGCGGATCGTGGGGCTCGACGCTCGCGCTCGTCTATGCACAAACGCATCCGACGCGCGTACTCGGCCTCGTCCTGCGCGGCGTGTTCCTGGCAAGCCGCGGCGAAGTCGACTGGTTCATCGACGGAATGCGGCGCTTCTTCCCTGACGCGTGGCGCGAGTTCGCGGACTTCGTTTCCGCCGCCGAGCGCGGCGACCTGCTCCGCGCCTACTATCGGCGGCTGACGAGTCCCGATCCGCGAATCAACGCCCCGGCGGCGCTCGCCTGGGATCGCTACGAGACGGCGTGCTCCACGCTGTTGCCGAAAGCTGCGAATGCCGCTCGTCCCGGAGGCGACGCGGGTGCGCTCGCGATCGCGCGGATCGAGGCGCACTACTTCATGCACGACTCGTTCCTGGTGCCGAACCAGATCCTCGACAATGCCGCGCGGCTGCAACACGTACCGTGCACGATCGTGCAGGGACGCTACGACGTCATCTGCCCGCCCGTGTCGGCCGATGCGCTTGCGCGCGCATGGCCGGAGGCGGAATTCGTCGTCGTTCCGGACGCCGGGCACTCGGTCCGCGAGCCCGGCACGACGCGCGAGCTCGTCGCGGCCGTCCGGCGGATGCAGGCGAAGGTGCGATGAGGTCCGGAAGCTCCGGCGAGTGGGCGGCGCGAAGCCGCGCCGCCGTCTGGCATCCGTGCACGCAGATGAAGCAGCACGAGCGCACGCCGCTCGTGCCGATCGCACGCGCGTCGGGCGCCTGGCTCTACGACTGCGACGGACGTCGCTATCTCGACGCGGTCGGCTCGTGGTGGGTCAACCTGTTCGGGCACGCGAACCCGCGGATCAGCGCGGCGATCGCGACGCAGCTCGCGGAGTTCGAGCACGTGATGCTCGCCGGGTTCACGCATCGGCCGGTGATCGAGCTTTCGGAGCGCCTCGCCTCGCTGGCGCCGGGCAGGCTTTCGCACGCGTTCTACGGCTCGGACGGCGCATCGGCGACCGAGATCGCGCTGAAGATGAGCTTTCACTACTGGCGGCAACGCGGCGTCGCCGGCAAGGACCATTACGCGCGGCTCGCCGGCGGCTATCACGGCGAGACGGTCGGCGCGCTGTCGGTCACCGACGTCGCGCTCTTTCGCGATGCGTACGGGCCCCTGCTGCGCGCGCATCCGGTGCTGCCGTCGCCGGGCGTGCACGACGCGATCGACAGTCCCGGATCGAAGCGCGCAACCGACGAGGCGATCGTCGCGCTCGGGACGTTCCTCGAATCGCACGCGGCGACGACCGCGGCGCTGATCGTCGAGCCGCTCGTGCAGGGCGCGTGCGGCATGGCGATGTATCCGCCGCGCTACCTCTCCGCCGCGCGCGCGCTCACGGCGCGTCACGGCGTCCACCTGATCGCCGACGAGATCATGACCGGGTTCGGACGAACCGGAACGCTCTTCGCCTGCGAACAGGCTCCGATCGTGCCGGATCTCCTGTGCCTGTCGAAGGGCATCACCGGCGGCTACCTGCCGCTGTCGTGCGTGCTCGCGACCGACGACGTGTACGCGGCGTTCTACGACGACGACGTCACGCGCGGCTTCCTGCATTCGCATTCGTACACGGGCAACGCGCTCGCCTGCCGCGCCGCGCTCGCGGTGCTCGACATCATCCGCGACGACGATGTCATCGCCGTCAATCGAGCGAAATCGCAGCGCTGGAGCACGCTGGCGGAGCCGCTCGCCGCGCACCCGCGCGTGCGCGGCTTCCGGCAGCGCGGCATGATCGTTGCGTTCGACGTCGACGAGGCACGCGACGGCCTCGCGAACCGGTTCGCAGCGGAGGCGCTGCGGCGCGAGATCGTCCTGCGCCCGATCGGAAGCACCGTCTATTTCATGCCGCCGTACACGCTGACCGACGACGAATTCGCGTTCCTCGTCGAGCGGACGCTCGAGGTGGTCGATGCCGCGTAGCGTCCGCGGGTGGCATTGGGCGGCGCTTTTCGCCGTCGTCGTTGCCGTCGACGCTCACGCGGTGCTGCCGCGCGCCGTCGGCCGCGCGTTCCTCGATGCCGGCATTCCGTTGAACCATGTCGGCATCGTCGTGCAGGACACCGCGAAGCCCAGGCCATTGTTCGCCTACGATGCGTACCGCTCGCGGAGCCCCGCGTCGGTGATGAAGCTCGTCACGACGTTCGCGGCGCTCGAACTGCTCGGCCCCGACTATCGGTGGAAGACCGAGGCGTATCTGGGCGGGCCGCTCGTCGACGGCGAGTTGCACGGCGACCTGATCCTCAAGGGCTACGGCGATCCGAAGATCACGGTCGAGCAATGGCAGTCGTTCATCGACGCTCTGCGCGCGAAGGGACTCGCGGCCGTCGACGGCAATCTGGTGCTCGATCGCAGCCAGTTCGCGTTGCCGCCGCACGATCCGGCCGCTTTCGACCGCGAGCCGTGGAAGCCGTACAACGTCGGGCCCGATGCGCTGCTCGTGAACTTCAAGTCGGTCAAGCTGACGCTCGCGCCCGATGCATCGGAAACCGGCGTGACGGTTCGCGCCGATCCTCCGCTCGATGTCGTGACGCTCGGCGCGCCACCGGTTGCATCGAACGGCGATTGCGCCGAAGCGCGCGTGAGCCCGGCAATCGACGACCGCGGCGATCGCGCGGTGGTCGCGTTTCGCGGCACGTTTTCGCTCACCTGCGGGGAGCGCGACTGGTGGCTCGCGATGCTCGACCATCCGCATTACGTGCGCGCGATGTTCGAGACGTATTTCCGCGCCGCGGGCGGGCGCTTCGACGGCAAGCTCGAGGAGCGGCGAGCCCCCGTGGGCGCGATACCGTTCGCCGTGCTCGAATCGCCGCCGCTCGGCGACATCGTTCGCGACGTCAACAAGCTGTCGAACAACGTGATGGCGCGCCAGCTCTTCCTGACGCTCGCGACGACGGCGTCGCCGCCGCCCGCGACACCCGGGAAGGCGATCGCCGCGGTGCGCGGCTGGCTCAAGGCACGCAAGCTCGCGATGCCGGGACTCGTGCTCGAGAACGGATCGGGACTCTCGCGCGCGGAGCGCAGCACGGCGATCGGCCTCAATCGTCTGCTGATCGCGGCCGACGCGAGCCGCGTACGGGAGGAGTTCGAGCGCTCGCTCGCCGTTGCGGCAATCGACGGCACCGTCGAGCGGCGCTTCCGCAACGACGATGTCGCGGGATCGGCGCTGCTCAAGACCGGCTCCCTCGAAGGCGTGCGCGCAATCGCGGGCTACGTGCTCGACGCGAACGGTCACCGCTTCAGCGTCGTCGCGATCGTCAACGATCGCAACGCGGCGCGCGCGCGGCCGGCGCTCGACGACCTCGTCGAGTGGGTGTATCGCAACGGCGCGACGTGGGATCCGGCGCAGCAGCGATAAGTCGTCGCGCAGCTTCGCCGGGTGCGGGGTCTGGTCGTTGCCGCCAACTCCTCTGACGGAGCTGGCATTGTGCGGATTTCGATAGGTCGGCCGTGCGAAGGGCCGACTTTGGCGACGACGAACCCTAATATAGCCAGCGAGCCGAACGCGTTGCACGGGTAGCTGGCGACTCTACCGACCAAGCGCAGCCGGCGCGTTCCCGCGTTCTCGAAGGAGGTCACATGGCACGGCCCAATCGTCTCTGGTCCTGGAAGGCGTCGAGCTTCGTTGTCCTCGTCGCGGTGGTGGCATCGCTTGAATCGGCAAGCGCCCAGACCGTGGACGCCCCCCAATCGGTCTCGGGCTGGACGCTGACCGGCGAGCTCAACGTTCCCCGTCACGGGCACACCGCCACGCTGTTGCAGAACGGGAAAGTCCTCGTCGTCGGCGGCGACGAGGCCGGCACAGCAGAGCTGTACGACCCGGTCAACGGGACGTGGAGCTTCACCGGATCTCTCGCGTTCCTGCCGTCAGGGGCTCTAACGGCGCAGCGATTGCCGGATGGAAGCGTACTGCTCGTCGGAGGAGGCGTCTCCGATCGCTATGATCCGGGGAGTGGAACGTGGTCGTTCGCCGGACGCGTGATCGGGGAATCGAGCAACGCGACGCCGCTCCCCGACGGACGAGTGCTCGTCGCTGGTGGCTGGGGAAGCGCTGATGGCAGCGATTCGGAAGACGGCGACGTCGTCAAGGCGGTGTCGGTGTACGACCCGGCGACGAACACATGGAGCGGCACCGAAAGCCTGAACGTGCCACGATACTGGAGCAGCGCCACGCGCCTGCTCGACGGCCGCGTTCTGGTCGCCCGGGGTTCGGATCAAGGCGACCTGCTGTACTCGCTTTCAAGCGCGGAGATCTACGACCCGGTTGCCGGCACCTGGACACTGGCCGGTGCAGACGAGACAGCGCCCTTCGAGGTCCCGGCGGCTCTTGCTACGGACTCATCGTTCGAAAGCGGAGGAACCGGAGCGCCGACGGTATTTCACACGGCCACGCTCCTGAACGACGGCAAGGTGCTGTTCGCGGGCGGTTATGCGAGCGGAGGCCTGGGCGGCTGCTGCACGCTCGCAGCGTCCATGCTGTTCGATCCTGCCACGCTGACGTCGACACGCATCGGCGATCTCGCAATTCCGCGCTACGAGCATACGGCGACGCTGCTGCGCAATGGCGACGTGCTCGTCGTGGGCGGCCAGGCGACAACTTCGTATTGGCCTGCGGTGCAGTATCGCAACATCGATTCCGTCGAGCGCCTCGCGGCGGGCTCGACGACGTGGACCGTCGCGCCGACACTCAACGTGGCCCGATCCGGGCACACCGCGACGCTCCTCGCTGACGGACGCGTGCTCGTCGTGGGGGGAAGGATCCTGGACACCGGGCCGCCTTTCGCGGCAACGCCGCTGCGCAGCGCCGAAATCTACGACCCGGGCGAATCGTCAACGAAGCCGTGCGACGACGACAAGAACCACTATATCCTCAGTTGCCTACTCTCGCCTTGAGGGGTCGCCGCGCTTCGTTTGCCTGGGTGCGATACCGAAGCGCTTGCGGTATTCGATCGCAAACGTCGTGGGGCTGCGAAAACCGAAGCGCTCGGCCACCTCGCGAACGCTCGCATCGCTGGCCTCGAGGGCGCGGCGCGCATGATCGAGGCGCACGTTTCGAACGTAGGCGACCGGTGTAAGTCCGCGGAAGCGGCTGAAAGCCTTCTCCAGAGTCCGCGCGCTGACGCCGCAATGGCCGGCGAGCCGCTCGATTGGCAGAGGTTCGAGCACGCAGTCGACGACGTACCGATCGGCACGCTTCATGAAGTAGGGTTCGAGGGGTCGCCTCGATGCCCCTTTGGGCAGCCTTCCGCGCGCCGCCATCGGCTCGCCGCAGTGTCCGGCAACGAGGCGCAGGTAGCGCCGATAGCTCGTTTGCGCGCCCGCTCCGTCGCCGAGCGCATCGAGCACGATCGACCGGTCGTATTCGAGAAATTCCAGCAACACGTTGAACGTGCCGGTCGTGCGCGCGAGGGACAGCGCGGCATCGAGTTCGCGAAGCGCCTCACGGTAGTGCCCGAGGGTGCGCAGCGCCCACGCCAGGTTGGAGCGGGTGACGATCTCGTCGTACCGTGCGCCTCTCTGTTGCAACAGCGAGAGGCGCTTGCGTATCGCGCGCACGACACGCTCCGCATGTCCGAGCACGATCTCGAGGCGCTCGATGTTGCCCGCAACGTACCAGGCCGCGAACTCGTAGCGAGCGCGCTCCGCCACCACGCGCGCCTCCTCGAACAGCCGCAGCGCCTCGCGCGCGTCTTGGGTCATCGCCGCCGTATCGCGCAGATCGAGCGACGAGAGGTGGGCGCGGGCGTGCGGCTCGGCAAGCTTCGAGGTCGCAGCATCGAAATGCACCGTGCCGAGAATGTTCAGAATCTGGACGAGAACGTAATCGTCGCCGCTCGCCTTCGCGTTGCGAAGGGCCCGCTCGGCATGTGCGATCGCACCGGAGTGGTCGGCCCGCGCGAGCAGTATCGCGATGCGGATGCGCAGCGCAAACGCGGCGTATCCGAAGTCGCCGCTGTTTTCGAGCCGATCGACCAGGCGATCGATGATCTCGTTTGCGGCCGAGTAGCGGCCCTGGAAATACGCGAGCTCGGCACGCCAGATCTCGACACGAAAGCCGAGCATCGGATTGAGGTGCGGCGTCGACGAGGCCAAAGCGGCGGCATCGAGCTCGCGCAAAGCGAGGGACAGATCACCCCCGCGCATCGCGCAGAACGCGGCGATCAGCCGAAGATCGATGACGGTCCCGGGCTCGTGCGCATTCGGCGACTCGCTCAGCGCAATCCTGGCGGCTTCGGCACCGCCGCGAAGATCGCCTTCGCGCGCGCGCCTCCAGATCGCCGCCGTCAGCCCGTCGTCGGTCACATTGCCGGAATCGGCTTGCGGTCGTTGAACAGCAGGAAGCCGCGCACGACGCGATAGATCACCCAGATCGCCGTCGCGACCCAGATCACCCACGCGATCGGTATGCCGATGAACGTGAAGAAGACCAGCCAGCCGATGCAGGTCCACACCAGCGACCACCAGAACGTGCGAATCAGCCAGCCGAGGTGCGACTCCGCCCAGGTTCCACGTTGATCGGTCCGCGAAACGTACGCGACGACGACGCCGGCGATGCCAAACGGAAACCAGAAGCCGTGGCCGGTGAAGCCCACGAGCGCCGCGAT
>Ga0157372_10003647_pt1 | contig 16568 bp, 17 predicted proteins | sample C55metaG_FD_115307 | JGI IMG/M metagenome (GOLD analysis project Ga0157372, IMG submission 115307) | Corn rhizosphere microbial communities from Kellogg Biological Station, Michigan, USA - C5-5 metaG | ecosystem: Host-associated > Plants > Roots > Rhizosphere > Soil | place: USA: Michigan... | reverse complement strand
TTAATCGGCGATCGTGGCGAACAGCCAGTCGTGGAAGATCCGCACCGCGCGATTGGAAAGCCCAGTGCGGCGCGACGCGAACCAGTAGGAATAAGACGCATCCGCGACATGGTCGAAGATGCGCACCAGCCGCGGATCGTGCGAGCCCTCCACATGCTCGTCGAGCATGAAGGCGACACCCAGCCCCTGTGCCGCGGCATCGAGGATCAGCTGGCCCGAATCAAAATGGTCGATCGCGAACGGCTCCAGATCGGGCCGGCCGATCGATTCGCGCCAGATGTTGAACAGTTCCTGCATGTCGCGGTGGACGAGGATCGTCGCGCGCGACAGGTCGTCCGGCTCCAGGATCGCGCCCGGGCCCTCCTTGAGCAGGGGCGAACCGATCGCCGCCACCCGGCTGCGCGCGATCTTGCGCGAATAGAGCGCAGGATCGATTTCGCGCGCCACCACGATCGCCGCATCAAGCCCCTCGCCCAGCCGTGCAAGCGCATGCGGCTGGGTATCGATATCGATGTGGAAATCCTCGTGCTTCGCGCGCAGTTCGGGCAATTTCCCGATCAGCCGCTGCGATGCAAAAAGGGGCGGCACGTTGAGTCGCAGGCGCAGCAGGTCCGCCTCGCCCGTCGTTGCGTCGATTGCAACGGCGAGCGCATCGAGCGCGGGTGCAACGCGCGCCAGCAGGAGCTCGCCGTCGTTGTTGAGGATCATCGCCTGGTGGCGGCGCTCGAACAAGGGGCGGCCGACGAAGCGCTCAAGGCTCTGGATCCGGCGGCTCAGCGCAGGGGAAGAGAGGGCCAACTCCTCCGCCGCGGCCTTGACCAAGCCCAGCCGCGCGACCTGGACAAATGCCTCTACGGCGGTGAGCGGGGGAAGCCTACGCATACCGATCTCCCTCGTTCGCCGGATCCTGCGCCGGCAGCGACACGATATCGTAACGAGCCGAATAGTGAATGCGAATTGCGCAATTCGCAACCGCAAAATATCCCTTCGCAATTGCACAATGGTACCGGTACCAGCATAAGGAACGGGCCTTTCAGGCATCCTCTCCTAAAACTTTCAGGGCCGGCACCTTCGGGTTCCGGTCCTTTTTTTGCCTTTTGTGGCATCGAAATCCCGCAAGCTGCGCTTATCTGGCTCCCCAGGAGGATCGGATGGCCGACAGCGAAAATCGTAAGCTCCAGGTTGCGAATGCGCGCCCCGAGGATTCCGGGCGCGGCCTCGCGCGTCTCTCCCGCGCCACGATGAATGCCCTCGGGCTGACCGAGGGCGACGTCGTCGAGATCGTCGGAAAGCGCGCCACACCAGCGCGCGCGGTCTTGCCCTACGAGGAAGACGAAGGTCTCGAAATCCTGCGGCTCGACGGCCTGCAGCGCGCGAACGCCGGCGTCGGCTCGGGGGACTTCGTCGAGGTTCGCAAATCGCCGTCGCAGGCGGCGCAGCGCGTCGTCTTCGCCCCGGCTCAGAGCAATTTGCGGCTGCAGGGGAGCGGCGAGGCGCTGAAGCGCAGCTTCGGAATGCGCCCGCTGACCGCGGGCGACGTGGTCGCGACCACGGGTCAGCAGCGGATAGGAGGCGACATCCCGCCGCAGCTCCGGGCGATGCTGAACGCGCCGGCTTACGCGCTGCAGGAAATCCGGCTGGTGGTCGTCTCCACCGTGCCGCGCGGCGTGGTCCATATCGACGCCGATACCGAGGTCGAGCTCCGGTCCGAATATCAGGAGCCCAAGGAAGCGCGCCGCGCCGACGTAACCTATGACGATATCGGCGGGCTCGGCACCACCGTCGATCAGGTGCGCGAGATGGTGGAGCTGCCCTTGCGCTACCCCGAACTGTTCCAGCGCCTCGGCGTCGATCCGCCCAAGGGCGTGCTGCTCTACGGCCCGCCCGGCACCGGCAAGACGCGCCTGGCGCGCGCGGTCGCCAATGAAAGCCACGCCAGTTTCTTCCACATCGCCGGGCCCGAGATCATGGGGTCGGCCTATGGCGAGAGCGAGAAGCATCTGCGCGAGATCTTCGAGCAGGCCGCGCAGGAGGCGCCCTCGATCATCTTCATCGATGAGATCGATTCGATCGCGCCCAAGCGCGGGCAGGCGACGGGTGAGACTGAGAAGCGCCTCGTAGCGCAGTTGCTGACACTGATGGATGGGCTCGAGCCGCGCCAGAACACGGTGATCATCGCCGCGACCAATCGTCCCGAAGCGCTCGACGAGGCACTGCGCCGGCCGGGCCGGTTCGACCGTGAGATCATCATCGGCGTGCCCGACGAACGGGGCCGGCGCGAGATACTCGGCATCCACACGCGCGGCATGCCGCTGGGTGACAAGGTCGACCTAGATGAGCTGGCGCGCCAGACCTACGGCTTCGTCGGCGCGGACCTTGCCGCGCTCGCGCGCGAGGCGGCGATCGAGGCGGTGCGGCGGATCATGCCGCGCCTCAATCTGGAGGACAAAAGCATCCCGCCCGAAGTGCTCGACACGCTGTCGGTCACGCGCGAGGATTTCCAGGAGGCGCTCAAACGCGTCCAGCCATCGGCGATGCGCGAGGTGATGGTGCAGGCCCCCAACATCGGCTGGAACGATGTCGGCGGGCTCGACGAGGCGCAGGAAAAGCTGCGCGAGGGCGTCGAATTGCCGCTCAAGGAGCCGGAGGCGTTTCGCCGGCTCGGCATAAGGCCGGCAAAGGGATTCCTCCTTTACGGCCCGCCCGGCACCGGCAAGACTTTACTCGCCAAGGCGGTTGCGCGCGAGGCGCAGGCCAATTTCATCGCCACCAAGTCGAGCGACCTTCTCTCCAAATGGTATGGGGAGAGCGAGCAGCAGATCGCGCGGCTGTTCGCGCGGGCGCGCCAGGTCGCGCCCTGCGTGATCTTCATCGACGAGCTCGACAGCCTCGTGCCCGCGCGCGGCGGCGGGCTGGGCGAGCCGCAGGTCACTGAACGAGTGGTCAACACGATCCTGGCCGAGATGGACGGGCTTGAGGAACTGCAGTCGGTGGTCGTGATCGGCGCGACCAACCGCCCCAACCTCGTGGATCCGGCACTGCTGCGGCCGGGGCGGTTCGACGAATTGATTTACGTGCCCGTGCCCGATCAGGACGGCCGCCGCCGGATCCTTGGTATCCAGGTCAAGGCGATGCCCCTGGCGTCGGATGTGGACCTGGACCTCCTCGCACGCCGGACGGAGCGCTTTACCGGCGCCGACCTCGAAGATCTGGTCCGGCGCGCCGGCCTGTTCGCCTTGCGGGAAAATCTCGGTGCCCAGCAGGTCACGGCGGCGCACTTCGACCGCGCGCTCGATGAGACCCGCGCCAGCGTGACCGAAGACATGGAGCGCGAATATGAGCAGATGTCGGCGCGCCTGAAGCAGGACGCGCTGGCGATCGAGCCAATCGGCTTCATTGCCCCAGGCACGCTGCGTCCGCGCAACGCCACAGGCGGGAGCTGAGGGGATCATCGCAGCATCGCAACGTTTCGTCTCAGAGCAGGGGGCGATTCCAACCTGGTTTGGAGCCGGCAACGCGTCTCATCGCTTGCCAAGCCTTGTCAGTTTTGCGACGGATCAATGACGTATAGGGTTAGAGGGGTCGTTTTGGCATGAATTCTCCGATCGCCGAGCAGGCGCTCAAGCGTGTCGAGCGCCGCCGCGCGAGCAAAGGCCCCGGCCCGCTTGCAATGTTCTTCAAGGGATTCCTCCGCCATCCGGTGATGGTGGGCTCGATCATCCCGTCCTCGAAGAAGCTGATCCGCCACATGCTGTCGCGGACCGATTGGGCCAACACCAAGCTGTTCGTCGAATATGGTCCGGGCGTCGGCACCTTCTGCCAGGAAATCCTCGACCGCATGGCCCCGGACGCGACCTATATCGCGATCGACACGAACCCCGACTTCATCGACTATCTCGCACGCACGATCATCGATCCGCGGTTCATCCCCGTCCTGGGCTCGGCCGCCGACGTGCGCCGCATCATCGCCGAGCACGGACACAGCCAGGCCGACTATATCCTCTCCGGCCTGCCTTTTTCGACCCTTCCGGCGGGCCTTGGCCCGAAGATCGCGGCGGAGACGCATGCAGCGCTGCGCAAGGACGGCGCGTTCCTCGTCTATCAGTTCTCGCCCAAGGTGCGGGACTTCCTGGCGATGAGCTTCGACCGGATCGACCATGCGTTCGAGCCGATCAACATCCCGCCGGCACAACTGTATTGGGCCTGGAAGGACTGAGCGCAGCGCAAAGCCGGCGCGCGGAAAGCAGGCCGTGAGCGAGGCTCGCGTCATACCGCAGCTATAGAGACAGCCAGCTGCGACCGCAGTCTCCGCCGCGGCGACGCCTTTTACTTGTCCACCCCGAAGCTCAGCCGCCGCGTCACCGACGCGTCGACCACCGCCATCAGATAATAAGCAAGCGCCCAGCGCAGTCGCGTCAGCCAGCCCGCGCGCTCGTGAATCCTGGGGCGGATGCGCCGCGAATCCTCCGTCTCGCCATCGAAATAGGCGCGCATATGATCGGCAAAGGCTTTGTCCTCGATCCGCAGCATGATTTCCAGGTTGAGGAACAGGCTGCGCACGTCGAAATTGGCCGAACCGATGTGGACAACATCGTCGATCACGAACAATTTCGTGTGCAGCTTCAGCCGCTGATATTCGAATATCTCCACCCCGCGCGACAGCAGGCGATGGTAGGTGTGGCGCGCGGCCGCGATCGCGACATCATGGTCGGTCTTGGAAGGCGTGATCACCCGGGCCTCGCCGCCACGCCGCGGCACGCTCTCGATCGCGCGCATCATGCGCGGCGTCGGCGCGAAATAGGCCGCGATCACGTCCAGCCGCTTCGCCTCGCGGAGATCGAGCCGCAACGTTCGCGCCCAGGGACTTAGCCGCCGCGTCGGCCCTCCCAGCACCCAGCAGGCCTTGCCGCCCTTGGGGTTGCTCCAGCGGGATAGCGCGTGGCGCAGATCGCGCAAGCGCGCCCTTGGCTTATGCGTCCAGCGCGCGAGCGCGTCGAAATACCCTACTAGGCGCTTGGCCGCAGGCCCTTCGATCGCGATCCCGAGGTCGCGCCAGCCCTTCTCGTCGTCGAAATAATCGTCCTCGACATTGAATCCCCCGACAATTGCGGTCGTCTCGTCCGCTAGAGCTAGCTTCTGGTGGTTGCGCAGCAGATAGCGCCGCCCGAACCGCGGCAGGAACTGGCAGACGTCGGCGCCCTTGCTCTCGAGCGGAACGAAAAAATCGGGTTTGGCCGAGCTGCCGAAGCCGTCGACGATCAGGGAGACCTTCACCCCGCGGTCAAGCGCCCGCTCCATCGCCGCGCGCACGAGCCGCCCGGTCTCGTCATCGGTATAAATATAATAAAGCAGCCGCAGGCTGTGCTTCGCGCCGTCGATGAGCCCGATCAGCGCCGCCAGCCGTTCGCTGCCCTCGATCAGCAGGGTGAGGCGATTACCATCGACCGTGAAGTGCTTCGCGCGGTCAAGGCGCGGCTTCTTAGGCGTTTTCGTTGACTCTGGCACCTGCTCGCCCTATCTCGCCTGCCTTCCAACACACCAAATGCTTGGTCAAGCGGAGCGTTCAGAATGGCGCGCGTTACCGTCGAAGATTGCGTCGACAAGATTCCCAACCGGTTCGACCTGGTGCTGCTCGCAGCCCAGCGCGCCCGCCAGATCTCGGGCGGGGCCGAGCTCACCCTCGATCGCGACCGCGACAAAAACCCGGTCGTGGCGCTACGCGAGATCGCCGAGGAGACGATCGTCCCCGAGGATCTGAGCGAGGCCGTCGTGCAGACGCTGCAGCGCGTGCAGATCGACGAAGAGGACACGCCGGACGAGATTGGCTCGCTGTCGGCCTCGGCCGAGGCCCTGCGCCTCACCGCCGCCGCGCCGCCGCGGACCCAGAATCTGGGCGCCGACTACGAATAAGCCCTTTTGGGCTCATCGGATTTGAAGTCAGGGGTTCGGCGCCGGAAACGGAGCCGGGCCCCTTGTTTTGCGTTTTTGGCTCGGAAGGAGACGAGCCATGCCGCGTGGAGACAAGAGCGCGTACACCGACAAGCAAAAGCGCAAGGCCGAACATATCGAGGAAGGCTATGAGGATCGTGGCGTGTCCAGAAAGGAAGCCGAGCGCCGCGCCTGGGCCACGGTGAACAAGGAAAGCGGCGGTGGCAACAAGTCGGGCTCTGGCCGCGGCAAGAAGGAAAGCCACGAATCGTCACGCAAGGGTGGACGCAAGGGCGGTGCCGCCTCGAGCAATCGCTCGGCCGCCGATCGCTCGGCCGCGGCCAAGAAGGGCTGGGAAACACGCCGGAAGCGGGCCAGTAGCTGAACCGCAAACGGGCCTGACCCCGTCCTGACTTGCTGCTAGACGAGCGCCATGGTGCGTCCATCTGGCAGACCCTATCTGTGAAGCATTGGTTCGCCGACGGCGTGTTTCGCGCTGTATTGCGCAATGCGGGCTACCTGGGCTCGGGCAAGCTGGCCGGTGCCCTGCTGGGGCTGATCGCGCTCGCATGCGCCGGGCACGCGCTCACGCCCGCCCTGTTCGGCGTGCTGATGATCGTCCACGTTTATGCCACCGGCGCCGGCGCGCTCGTCAAGTTTCAGACCTGGCAGTTCATCGTCCGCTATGGAGCCCCGGCGCTTCAGCGCGGCGACAAGGACTATGCGCGCGATTCGATCCGCTTCGCCTTTGGGCTCGATATCGCGAGCGGGCTGATCGGCATGGCGATCGCGATGGCGGCATTGCCCTTCCTGGCCGACCGGCTCGATTTGTCCGGGGATACGCTGCCGCTGGCCTTCATCTATTGCACGCTCGTCCCGACCATGTCCGCTGCGACCGCGGTCGGCGTGCTACGGCTCCTCGACCGGTTCGACCTGATCGGCGCCCAACAGATCGTCACCCCGATATTGCGCGCGATCGGCGCCAGCATCGCCTATTTCGGCCACCTCGGGTTCGTCGGCTTCGTCGCCACCTGGTATATCGCGGACCTGGGCGGCGATCTTGTCCTGTGGGCGATGGCCGCGCGCGAGCTGAAGCGCCACGACATGATCGACGCTTTCCAGCCGGGCCTGTTCACGACCGCGCGGCGTTTGCCGAAGGCGTGGAGCTTCGTCTGGACGACCAATATCGCGCATTCGATTTCCGCCGCCTGGGGGCCGCTGTCCAACCTGATCGTCGCCGCTACACTCGGCCCGGTAGCGGCCGGCCTCTACAAGATCGCCAGCACGCTGATGGATTCGACGAGCAAGCCCGCGGACCTGTTGAGCCGTGGCTTCTATCCCGAAATCATGCGGCTCGACCCGACCAGCAAGCAGCCCTGGAAGCTCGGCCTGCGCGTCGGCGCGCTCTCGGCGTGCCTCGGCATCGCGGTGATCCTGCTGGTGATGATCGGCGGCAAGCCGGTGATCGGGCTGATCTTCGGCCGCAAATACCTGGAAGCATTCGATCTGCTGCGGCTGATGACCTGGTCCCTGGTCGTCTCGACCGCCGCCTTCCCGCTCGAATCGCTGCTTTACATGGTCGATCGCCAGAAAACCGCGCTCGCGATGCAGACACTGTCGGCGGTTCTGTATCTGGGCATGCTCTACCTGCTGACGCGACTGTTCGGGCTCGACGGGGCGGGGATCGCCTATCTCGCGGGGACGGTGCTGACCGGGCTGCTGATGCTGGCGCCGACGCTGGCCGGCTATCGCGACCGCGCGCATTATCGCCCGCACCCGCACCCCGCCCCGCCCGATAGCGATCCTGCACTGGAGGCGGCCGCATGAGACTCGCGCCCGAAGACCAGCAGGCGACGCTGCTTATCGCGAGCGGCGCGTTCATGATCGCGGCCAGCCTCACCTGCTGGTGGTTCGGCGTCGACTGGCAAATCCATTACAGCCTGCATGTTTCGCCCGCTGTGGGCGCCGTTGTGGTCCGCCTGTCCGCGCTCGGCGGATCGATCGTCATGATCCCCGTCGCCTTGGTCGGGTGCGCGTTCCTGCTGGCCCGCAAACGGCGCGCGGACGCCGCCTGGCTGTTCCTGACGATCGCCATCGGCCGGCTCGGAATCGAGGGGCTGAAGCTGGTCGTGACGCGCCCGCGTCCGCCGATAGCGGACTGGCTGGAGCCTGTGAGCAGCTGGAGCTTCCCGAGCTCGCACAGCGCCGGTACGATGATGACCTGCGTCGCGCTCGGCCTGCTGTTCGGTCAGGGAGACGGCGCGGTGCTGGTCGCGTTGTTCGCGGCCTTGTTCATCGGCTGGACGCGCGTCGCGCTGGGCGTGCACTGGCCCAGCGACGTGATGGCCGGATGGGGGATCGGGCTGGTGTGGGTCGGGCTGGCGCTCAGCATTCGCAACGTGCTGGCCTCGGACGAGGCGTCTGCTCCGCCGCGGGAGGAATAGACCAGCTCGAACGCCGGTTACGGCGGGCCGCGCCGCTCCGGGAATCACAGGTCGCCGCCGGCCTCCGCATAGGCGTCCCGCACGCATTGGCGGAGCCAGCGATGCGCCGCATCCCCATCCTGCCGCGGATGCCACAGGAGCGATATGGCGAACTCATCGGCGGCAAACGGCAGTCGAAAGCTGTGCAAGCCGCCTCGAAAGGCGGCAGTCGACCGCTCGGGCACCGTCGCGATCAGGTCGGATCCGCGCGCAACCGCAAGCGCGGCCGAAAAGCTGTCGACGGTGACGGCGACATCCCGTGCCAGGCCTTGCTCCTGCATTGCGGCCTCGACCGGTCCTGGCTTGACGCCCTTGCGGAGAGCGACCGCCACATGGCGGCCGGCGGCATAAGTTTGCGGCGTAACGGGCCCCGCCGCCAGCGTGTGGCCTGCCCGGACCACGCCGACGAAGCGGTCGCGGAACAAGGCCTGCGCGCGCACCTCCGGTCCGGTCGACTGGCCGACCACCCCAAGCTCGAGATCGACGATGCCGTCGCGTAGCGGCGCGCTATCCTTGTCAGGTTTGCCGACGAAGGCGAGCTTCACGCGCGGTGCCTCGCGACTCACGCGCGCGATCAGGCTTGCCCCCAGCGTCTCGACGAACCCATCGCGCGCACGCAGCGTGAAAGTGCGCTCCAAGCGTGCCAGATCGAGCGTTTCGGTCGGGCGCAGAATAGCCTGGGCATCCTGCACCAGTTGCCGGGCCGAATCGCGCACCGCGATCGCGCGGGGAGTCGGCACGAGCCCGCGACCCGCCCGCACCAGCAGGGGGTCGCCCATCGTCTCGCGCAGCCGGGCCAAAGCGCGACTCATCGCCGACGGGCTCAGCCGAAGTCGCCGCGCGGCACGCGCGACGCTTCCTTCTCCGAGCAGTGCGTCGAGCGTAATGAGAAGGTTGAGATCGGGAATGCCCATCGCGCCATGACATAGCAGGCGCCGCGCTTCGTGGGATAGCGTCTTGTGCACTGATTCAGTGCGAATGCTGCGCCTTCCGCAATGTCTTGCGGCCAGCCATGTCCGGCGAAACAGGTTCGTTCGCCGGAGGATCGATGATGAGCAGCTCCTTTGCCCCCGCCCAAGCGCTGCCGGCCCGCATCCAGTCGGGAGGGACTGCGATTGCCGCTATCCTCGCGGCGACCGTCTTGGTCGTGCTTGACGCGATGATCGCCAACATCGCGTTGCCCAGCATCTCCGCTTCGCTCCGGATCGCGCCCGGATGGTCGGTCGCGGTCGTGACCGCCTATCAACTGGCGCTGGTGATGGCGCTGCTGCCGTGCGCGGCGCTGGGCGAGAGCCTGGGCTATCGGCGAGTCTTCATCGGGGGCGTGGCCCTGTTCGTGGCCGCCTCCGCCGCGTGCGCGCTGGCGCCTTCGCTGCCCTGGCTGATCACGGCCCGCTTCGTTCAGGGATTGGGCGGCGCGGCGATCATGGCGCTGGGCGTTGCGCTGCTGCGCTTCGTGGTTCCGAATGAGCATATCGGGGCGGCGATCGGGTGGAATGCGCTCGCCGTGGCTCTGGCCTCGGCCGCCGGCCCAACCATAGGGGCCGCGATCCTGTCGATTGCCGATTGGCACTGGCTCTTTGCGGTCAATCTTCCTTTAGGCGCGCTCATCCTGGCGGCCGGGAAGGCGCTGCCCGTGGCCGAAGGCGACGGACGCCGCATCGATCTCGCGAGCGCCGCGCTCAACGCCGCCGCCTTCGCTGCCCTTGTCATCGGTGCCGACACGCTTCCGCACTTTCCTGGAGCGGGCGTGGCTTTGCTTGGTATGGCAGGAGCCGCAGCTGCCGCGCTGGTTCGCCGCGAGCGGTCGCGAACCGCGCCGCTGATCCCACTCGACCTGCTGCGAGTCCGCTCGTTCCGGATTTCGGTAATCGCATCGGTCTGCTGCTTCGTCGGCCAGACGGCGGCTTTGGTCGCGCTGCCTTTCTATCTGCGGCATGGGCTGGGCCAGTCGGCGATGATGACCGGCCTGTATCTGACTCCCTGGCCGCTCGCCGCCGCGGTCTCCGCGCCGCTGGCCGGCCGGCTGTCCGCGCGGTTCTCGACCGGGTGGCTATGCGCGGCGGGCGGGCTCAGCCTCGCGATCGGTCTCGCCGGCGCCGCGGCGCTGCCCACGCACGCCAGCCCGATCCTGCTCGCCGCCGCAACGCTGCCTTGCGGATTCGGCTTTGGCCTGTTCCAGGTACCCAACAACCGCAACATGTTCCTTTCCGCGCCGCGCGAGCGGAGCGGAGCGGCCGGGGGCATGCAGGGCACGGCACGGTTGACCGGGCAGACGCTCGGGGCGCTGCTGGTCGGGCTGCTCCTCGTCGGGGCTCCGCTCGCGACCGCGTCGCGCCTTGGCCTGATGGTTGCGGCAGTGCTGGCCTTGACCGCCGGCCTGATCAGCCTTTTGCGTGTCGAATGAACCCACATTCGTTTCCCAGGCTGCGGGTCGCCCGGCCCTGCGATGACCTTGACCGGCTGCTCCCATTCTATGTCGACGGCCTCGGCCTCGACCTGCTCTATCGCTTCAACGACCACGACGGGTTTGACGGCATGATGATCGGCGAACCCGGCGCGCCCTATCATCTCGAATTCACCCGCGCGGCCGGTCATACCGCCGGCCGTGCGCCGACGCAGGACAATCTGCTGGTCTTTTACCTGCCGGACGGCGGCGCATGGCGAGCGGCCGTCGATCGCATGCGCGCCGCTGGGTTTGCTCCGGTGGAATCCTTCAATCCCTATTGGGATCGCGCCGGCGCGACGTTCGAGGACCCGGACGGCTACCACGTCGTCCTTCAAAACGGCGCTTCGCCAGTGTGAATGGTGCCGGCCGTCGGACTCGAACCGACGACCTACCGCTTACAAGGCGGTTGCTCTACCAGCTGAGCTAGGCCGGCCCCTTCTTCTGGGCCCCATGCGTCAGAAGGCGGAAAATAGCTAGACCGTGAAGCTCTCCCCGCAGCCGCAGCTGCCCTTCGCGTTGGGGTTCTGGAAGACGAAGCCAGCGGTGAAATCGTCCTCGACCCAATCCATCCGACTGCCGATCAGGTAGAGCAGGCTCGGCCCGTCGATATAGAGGTCGCCGCCTGGGGTTGAGACCTTCTCGTCCAACGGGTTGGCACTGCTGATATAATCGACCGAATAGGCCAGGCCCGAACAGCCGCGGCGCGGGGTCGAGAGCTTGACCCCGATCGCATCCGCCGGCGCATCCCTCATCAGCGTGGCGATGCGCGTCTCGGCCGAAGGCGTGAGCGTCAACGCGGCGGGGCGGGCGCGGAGCGTGCTGGTCATCAGAGCATCCCCAGTTCGAGCTTGGCTTCGTCCGACATCTTCTGCGGGTCCCACGGGGGGTCCCAGACGAGATTGACGTCGGCCAGCCCCACGCCGGGCACCGATCCCACACGCAACTCCACCTCACCCGGCATCGATTCCGCGACCGGGCAATGCGGCGTGGTCAAGGTCATCGTCACCGCGACATGGCCGTCGTCGGTGATGTCGACCCCGTAGATCAAGCCCAGGTCGTAGATGTTGACCGGAATTTCGGGGTCGTAAATCTCCTTCAACGCGTTGATCACGCGTTCGTAGAGGTCACCGCCGACCTCGCCCGGCGCCTGCGGCTCGCGCGGTTTCAGGAAACCTTCGAGATAATCGCGCGGCCGGCCTTCCTCGGCCGCGTCCTCGACGCGCGCCTTGGGCGGCGCGGGCGGCGCCGCGCTTACTTCCTCAATCTCGATCTTCCGTTCCTCATTCATCCGAAGATACGCCTTACCCGCTCGATGCCTTTGACCAGCGCGTCCACGTCGGCAGGGCCATTGTAGACGCCGAAGCTCGCGCGTGCGGTCGCCGGGACACCCAGCGCCTCCATCAGAGGCTGCGCGCAGTGGTGCCCGGCACGGATCGCGACCTGTGCCTCGTCCAATATGGTGCCGACATCGTGGGGATGAACCCCCTCGACCGCGAAACTCACGATTCCCGCCGAATCCTCCGGGCCGAACAGGGTGACGCTATTGAGCTCGCGCAGCGCGTCGCGCGTCCGGCGGACGAGCGCGGTTTCATGCGCGTGGATCGCCTCCAACCCGATGCTCTCGACATAGTCGATAGCGGCATGCAGCCCGAGGGCACCGACGATGTGGGGCGTGCCCGCCTCGAATCGCGTGGGCGGCGGCGCATAGGTGGTGCGCTCGAACGTGACCTTGTCGATCATCGAGCCGCCGCCCTGATACGGCGGCATCGCGTCGAGCAATTCCGCTCGTGCCCACAGGCAGCCGAATCCGGTCGGGCCATAGAGCTTGTGCGCCGAGAAGACGTAGAAGTCGCAGCCGAGCGCCGCGACATCCACCGGAAGCCGCGGCACAGCCTGGCACCCGTCGACCAGCAATTTGGCGCCGACCTTGTGCGCCATCTCCGCCGCGCGGCGCACGTCGAGCACCGAACCCAACACGTTCGAGACATGCGCCAGCGCAATCAGCTTGTGCCGTTCGGTCAGCATCGCCTCCGCCGCGTCGAGGTCGATCCGGCCATCGGCGGTGAGCGGCGCCACGTCGATTTCGATGCCGGTTCGGTCGCGCAGCATCTGCCACGGCACGATGTTGGAATGATGTTCGAGCTGGCTGAGCAGAATGCGGTCGCCTTCCTTGAGGAAAGTGTCGCCCCAGCTCGCCGCCACCAAATTGATCGCCTCGGTCGCGCCCCGGACGAACACGATCTCGTCCGCCGATCCCGCGCCGATGAAGTTCGCGACGCGCCGGCGGGCGGCCTCGTAAGCGAGCGTCATGTCCGCCGAGCGCTGATAGACGCCGCGATGGACGGTTGCGTAGGTCTCGCCATACGCGCGCGCGATCGCGTCCAGCACGGGCTTCGGCTTCTGCGCGGTGGCGGCCGTGTCGAGATAGGCCCAGCCTTCCGGGATCGCCGGGAAGTCGGACACCAGATCGAGGGGGCGGGCTTCGGTCAGGATGTTCACAGCAACCGCTCCAGCGCTGCGTCGATTGCAGCGGTAAATCGGGTCTCGTCGTCCGATCCGTCGAACAGCCCGCTCACAAAGGCGCGCAGCAGCAGGCTCTTTGCCTCCGCCGGCGGCAGGCCGCGGCTGGCGAGATAGAAGAGCGCCTGCGCGTCCAATTCGCCGACGGTCGCGCCATGTGCGCATTTCACGTCGTCGGCGAAGATTTCGAGCTCGGGCTTGGCGTTCACGGTGGCGCTGCGATCGAGCAGCATCGACTTGACCGACTGGACCGCATCCGTCTTCTGCGCGTCGCGCGAAACCGCAACCTTGCCGAGATAAGAGAGCGTGGAGCGCGCTCCCGCGATGCCGCGTACCGTCTGCCGGCTGGTCGCGTTGGCTTCGAAGTGGCGGACGGTGGTGACAAGTTCGATCGTCTGCCCTTCGCCGCCGATCAGGGCCGCATCCAGTTCGAACGAAGCGCCTTCGTACAAGGTGACGTCGAGCGCGACGCGGCCGAGCTTGCCGCCAGTGTTGACGAGCTGGATCGCGAAAGAGGCGCCGACGCCGACTTCGATCGTGAAGTCGCGCACCGCGACTTGGTCGTGCGGCGCATCCTGGATCAGGCTGACGTGCCGGCTGTCGCCGGCCGCGACGATGATCTTGTCGGGCACGGGCACCGGCCACACGCGGCCAAGCGCCTCCAGATCGCTATAGCGCCAGGCCTCATCGCGCTTGGTCGGGAGGGCGAAGGCGTTCATTCCCTCTCCCCTTGTGGGAGAGGGTTAGGGAGAGGGGATCGGCCGAGCCGGCTCAATGCCGGCGAGGACGAAATGTTGGCAGCGGAAAGTTTCTGGCGCCGCAGACGCGCCGCGCCCCTCTCCGCATCCCTGCCCCACAAAGTCGGAGGGGGCTGGAGCGCTTCGCTCTTCACGCCGCAATCTCCGCATAGCCTTCGGCCTCGAGCTGATGCGCCAACTCAGGCCCGCCCGAGCGAACGATCCGCCCGCCCGCCAGCACATGGACGAAGTCCGGCTTCACGTAATCGAGCAGCCGCTGATAATGCGTGATCAGCAGCACGGCCTTGTCGGGCTTGCGCATGATCGCGTTGATGCCCGCGCCGACGGCGCGCAGCGCGTCGATGTCGAGGCCGCTGTCGGTCTCGTCGAGGATCGCCAGCTTGGGGTCGATGATCCCCATCTGCACCATCTCCGCGCGCTTCTTTTCGCCGCCCGAAAAGCCGACATTGACCGGGCGCTTGAGCATCTCCGGATCGAGGCCCAGCGCGTTCGCCTGCGTGCGGGCGAGCTTGATGAACTCGCCCCCCGACAACGGCTCCTGCCCACGCGCGCGCCGCTGTGCATTGAGCGCCTCGCGCAGGAATTGCAGGTTGGAGACACCAGGAATTTCGACCGGATATTGGAAACCCAGGAACAGGCCGGCGGCAGCGCGCTCGTACGGCGCCATCTCGAGCAGATCAGCGCCCTCGAAAGTGGCGCTGCCCCCGGTCACCTCGTACCCCGGACGACCCGACAGGACATAGCCAAGCGTCGACTTGCCCGCGCCGTTCGGCCCCATGATCGCATGCACCTCGCCCGCGTTGAGCGAGAGCGATAGGCCCTTAAGGATCGGCTTGCCGTCGACTTCAGCGTGGAGGTTTTCAATCTTAAGCATCGGCTCTCAATTCTGCGATGATCTGACGGACTTCGCGTTCGTTACCGGGAGGCGCATTCTCCTCCAGCAACAGGCGCTGGCGATAGGGTTCGAGTTCCGGCGTCGCGCGAACCGAGGTAAAATCATCCCACTCGTAATCGCCACAATCCGCCGCATCGCCAACGAAGCGTTCGAGCATGGCGACGAGATCGGCCTTGGAGCGAATGCTCATCCCACGCTTCCTTCAAGGCTGATCCCCAGCAACTTCTGCGCCTCGACCGCGAATTCCATCGGCAGCTGCTGCAGCACTTCCTTGGCGAAGCCGTTGACGATCAGGGCGACCGCGGCCTCCTGATCGAGCCCGCGCTGCATCGCGTAGAAGAGCTGGTCGTCGCTGATCTTGCTGGTGGTCGCTTCATGTTCGACCTGCGCGGTCGGGTTGCGCACCTCGATATAGGGCACGGTATGCGCGCCGCATTCGCTGCCGAGCAGCAGGCTGTCGCACTGGGTGAAGTTGCGGACATTCTCTGCGGTCGGCCCGATGCGCACGAGGCCGCGATAGGTGTTGTCCGATTTGCCCGCCGAAATGCCCTTCGAAACGATCGTCGAGCGGCTGCCCTTGCCAAGGTGGATCATCTTGGTGCCGGTGTCGGCCTGCTGGAAATTGTTGGTGACCGCGACCGAATAGAATTCGCCGACGCTGTTCTCGCCCGCGAGCACGCAGCTCGGGTATTTCCAGGTGATCGCGCTTCCGGTCTCGACCTGCGTCCACGAAACCTTGCTATTCTTGCCTTGGCAGAGCGCGCGCTTGGTCACGAAATTGTAGATGCCGCCGCGGCCCTGGGCATCGCCCGGATACCAGTTCTGCACGGTCGAATATTTGATCTCGGCATCGTCGAGCGCGACCAACTCGACCACCGCGGCGTGAAGCTGGTTCTCGTCGCGCATAGGCGCGGTGCAGCCTTCGAGATAGGAGACGTAGGCGCCCCTGTCCGCGACGATCAAAGTGCGCTCGAACTGGCCGGTATTGGCGGCATTGATGCGGAAATAGGTGCTCAATTCCATTGGGCAGCGCACGCCTTCCGGCACATAGACGAAGGTGCCGTCGGAGAAGACCGCCGCGTTCAAGGCCGCGAAATAATTGTCCTGGATCGGCACGACCTTGCCCAGCCATTTGCGGACCAGATCGGGGAATTCCTTCAACGCCTCGCTGATCGAGCGGAAGATCACGCCCGCGCGTTCCAATTCCTCGCGGAAGGTGGTCGCGACGGAGACGCTGTCGAACACCGCGTCGACCGCCACCTTGCGGCTGCCTTCGACGCCGGCGAGCACCTTCTGCTCCTCGATCGGGATGCCGAGCTTCTCGTAAGTGCGGCGGATTTCCGGATCGAGCTCGTCGAGGCTCTTCAGCTCCGGCTTCGCCTTGGGAGCCGCATAATAATAAGCGTCCTGATAATCGATCGGCGGGATGTTGAGCTTGGCCCAGTCCGTGCTCTCCATCTTCAGCCAGTGGCGATAGGCCTTGAGCCGATAGTTGAGCATCCACTCCGGCTCGCCTTTCTTGGCCGAGATGAAGG
>Ga0157372_10003645_pt1 | contig 16574 bp, 15 predicted proteins | sample C55metaG_FD_115307 | JGI IMG/M metagenome (GOLD analysis project Ga0157372, IMG submission 115307) | Corn rhizosphere microbial communities from Kellogg Biological Station, Michigan, USA - C5-5 metaG | ecosystem: Host-associated > Plants > Roots > Rhizosphere > Soil | place: USA: Michigan... | reverse complement strand
TTATGCTTGCCTATCAGTTAATGTTCTTGTTTGCTTTTCGCTGACAGTTTTTAGCTCGGCCAGGTGGTTGCGGTACCAGTTTACACCTGCATAGCCGGCATTGATCTGATAAATCTCCGGCTGCTCATCCAGCAATTGCAAGATATCATCGCAGGAAAAATCGTGTTTCCGGGGATACAATTCTTCGTATACTCGGTTGATAAATTCGTAGTCCTCAGGATAGTCAATGGTAAAGCGGTGTGACATGGAGTAATCCAATCCGGCGGGCCACTCAACATTCAATATCCTGAACTTATCGGGATTTTCCCAGATGTAAGGTGTGGTATGCTCCAGTTCGAGCGGACGGCTGGCCTCTTTCCACGCTTTTTCAATGCAGGCCATGGTCATGATCTCTACATCATTACCATCAGGCCAGGTAGCCGGGTGCAGATTGTTCACAAAATCGTATTTGCCGGGACGGGCAAAGTATTGATCTAAAACCAGGTCGATGATGCGCGGATCGATCAGCGGGCAATCCGAGGGTATTTTGATCACAAGATCGGAGTTGTATTTTTTGCCGGCCTGATAATGCCTGTCGAGGCAATTACTCAGGCTTCCACGAAAACAGGGCACGCCGATATTATTGGCTTCTGTTTCGATGATGTCATCCTGTTCGGCATCAGACGTAGCGATAACGATGGTAGCCACATGCTTTATCATCTGCAAACGCTCTATCATACGGCTCAGCAAACTTTTACCAAGGATTGGTTTGAGTACCTTACCCGGAAAACGGGTTGACGACATGCGAGCCTGTACTACGATAACTATTTTTTCAGGACTTTGATCCATGCTATTACTTAGGCGGAAACGGCATTCAGAGCGGGCTTGCCTTCGGCATATTTAAACAGCACCGGCCTGTATTTGAAGCTTTTTGCGAAGTCTTCCTTGTTTCCTTCAAACTCGATAAAATTGCGGCAAATATTCGCGATGTTGCGCGATGAAGTACCGCCGTTTTGTACTGGGGTTAATTTATGCAGTTGATCCAGATCGAAATACGAGTGTACCTTTTTACCCAAGGCTATACCGGTATAAACCACGGTTGAGTATTGAGTGATCAATTCGTCGCAATTGGCGATCATCTCGTTGGTATTGCCTGCCTGGAACACTAAAGTACCTTTGGGAGCATATTTTTCGATCTCGCGTTTGGCACGTTCAAATTTTTCGTTGGGATGCAATTTGAACAACATGGGGCGGCCATTGGCGATTTTAACGGCGCGTTTTATAAAAGCCGGGCGATTTTCAAAGCGATAGGTTTCGCGCACATCGGTAGTGGCCACCATCACGTAATTATGATACGGGAAATCGTTGTTAACAAATTGCTCCAGGTTATCATAATTAGGCATGCCGGTTACAAATATCTTTTCACGGTCGGTACCTGCATCTGTAAAGAATCTTTTATATCCCGGCGAAGCGGTACAATAAATATCGCAGATGTTTGACGAGCCGTTAAGCGATGTATCGCAGCTTAACCAGCGCGGCAAGCCCAACGCCTTAACCAGCATACTTTTAACGTTAAACTTATCAACCATACCTTCCTGTATCCAGATGGTTTTTGTAGCCGTCATCCGTTTGGGGATGATCATATCCGAACAAAAAACAACCAGATCGTAATCGTTCTTCTCGGCGCGATAGTCAATTTGCAGATTGTGGCTACGCAGGTAGCATTCTGATTTTTCTTTGAAATTGTTCCCTAAAGCACTTCCATCAATAATGCTGGTATGTTTTAGTGCCATGTTAATGATAGGAGAATCGGTAAATAAATGACTAAACCAACAATCGTACTCAGATAACTCTCTCGCTATCTGGTGCATCTGAATCGTCTGATTCATTGAACCAGTAGTAAATAATATCTTCCTTCGCATTTCTAATCTTATGGCTTTATCAATTAGTTTATAAACTTATAAAATACCTCACCAATTATTGCGATTTGCGCCCATAATTAATAAAAAGTTCATGTTAAGTTAACCATGCTTCGCCGTTTATAAACGACTTAATTAAGGTAATTGGCCGTGAATAAAATTAAACAAATTATACAAAGGTAATAATTATGATATGAAAGATCAGTAATTGGTTATCCACAATTATGCCGTTTAAATGCTTTGAAGCTATTTTTCGTGCTTTAAGTAGTCAAAATTCCACTTTTCAATATTAACAATAAGTTAAATTTCACCCTCGATTTACCTGGGATTCACAATTAAATTGTAGTAATCTGTACAGTTATCCGGCCTGTTCCATCAGTATTTGCTCCTTTTTTGAAGCTAATTTATACAACGTCAAAAATCCAGCCGAAGCAACAAGGCACAATACTCCCATCAACCACCATAAACTGGCATAATCAGCATACTCTACAACCAGGCTCCCCAGCAAAGGCGCGGCTATTTGCGCCGCCGACCAGGCCATGGTATACAGACCAGCGTATTCGCCACGATTTTGGTCGGTGGTTCGGGCTATCCAAAACGAGTTCATAAACGACATACTCATCATCTCGCCGAGTGTAATGATAACCATGGATAATACAGCCGTGAAGGCCAGGGCAGGCAAAATATTTAGTTCGATAAAACTCGCGCCAACTATCAGTACGCCAAAAGCAATATACTGCAGGTTATGACGACGCCCTTCCAAATTATTGATCAGCACCATTTCGAATAGGGTGATCATAATGCCGCCCAAAGCCATTAATCCGCCGATAAACTGCTCGCTTAAATTCCACTGCTCTTTATAAAAAACAGGCTGCATAGTAAACAGTTGAAAGAAACACAGTGCAAAAACAAACTGTAGTATGATAAACACTATATACACTTTATCTTTATAAGCGGATGCTTTGGGTGCCTGATTATTATCTTTCGCCTTATTGGCGTTTACAAAATTGGAGCGTGGCATCAGTATTAGCAACACAATCCCAGCCAGCACGTTGGTACTGCCATCAACCCAAAACAACAAATGATAATTGATAGATGCCAGGAAACCGCCCAAAGCACCACCAAATGCCCAGCCAAGGTTAACAGCTAACCGGTTTAGTGAAAACGAGCGGGTTTTATTCTCTGCCGAACTGTAATGCGCGATTGCCGTAGAGTTTGCAGGCCTGAAAGCATCGTTACACATAGCCAATATAAACGACAGTACCGCTATCGACATAAATGAGTGTTGCAGCCCCAATATCATAAACATTATACCACCGCTAAGCAGCGCTCCCACCTGTACGTCGTAAAAGCCGTATTTGTCGGTGATCTTACCGCCTATCAAACCACCAAATACCGATCCGGCACCGAAACACATCATAATTATGCCTGCCTGGGTAATGCTGAAATGCAGCTCTTGCGTACAATAGATCGTCATGAACGGGATAACCATGGTACCGCTCCGGTTGATGAGCATCACCAGGCACAGGTACCAGCTATTCCTCGAAAGGCCACTGTAAGCGTTTTGGTAAAGTTGGATAAGTTTCATTAGGTTGTATATTGAGTATAAAACAAAAAAGGCGACAGGTACTAAAACCTATCGCCATTGAATATCAATTAATAAATAGGTTTACGGTAACGGCAAAGGAGTAAACGAACGTTGCAGCTTCGACCATTTCACAGCAGGATATGATTTATCGAGCTGGTTTGCCGATGGATACCGCACCTTGCTTAATTTGCCTTCAGCAATCAGTTTTTGATAAACATCATCCCATGCAGGCACGGCAGCGTCGTTGGCTGACCAATGCATATACGCAGCCTCGTTGCACCAAAGCGGCAGCTTTTGCATAGCCTTACGATGTGGTATTGAGTTGCGAAATGTTTTCATATCAGCGTCGCCGTTCCAAACGGTTATCGTCCAAAAAGTTAAGTTTTTATCTATCAGTTCTTTCCCTGTCACAAAACCCGGTGTTATCAGCAATTGCTTTACCGAGGCCTCATTGCTGCGCATAAATGCCGGGAGGTAAATCCATGACCGTAAACGCAACCGGGTGACTGATACAAAGTACATCATTTTTTACCAAAGGAACAAAGGAACCAGCCAAATTGGTGAAACATAATACGGATCGTAGTAGGGTTCGTAGTACTCTACCGTTTCATATACCACGGTTTCGCCGTCATTGTTGTCGTCGCGGTTCTGCGCTTCCTGCTCCAGCAGTTTGATCATCAATTCCGATCCCTGGTTGATCATATCCACCATCGCGTCTTCGCCTACTTCTTCGGGTTTGATGGCCGTTTGGCAAATGGCTTCGATCTCTTTCCAGATATCGCCAGACATGAGGTCGATCTGCCAGTCTTCTGAACTGGTATCGAACCTGTTTTCGTTGATGAACGACATGAACACGATCTCGGCAGGGTTGATCTTTTTAAAGATAGCTACCGCGATACGCAGGTCGTCAAAACGTTCGTTATTTTTAAAGATGTCCCAGGCATCATCGGTATTGAAATCGTAAAAGCTCGAAAAGGCAAACTCCCCTTTCTCCAGATCGACGAACGAGAATACATCGTATACCTTTAAATACTCGGTGTAGCGTTGCATAAAATTATCGAAAGCCTGCTGGCCCTTGGCCGATACCTGGTAGTTTATGCCCGATACCTGTACGTAGCCTTTTTCTTCCAACTCAGTGAACAGCGGCTTCAATACCGGGTCGTTGCCCTGCGGGGTTGTTTTAAACTGATGATCGCCATTGATCAGCTCGTTTAGCAAGATGATGGCGCGGTATGTTTTTTTATCTTCTTCGGTGATATACATAGTATTAAGTTGTAGCTGTTAAAAATTACCTCCTGCGGCCAAAGCCCGAACGGCTGCCGCCAAAACTACGACGGGAGCTAAAGCCGGAACCGCGCGATGAGCTGCCAAAACCTCCGCTGCGAACGCTTGATGAACTGCTGCGCGTGCTGAACGAACGTTGTGAGCTTGATCCGCTCATTGATCTGCTATAACTGCGGTTAGCCGAAGTTGGCGTGCTGGTGCGGTAAGTGGTGCTTACACGGGTACGCGAGTAGTATGACGGATAATAACCATAGTGGTACATCGGCGCATAATATACGTGCGGGCGCAGCAGGTAGCTCATCAGCAAAAAGTCGCCAAAGCTAAAGTGCGAATGATAGTAATAATTATCGCCCACATATTGCGGGTTGCCCTGTATGTTCAGGTCGGCAGTGTTGTTATCGGTAGGATTGATCTTGATCGAGGCAACAGTAACTGATTGATCCTTGCTTACATCATCGATCACGTCCAACTCGTTTTTGCCGGGCTCATTCACTTTCAGATAATCGATATTACCGTCCTTATCCAGATCAAGATTATTGATCTGGTTTGCCGGATCGTTGATAGCCTTCTCTAAAACCTGCGGGTCGGTACTGGTTTTTACCAGGTTGGCCAGTTTATTCACATCAAAGCCTGCTGTAGTATTGCTTTGGATGGTTACATTGTTTTGTTGTGGTGGCTGGTTGCAGCTACTTAGTATAGCCGCGGCAGCTAATATGATGAATACTTTTTTCATGATTGGTTTTAAGATATTACAGTATAAAGATACGGATTTGCGACTTAACAGGCGCGAAGGTTAAGTTGTTTGCCTTTACAGGTGATGCGGTGTTTAACACGACTGGTATGTTTAGCATTTTGACGTACTGATGTACGATTTGTTACACCAAAAATAACTATACTGTAATATGCCAGTCAACAATCGGCCGGTAAAGAAACGCAGAATGTCGGTAAACGGAGGAATTGATCGGCGACACTAATTTCCTTGCTCTTTGCTCCTTTTATCCTTTACTCCAAAAATTTACATACCCGGTCCGTTACCTGCCTGTGGTATCACCAGTCCATCCGGAAAGGTTGGAAACATGGCTTTTACACTCTGTCCCTTGCTAAACGGAGCAGTATCTACAAAATACCAGCGTAAGCCGTTATCATGCGAAACAGCCAATAAGTATGATCCTTTGGTAATCACCGTTCCGTTAGCCGAAAGCTGGATAATATCAGGCACTATGCTGTACAGGTCTCCTTTTGATCTGTAGATATCCTTTATATCGCCAACAGAAACCGATTTGAAAGCCACACCATGATTTTGCATTTCTATCATACTCTGCCTTACCTTTTCGGCCATTTTTTCCTTACCGCCGGCCATCGTTACAATTTTCGGGACGGTATAATAAGCCATCTTTTGATAGTCTTGTTTCATCATCGCAGCGGCCATTTCATCAGCCTGCTTTTTTAAAGCAGTTATCTGTGAAACCGTGGCTTTGTAGGGTTTGGGTTGGGCGTAGCTGATGTTAGATAATGTGATTATCAGCAGCAAAAAGATGGATGGCTTTAGTAACTTCATTGATGTATATTCGACATGAAGATATAACTTTTTTACTCTTGATTCCTGAATCTTGGTTCTTGATTCTCAAACTCAATCTTCCCTCAATCGTTCATCGGTATACGTTATCTCGGTTTTGCCGTGTGGCACGGGTTGCCCATTGGCATCTACACTTACAAATACGATCTTATCAATGGTAAGGATGGTTTTCCTGGTGATCTTATTACGTACCTCGCAGGTAAGAGTAAGCGAGGTGCGGCCGAAGCGTATGGCTTTAATGCCCAATTCAATAATATCGCCCTGTTTGGCCGAGCTAACAAAATTGATTTCGGACATGTATTTGGTTACACACCCGTTGGTACCCAGTTGAATGATAGAATAAATAGCTGCTTCCTCGTCGATCCAACTTAGTAAACTACCGCCGAATAAAGTTCCGTGGGCATTAAGGTCTTCGGGTTTAACCCATTTGCGTGTGTAGAAATTCATTTTTCTTCTTTCACGTCATTGCGAGGTGCGAAGCAATCTCTATGTTATGCAGGTCCGATTTAATGCATCGATTGTCCTTTGTAGAGATTGCTTCACTATCGTTCGCAATGACGCTTTATTATTTACAAATGTGAGTTTCTGTTCCTCAACCAATGATCAGCCAGCACCAATGCGGCCATGGCCTCAACTATGGGCACAGCGCGTGGTACTACGCAAGGGTCATGGCGGCCTTTGCCGCTTATCTCGGCGGCTTCGCCGGCGGCATTTACCGTTTGCTGGTTGTGCATAATGGTAGCAACAGGCTTAAAGGCAACTTTGAATTCGATAGGCATACCATTGCTGATACCGCCCTGTATCCCACCCGAAAAATTAGTGATGGTTTTGATGCTACCCAGATGGTTTTTTACAAAGATGTCGTTATGCTCTGATCCGCGCATTTCGCTGCCGCTAAAGCCCGAGCCAAACTCAAAACCATGAACGGCATTGATGCTTAGCATAGCTTTGCCTAATTCGGCATGCAGCTTATCAAAAACCGGCTCGCCCAAGCCAACCGGGCAATTTTGTATATGGCAGCTTACCTTGCCGCCAACGGTATCGCCATCCTTACGCACCGAATCGATAAATTCGATCATTTCTTCGGCCGTAGCCGGATCGGCACAACGTACGATATTGCTTTCGCGGATAGCTAAAAAATCTTCGGCAGTGGTGTATTCAATATTGGGCGCATCAATTTTGCCAACACTGCTTACATGGGCCAGTATTTCGATGCCCTGGGTTTTCAACAGCAGTTTAGCAACAGCACCAGCTGCAACACGCGCCGCTGTTTCGCGGGCCGATGAGCGGCCGCCACCACGATGATCGCGGATGCCGTATTTAGCCTGGTAAGTATAATCGGCGTGGCTCGGCCTGAAAACATCGGTATTGTGGCTGTAATCTTTCGAACGCTGATCCTCGTTAGGAATGATCATCGCTATAGGCGTGCCGGTAGTTTTACCTTCAAACACGCCGGATAATATTTTAACCGTATCGCTCTCTTTACGCTGGGTAGTAATTTTACTCTGACCAGGTTTGCGTTTATCCAGTTCGCCCTGGATATAATCCAGATCAATGTCCAATTGTGCCGGGCAACCGTCAATGATCACGCCAATGGCTTCGCCATGCGATTCGCCAAAAGTTGTTATCCTGAATAATTGTCCGAATGAGTTTCCTGCCATTTTTTTAGATATGAGTATTTTCTCCCTCACGTCATTGCGAGGAACGAAGCAATCTCTACGCATGCAGAGAAACATGCATAGCAAATCGATCGTAAATTTATTCTTTTATAACTTCATCGTATAAATCAATCCAATCTGGATTCATTTGTTGTACCAGTTGCTTTTTGCTGTCTCTGCTCCCACCTTTGATCAATTTTTCAACTGCTATAGCTTCATCAATCGTCGAATAAAAATAATAGTAAACTAATTTATCGCAATTGTATCTGGCTGTGAAACTGTTAGGGTATGTTTTGTTTTTATGTTCCCAAATTCTTCCGCGAAGGTCGGATGTGACACCAGTATAAAATATAGTGTGTAATTTATTGGTTGTTATATAAACACAGCCTCCGCGTTCAATTACCATATCGTGACCTTCTTTATTCGACCTGCCTATGTAGAGATTGCTTCGTACCTCGCAATGACGCGTTAAGAAAGTATTTCTTCAACCACAAACCCCACCTTTTCCAAATCCTTCCAAAACGCCGGGTATGACTTTTCGACCACCATCGGATCCTCAAACTCTACTTCCGGTATCAACAAAGCCAGTGGGGCAAAAGCCATTGCCATGCGGTGATCTTCGTAGGTATGTATCATTACTTTTTCGGGGATATGCTTTCCGCTGCAATCCAGTTTATAGGTTTGGCCGGTTTCGATCAGTTTCACTCCTATTTTTGCCAGTTCATTTTGCAAAGCGGCAATACGGTCAGTCTCCTTTATCTTCAGGGTTTCTAAACCTGTAAAGGTAGCATCATGCCCCAAGGCTGCGCAAACCACAACAACGGTTTGTGCCAGGTCGGGGCATTCTTTCATATCAAATACCTCGCGCGATATCGGTTTTACTTCTTTAGTAAGGTACACACCACCATCCTTAAACTGCGAAGTAATACCAAAGTTCGCCATAATTTCGTTGATCACACTATCGCCCTGCAAACTGTATTGCTTTAAGGCCGGCAGAAACAATTCGGCCTTTTCGGATAATGCAGCAATGGCATACCAATATGATGCCGCACTCCAATCCGGCTCAATCACCAGGTCGGTTTGGGCAAAGGCTTGGTTAGCGATATGGATATTGTTGCCTTCCCAGTTATGCTGAATGCCGGCTTGCTGTAACATAGCCAGCGTCATCTCCACATAAGGTTTTGAGGTTAGCTCGCCTTCAATTTCGAGCGTTAAACCTTGCGGTAAACTTGATGCGATCAACAATAAAGCAGTGATGTACTGACTGCTGATATCGCCTTTGATACTGATACGATCTGTTTTTTGCTCAAAACCGGGATGAATTTGCAATGGCGGGAAGCCCTCGTTCGCCTGGTATTCAATATTTGCTCCAAGCTTGCGCATAGCATCAACCAAAATACCTATCGGCCGCTGTTGCATGCGTTTGGTGCCAGTAAGTACAAACTCCTGATCCTGCAAAGGCAAGAAAGCCGTTAGAAAGCGCATAGCGGTGCCGGCCGGACCGATATCTATGAGTTGTGAGTTGTCAGTTGTCTGTTGAGAGTTAACTTGTGCACTTTCTAACTGATTACCGACAACCGACAACTGATAACTCAGCGTAACCGCATCCGCCGCGTCTGATACGTTTTGCACCCTTACCTTGCCCTTGCTCAGGGCTTCGATAATGAGCGCCCTGTTGCATTCGCTTTTAGAACCGGTAAGTTGTACAGTGCCGCTAACGGTTTTAACCGGTTTTGATATACTAAGGTTAGCCTGCATTAAGCGTGTGTTAAATGCTCTTGTTTTGAACCGGCAACACCATCTTTATTCATGATCTCGGTTTGTTTACGGATAGATTCGCTGTGGATCAACTCCAGGAACTTCTCGGTAAACTCTTTGCTCAGTTTTAGGGCCGAACCGTAAGTTACACGTTTGTTCAGGATCTCTTCCCACCGGTTAACCTGTAAAATGGTGATACCGTTGTCTTTTTTGTAGTTACCGATCTTTTCAACTATCTGCATACGCTCGGCAACTTTTTGGATCAGCAGGTCGTCGATCTTGTCAATCTGGCTACGTAATTCGGCCAATTTATCTTTTACATCGGCAGTACCGGCTTCCGATTTACGGATCTCCAAACGCTCCATGATATCGTTCAATGCAGATGGAGTTAACTGTTGTTTAGCATCAGTCCATGCTACCGAAGGATCGATATGCGACTCAATGATCAAACCCTGCATATCCAAATCTAAAGCTTTTTGAGCGATGTAAGGGATCAGTTCACGGTTACCGCAAATATGGCTCGGGTCGCAGATGATCGGTAATTCAGGCGCGTGTGTTTTAAGGTTGATGGCCAGGTCCCACATCGGTTCGTTACGGAAAGCCGATTTTTCGTGCGATGAGAAACCGCGGTGGATAGCAGCCAGTTTAGTGATGCCGGCATTGTTGATACGCTCTAAAGCGCCGATCCATAATGACAGATCAGGATTTACCGGGTTTTTAACAATCACCGGTACATCATGGCCTTTCAGGGCATCGGCAATTTCCTGCACGGTGAAAGGGTTAGCGGTTGACCGGGCACCTACCCACAAAATATCAACACCAGCAGCCAGGGCCTCTTCAACGTGTTTGGCGGTAGCAACCTCAACGGCTACGGGTAAGCCGGTTTCGGCTTTGGCGCGCTTTAACCACTCCAAACCAATGCTGCCGATACCTTCAAATTCGCCCGGACGGGTACGAGGTTTCCAGATACCTGCACGCAGGGCCGATACACGACCGGTTTGCGCCAGCAAATGCGCTGTTGCTACTAATTGCTCTTCTGTTTCGGCACTGCACGGACCTGCGATCAGTAAGGGTTCCTTTCCAACTTTCATCCACGATGAAAGCGGCTGTATGTTAAAATTGAGTTTCATCTTTTTTGTTGTTTTTAAGAGTCCGAAAGTCGGCAAGACCGCAAGTCCGGAAGTTTGCTAATGTTTTATTTTTTATTTGTTGATTACTATTTAGCCCGGAAGTCGGCAAGACCGTAAGTCCGGAAGTTTATTTTATGATTCCAATTGTTGGTTACCATTTATCCTGCTTTTGTCTTTCTGACTTTCCGTCTTTCGGACTCTTCACACCGTATCATTTTTTAAATATTCGCCCAATATGTTAAAGTTGTGCGTGTATTTCAGTATCTGTTTGATGGCCGAATCGTATTGCTGTTGTTGTGTCCACTCGGCATCTACATAAAAATTGTATTCGTTACGCTTACCCAGCACTGGCATCGATTGTATCTTGGTCATATTTACACCTTCAACAGCTAATATATTCAACACCTTAGCCAGCGAACCAACCTCGTTACTTACCTGGAAGCAAAGCGAAGCCTTGTTGGCTTTGAGCTTCGGCGCGTTTGTATGATCAGTTAAGATCAGGAAGCGGGTGTAGTTGGTTTTGTTCGATTCGATGCTTCGCTCCAACACATCAAGTTCGTACAGTTTAGCGGCCAACGTATTGGCTACGGCCACGGTATCGGTCAGTTTTTCATCATGCACACGTTTGGCGCAAGCCGCGGTATCATTACCTTCAACCAGTTGGATGTGCGGATAATCTTCAAAAAAATCCAGGCACTGGCGTAATGCTATCGGATGCGATATCACTACCTTTACATCCTCGAACTTTACACCGGGATAAGCCAGCAGATGCAACTGTATTGGCAGATACACCTCGCCCACTATCGGAAAATCATGATCCATCAACAGCGTATAATTTGGCAAGATGCTACCGGCTATACTATTCTCGATCGCCATCACCAGGTAATCGGCCTCTTTGTTCTGCAGCTTTTCGAAAGTTTGTTTGAATGATTTACATTCAACAGTTTCGATATCATCGCCAAAAAACTTAAAGGCCGCCTCTTCGTGGAACGAGGCGCGGATGCCCTGTATGGCTACTCGTGGTTTTTGCTTCTCCATTATGGTGTTAAAACAAAAATCCCGGCTTTTGGGCCGGGACTTTTGTTTATGTTTTATATCATGTTATGACATATTAGTCCCGGCTTGTACTGCTAAAGTAAAAGTAGTAACCGAACCAATATGCGCTTGTAAACTTCATTTGTTTTGTATTGTGGCGTAAATGTACATCAAAAAATCAACTTGTCAATAACTAATTTTTATTTTTTTATTTATTCCGAATTTTGTTCGGATATCCACTACTAAGCAACACTCAAACCTAACTATATTTCTAAATCGAGGTAAAACAGGGATTATATCATGTTTTACATTACCAAAACACAATGCAACTTAACATTCACCTGATATTAAATTAACTGTTTTCTAAAAAATTGCTTTTTGATGAAACTTTTCTGCAAGCAATTTGGTCATTTTGCAGTTTCTATTACACCTCACATCATCCGCATGATCGATCACCCTGAGCCGCAGCAGCAAAAAACTCAAGGCGCTACTCCTTATTACAGCAACTTTACCGAAGATAATGCCGCGCGCAATACTATTATATTAATAGTCGCTACTTTTATTATCCGCTTATTCATCGCGGCGTTTACCGGTTTAGGCATTGGCGAATCGTATTACTTCAGAGGAGTTTTGCACTTAAGTTTGAGTTATTTCGATCAGCCTCCCCTATTCTTCTGGCTCAGTTGGGTAACCACCAAAATATTCGGGCTCACCAATATGGGCCTGCGTTTGCCGGCTGTAATACTGTTCGCTGGTACAAGCTGGCTGCTGTTTCTCATCACCAAAAGGATATTTAACGCCAGGGCCGGTTTTTGGGCCGTATTGGTAATGAACCTTAGCGCCGTATTTACCATACCCGTAGCGGCCTGGTTCCAACCCGATGCCCCGCTGATGTTCTTTTGGCTGGCCGCCACCTGGTTTATGGTGCGCATTATGCTGCCCGAAAAGCATGAAGTGCATACCAAAGGCAAAATCATGCAGCTATGGATATACGTAGGCATTTGCATGGGTTTAGCTACCCTAAGTAAATACCACGTACTGTTCCTGTTCGTAGGCATTCTGCTTTTCGTATCTACCAATAAAAGCCAACGCCATTGGTTAAGACATCCGGGACCATACCTGGCCATATTGATCACGTTGATATTCGCCTCACCCATTATTTGGTGGAACGCTCAAAACAACTGGGTATCGTTCGTATTCCAGGGTTCGCGCGCGGGCAGCGATGGTGCTTTCCATATTCACCCCGATTGGTTTATCCGCAGTTTTATTGGCCAGGCCTGCTGGATATTGCCCTGGATCTGGGTGCCGGTTATCCGCCAGCTTTGGGTATCGTTCAAAAACCGTACAAGTTCCGAAGCGTACAGTTTTGTATTCTGGACCTCGGTTCTGCCCATTGTATTTTTCACCACTATTACCCTATGGGCCGATCTGCAATACCATTTTCACTGGCAGGCGCCGGGCTACCTGATGCTGTTTATGCCGTTGGGATACGCCATCGATAAAAATCTGGGTAATCCTGATCGGGCCCGCGGTACACGCCGTTGGCTGAAGTTTTCGGCCTATTTTACAGTCATTACCATTACCTTTTTAAGCGCGCACATGATCACCGGCTTCTGGCAATGGTATGGGCCGAAATACATCGTCAACAAAACGCATTTGGGTATTGACGACCCGACCATCGAGGGCAACGACTATAACGATATCAAAGCCCGTTTCGACCAGGAGGGCTGGAGCAAAAACCCTAAACTATTTGTGGGCTGCACCCGCTGGTGGCTAACCGGTAAGGTGGACTGGGCGTTGAAAGGTCAAAAACCTATCGTTTGCTTTAGCTTCGACCCGCGCAACCTAGCGTTTTTAGTGAATGCCGATACGCTGAAACATTATGATGCGGTAGTCATCATGCAAAATGATACCACCAGCATGTACCAGGATGTTGAACCGTTTTTTGATAAGATTCAGCATGTCAAAGACATTGTGGTGACCCGTAATGGCCGCCCTGAACTGCATTTGTCCACCTACTATTGTACCAACTTCAGGCTGCCTAAAAATCCTCGGCGCGATCTGCCGGTATACTGGCAATTGATGGGATTGCCGCCTTTCGGGCATTCGTACTAGCCAAGCGCTACCCTCGGCCTTACGATAGCGGATGGTTTTAATTTTTTATACTCGCAGTACAATATCGCGGTAAGTAACAGATCGGTTCCTATCGAAATGATCAAGCCTGTGCTTTGTATCTGAAAATTAAAGCTTAAAAACATCAGACTTTGTACTATCCCCGTAAGGCCGGCAATAAGATGCAGCTTTTTAAAACTGCTTTTTTGACGAAGGATACTTGCACCAAAAAAGATACAATTGATACACAATGCCAGGTATACCAGGCCTACCACAGCCGGATCGAACAAATACAATAAATTGGTAAGCGGCAACAGGATAATAGTTAACAGGGCTGATATGGCGAGCCTTTGATTTTTACTATGTTTTCCTAAAAGGTAAAATCCATAAAAAAAAACGATCGCGCTTAAGCTATGAACAGCAAACACCGACGTTTTGATTAGCTGGTTAAAAGTATGTTCAATCAGTTCGGCCACAACGGCTATGGCATTCATCGAATAAATCAGTCCGGCGAAAAACGTAAGTTTTAAAGTTTTTACCGGAAGGTCGGTATTGTTTATTCCCGCATCTTTTTCTGCATCTCTAAAATCATAGCCTAATACTTCCGATAACAGGTTGATCGTATAAGTGCGCGGGTCAACCTCCCCCAATTCAATACGCTGTATGGTACGTATGTCTACTTTACAAAGTTCTGCCAGTTCTTTTTGAGTCAGGCGCTTGCCGTTACGCAATTCCGCGATTTTTTGTCCTAATGCTGGTTGTTCCATCTTTTTTCGATTTGCTTTTCACAAAATTAACTCTCCAAAACATCAATTAATCAAAAACCCTTACGGCATTTGTACGGCATTTAACTATAGGCCTAAAACACCACCTCGTACTGCGGTTTTACTTTGATCGCTCTTAGTTCCGCATGATTTGTTTTGGCAAAATCCAGGTCGGTCCCCGGCTCAAAATGGATCTGGCGGTTTTCCATCAACGGTGTTATTTGCAAAATAAACTTTTGTTTGCCTAACAAGCCGACGTGACGCTTCAGACTGTATGGCATAACGTTACCAGTATAATAATCATCAGCAATTAGGTTATTGGCATACAGGGCAGCTGTATTACCTTTATAATCAAATTCAACTAAAACATCGTGCACATTTTTGAGCAAAGCCGGTGGCATATTGATCTGGTAAGTTTTGTAAGGCAGCTTAACATCGTATTTGATGTCGTACGTTGGCCCGGTTGGCGTTTTGCCAGCCAAATTTTGTGTATAACGCTCAAAGGCAGTATCGGCAGATATTTGTTTAAAGCTGATATTTACAGGCTTCCAAACCGGTAAGTTCACCACGTATTTGTTAAACAAGCCCTCTACACCAGCGGCAGTAACATCCTTGTTTTTGATGCGGATGGCGGGTAGCGCGTCGAGACTAAAAGTATTGTTTCCTGTCGAGCGTATGGTCAGTTCATCCTTTACCTCATCATAAAAGGCCATGTTATTAGTTACCAGCAACGTTTGCACGCCTTTGATGTTGAAAACGTACGAATACCTGGCCTGCTGCTTAGTTAGTAACAATAGCTGCAACTCCTGGCCGGTTTTGGTGGTGATGCTGATTGTACAGTTCTTTCCCGGCTCCATGCCCGAAACCACTATATCCTCCCCGCTCCTGTTCATCTCGCCCGAAGAAACTCTCAGGTTTTTGATATTTTTATTCTCAAACTTAAACTGCGGCGCTATACCATCCATAGCATAATAGCAATACACTTTGGTTTTGTTATTATTAAGGATAACCGTTGGGTGCGCGGTAGCATATTTCAGCAACACACCATCCATATTGTAATTAAAAGGCATCACACCATAAACTTTGTTATTGATATCGAGCGTACCTTTTTCCGGGATGCGGATAGTTTCACTTTCTGTTTTGATAGTAAACACCACACATTTATGGTCAGCCATATCAAAATGCCGCACATAATTGTTAAAGAACACGTAGCCCGCGCCGCCTTTGCTCCGCACGGTATACCGTAATGAAGTCAGGTCATTCGCTTTGTCGGGTTCATCGGCCGGTATCTGTGCCGTCATAGGCGCCAGATAGCTGCCATAGGTATTGATAAACTCGTGCAGTAATTTAAAATCGTGGTAATAGTCACGGATGTACCCCCACTCGGTTATCGGTGCCTCAAAATCATAACTGATCATCGGGTAATCGTTCGGATACGGGTATATGGTCGATTTCGACTCTTGCGTCGGGTATTCTTTGTTCCAACTTAAGGGGTGCTGCGTACCATGAAAAACATAGTAACCCAGCATATTGGCGCCTACACCTAAACGCGTATAGTCCAGCGCGAGCAGATCGCCAGCTTGTAGAGTTGGCCTGCGGTGATACGTAACCTGCATACCGCCGCCCAGCTCCACCGTTAAAAACGGGTGGCGATAAATCGGCGTTTTAATCGCGCCTGCCTGGTAGTTCAGCACATCATTGCCGATGTTTTTATCCTTCCTATCGGCAGTAAACAGGTAGATGTTATTCGGCGGCAGATCTTTGGTGTTCT
>Ga0157372_10003642_pt1 | contig 16579 bp, 15 predicted proteins | sample C55metaG_FD_115307 | JGI IMG/M metagenome (GOLD analysis project Ga0157372, IMG submission 115307) | Corn rhizosphere microbial communities from Kellogg Biological Station, Michigan, USA - C5-5 metaG | ecosystem: Host-associated > Plants > Roots > Rhizosphere > Soil | place: USA: Michigan... | reverse complement strand
TTCTTGCGGATGTCCGGCTCGGTGATCGTCGAGAAGTGGCCACACGCCGGACACTCGAAGTCGCCGAACTCCGTCACCTCGAGCCGCGCCGTGGAGCTGCCCATGACGTACCCCTCCGACTGGACCTTGGGCAACGTCGTATCGACGGGGCTCGCGGCGACGACGTCGTTTGCGCGAGTCGACTGGTACGTCAGCCACGCGACGCCACCGATGGCGATCACGGCGACGAGCAAATAGAACGCGCGATTGCTCGTCGACTGTTTGGAGGCCTTTACGGCTCCTTGTTTTCGTCCTCGTCCGGCGGGGGCGGAGGGGGTGGGGTCCACTCGCTTGCTTGCCATGTGCTCTGATCCGTCTCCTGTGCGTCGCGCACGATGCGCCGGTGTTCGGCGATCTCTGGCGTGTCGTACGTGATGCGTACTTCATAGTGAAAGAGCTCGCTGCGCACGTCGCCGATGAGTCGCATGAGCTCGCCCGCGTCTTCGAGCAAACGGCCCTGGCGGTCAAGCTCGCGGATGCGCTCAGCCAACGCCCGCAAGAGCGCCTCGAGATTTCGCGCCCGCCCTTCGTCGTAGGTCTGTTCCTGCTCCGACATGCATCCGCCTGAAGAAAAGCTCCGTCTGTAGCGAAAGATGCCACCGCGCAGACACGAATGGTAGAACGACACACCGTCGCGGCCGCGATCCTCGCACGCGGTTTGACCTTCTGACGATCGAAGCGCACGAAAGCGTTACCATTCTACGCGGTGAGGTGTCGTCTGCCCGAGCGCGAGCCCAGCCTCTCGAGAACGCCCGTTCCGCATGGACGCTGATCTTCTCCGAATTCCAGTCGGTCCAGGCTCCATGCACGTGGAGCGATACGGTCACGGCGGCTCGCCGATCCTCTTGGTGCACGGCTTCGGCACGTGCTCCTTCCTCTGGCGCGAGGTCGGGCCCGAGCTGGCATCGGCGAATCGCACCGCCTTCGCGGTCGACCTCTTCGGCTACGGTGAATCCGATCGTCCGTTCGACGCGCAGTTCGGCATCGCCTCACAGTCCGACTATCTCGACCATGCGCTCACCGCGCTCCGGCTCACCAAAGCCACCATCGTCGGCGTCGACCTCGGCGGCGCGGTGGCGATGCATCTCGCCTATAGCCGCCCGGAGCGCGTTGAGCGCCTCGTCCTCGTCAATCCGATCGCGTTCGACGAAGTCCCGGCGGACGACGTCAAAATGTTGCAGCGAAACACGGCGCGGTTCGCCATCCGTGTGTCCCGCGGACTCCTCGGCGCGGCACCGCTCGTTCGCGAACTGCTCGAGCGCAGCGTTGCCGCCCCGGACAAGATGCCCGACCATCTCGTGGCCCGGTACATGGCGCCGTACGTCGGTCAGGAGGGCCTCAATCACCTCCTGTCGCTGGCACGGGCCGTGGACGGCGAAGACATGCTGGACGTCGAGCTCGGACAGCTCGATTGCCCGACCCTGATCGTCTGGGGCGACCAGGATCGTTTCCTCAGTCCGAAGATGGCCGACCGGCTCGCGGACACGATCCCCGGAAGCCGCCTCGTGCGTCTCCCCGGCACGGGCCGCCTCGTCCCCGAAGAGGCGCCGGAGACCTTGGCCAACATGATCTTGGAGTTCGTCGGCGCCGCGGGAACGATTGCCCGGGCCGATTGATTGCACCGCCGGCCGACGGCGCGCGCCAGACTCGCCCGCGCAGTCGCTGAACGCGCGAAAGCGCGGCGCAACGATTGCTCAGTGGCGCACGTAGCAGAACTGACTCGATTAGCTTTAGCCTTTCCAAGTCTCTCACACCCCAACCCAGGTACATGGCCAAACAGAGAAATGGAGCGGTGAGGTCGACGCGCCTCGCGACACCGACGCCGTTCGAGGAAGCGCGCGACGAGTTGTTCCAGCACATCATGCGTTGCGGCGTAGTGGGATCGGCGCCCGAGGATCAGAGCGACTGGTTCACCGAGACGATGGCCTACATGGCCGACCGATATCCCGAGCTCGGCACGAGCCAGATCGACGAGCTGCGCAAGTTGGGTGAGCGGTTCTCCCAGCCGCCCAAGAAGCGCGACGACACCGCAGCCGCCTAGACATAGCTGATAGACGACGCCCCCGAGGTTCGGGGGCGTTTTCGCTCGCCGCTGAGGGCCTTTACCGCCAGCGAGGCGGCGAGCGTCGCAGCACGATTCCCACTCGCGCGCCGCCACCCAGCCCGACTTCGAGCGCCGGCGTAAACCCGCCGCGTCGCCGGCCCTCGACGTCCACGACGATCGTCAGGTAAGGCGTTCTGAACCCGTCGTGCTCGATCGGCGCACTCAAGCCGCCTCCCGCCGAGAACGCGAGTCCGGTCTCGCGGAGTGGGTCGAGCAGGAATCGCGCGACGAGGTCGATGCGTCCGGTCGTGAAGGAGGACGCATCGCGCCATGTCGTTCCGACTCCGCCGTCGAGGCCGACTCGCACGTATACGCCGGCCGGAAAAACGACGCCCGCGCCTCCCTGCACCGTCGTTCCGCTTGCGACGATGGCGTCGGCGCGAAGCTCGGGGTAGACCAGCGGCGTCTGCTGCGCCGCCAGGGCGGCGGGAACCGCGACGCCGATGAGAATCGCTAGCGAGCGCGCGCGTGCCACAAGGCGAACGTGTAGTCCAACACCGAGTAGGCCGACGCGAGGCCAACGAGCCAGAGCAGCGGCAGAACGCGCTGCGGCTCGAGCAGCAAGACAACGAACGCGATGAACTGGAGCACCGTGACCAGCTTGCCGGCGCGCCGCGCGCGCAGGTGGACCGGACGCAGCCAGGTGACGACGCGCGCCACGATGAATCCGATCGCGGTCATGATGTCGCGCGACAGCATCACCAGGCACCCGCGAATCGAAAGCGCGCCCGAATCGAGAAAGGTGATTACCGCGACGAGCGCGAAAATACGGTCGGCCAACGGATCGATCAGCGCGCCGAGACGAGTCGTCCACTTCGCGCGGCGCGCGAGCCAGCCGTCGAGCACGTCCGTCGCCGCGGCGAGCCCGACGAGTCCGAGCCGCTTGTCGACGTCGGTGACGACGGCGAAGCCCGCGGCGAGCAGGACGCGCGACGATGAGATGATGTTCGGGAGAGCTCGGAGCCTCTCTCGGGATATCATGGCCCAAACCTAACGGCGCCGTCGCGGCCGCATGCCCTCACTCGACCGGCGCGCGTGTCGAGCGGCGCTTGCCAGCGTGAAACGGCCTCCATAGCTTCGCCGATTCTCCCTCGAAAGCGACCGTGAACGCATTGAGAAACGTTAGTTGCGCTCTCGCGGCGGCTGCCGGAATTGTGGCAACCGCGTGTAGCGCGCCGACGACGGTGGCGAAGGTCGCCACCGTCAGCCCCTCCTCGGGCCCGATAGCCACGATCGACCAGCGCATCGGTCTCTCCGGCGTCCCCGACGTGTCGGCGGCGCTCGCCGCGGTCGATCCGAAAAACATCCGCCGCATCGATTCGACGCTCGTCTCGTTCGGCACGCGCAACACCTTCTCCGACACGACCTCGCCGACGCACGGCATCGGCGCCGCGCGCCGCTGGATCTACTCCGAGTTCCAGCGGTATTCGCAGGCGTGCGGCGGTTGCCTGCGCGTCGAATACAACGAGAAGGTCCAGATGGTCGGGCGTGCGAATCCACTCCAGGCGAACATCGTCAACGTGCTGGCCTGGCTCCCCGGTCGCGACACGACCCGCGTCGTCGTGATGAGCGGACACTACGACTCGTGCGTCTGCGGCATTCCCAACGGCACGAACGACTCGACCTCGACCGCGCCCGGCGCCGACGACGACGGTTCCGGCAGCTCGGCGGTGATCGAGCTGGCCCGCGTCTTCTCGATGCGATTTCCCAAGGGGCTCGACGCGTCGATCATCTTCGTGACCGTGGCCTCGGAGGAACAGGGGCTGAATGGATCGCGGCAGCTCGCCGAATGGCTGCACGAGAAGGGCTACAAGGTCGTCGCGGGAATGACCGACGACATCGTCGGCAACGTCGTCGCCGAGGACGGCTACACCGATTCGACGAGCATGCGAATCTTCGGTGCCGACCCCGACAACTCGTCGAGTCGCGAGCTGGCGCGCTACGCGTGGGGATTGGATCGCGTGTACTTGCCGAACTTCGAAGTGCTTCCCGTATGGCGTCTCGATCGCATCGGGCGCGGCGGCGACCACGAGCCCTACGTCATGCTCGGCGATCCCGGCCTGCGATTCACCGAACGCGTCGAGAACTACAACCGCCAGCATCTCCCGACGGACGACTTCGCGCACGTCAACTTCGGTTACGTGGCGAACGTCGCGCGCGTGAACGCGATGACGGTCGCATCGCTCGCCATGGCGCCGGCGACCCCGGCAAACGCGCGCGCGTCCCGACAGGGACGGAACGTCGCGGAGGGAGCGTCGGGAGGTCAGGCGTGGACGTTGAGTTGGGACCCGTCGCCGGGCGCTACCGGGTACGAGCTCCTCGTTCGGCTCACGATCGAGCCGACGTGGTCAAAGGTGATTCCCCTCGGGAACATCACGCATTGCACCCTTCGACGTCAGCTCGACGACGAATGGGCCGCGGTTCGTGCGATCGGACCCGGCGGCGCTCGTTCGATGGCCGCGTCGATGCCGACGCCGAACGCGCCGCGTCCGGCGAACGGTGCGGCCGCGGCTGGACGTGGCGCCGGGGGCGCGGCCGGTGGAGGCGGCGGGGGAGCGGGCCGAGGCGGACCGCAACAGCCCCCACCCCCACCGTGCGGCGCGTAGACCAGCTCGAGGTCACAACCGGGGTGCGCAGCCGCGGATGAGAAACTTCCTGGCCCCGGCGCATCTCGCGTTCACGGGCATCATCCTCATCTGGAACATCGTGCTCGCCGGCCGGATCGCGCAAAACGATCAGGCCGAGCGGCCGTTGCAGATCATGTGCGGATTCGCGGCGCTCGTGATCGTGCCCGCGCTCGTTTTGTACCTCGCGACGTCCACGGTGCTGACGAATCGCGCGGTCTCCACGATGGACTGGCTTTGGCCGGCGGTTCTCGTGCTCTACGCCGTTCAGTCGGTGTACGCGCTGGTCCGCGGCCTCGTCCCCGGCGAGTTGATTCGTGAATCCGCGACGCCGCACGTCGCCGGATTCGGCCTGCCGCGATTTCTGTTCGCGTTGGGATTGCCGATCGCCACGTACAACGTGGTCATCGCCGGCATCGGCATCGTCCGCTACATGGTGGCGCACGGCCACACGTCGGCGCAGCCATTCGTCGCGCTCCTCGGCGCGCAGAGTCTGGCGATGGTGCTCGCCGGCGGGAGCGCCAGCGTGTTGGCTTCGCCGCTCTATTTGAACGTGCCGATCATTTCGCCGGCGTTCCCGGCGCTGTACAAGTTCACGGCGCCCTTTCGCGCGATCGTTTCGGTGTACGCGCTGGCGTGGGTGGGCGTGATCGTCGTCGTCGGTCTTCCGCGCGCGGTCGTGCATTTGCAGACGTACGCCGCTCATTCGCGCGATCCGCTGCGCGAACGGCCGAACGGCGACTTCGCCATTGGGCTCAAAATTTTTCCCGACCTTTCCGGCGGCCCGCCGGCCGCCGCGATCCGCGCCGACTCGGCGCTCGCCGACACGATGGAAGTGGACGCTGTCGAAGTGGTCGTCCGTCCGGGCATCAGCCGTGGCTCGCTGGATTCACTCGCGCGCGTGATCGATCCTTGGCGCCGCGACAGCACGACGATCATCGTCGCGATCGGCTATCCGCGCATTCTCGTCCCCGAGATCCAGACGAAGCCGCTCGACGAAGGCGAGCGGCTGCTCACGGTTCGCCGCGTCGTCGCTCGGCTTCATCCGGACATTCTGCTGCCGGCCGAAGATCCCTACGGCTCCGGCGCGCAGGCGGTGGGCTCGCTCCAGCCCGCGCGCTGGGAGTCGTACTTGATCGACGCGGTTCGCGCGGCCAAGGCCGTCGATCCGAAGGTTCGCATCGGAGTCGCCGCGTCCGACTATCGCCACGGCGACAGCGTGCTCTTTGCGTGGGCAGCGCGGGCGCACTCGCCGATCGACATCGTCGGATTCTCGTTCTTCCCATCGCCCTACGTCGGCGGCGGCATTCAGACCGACACGCGCACCGCCGATCGCTGGATGCGCGCGACGCCGACGACGAAAGACATGTGGATCTTCGCCACCGGCGGCTACCCGCTCGCCTACGGCGAGCGCAGTCAGTCCGACGCTATTTGGCAGGTGCTGGCGTGGGGCACCGACCATCCCGCCGTCAAGGGAACCATCGTGTACGAAGCGAGCGATTATTTGCAAGCGCGAGGACTTCGCACACCCGATGGGCGCTATCGGATGGCCACTGGTACCGTCATGCGGGCGCTATCGGGGCTGAGAGAGTCGGTGAGATAGGTGGACGGGAGACTGGGAGACCGGACCCCTGCCCTCGGCCCCCCGACTCAGACTTTCTTCCCCGTCCCCCGCACAATTCCTTCCACCCGCCGCGACGGATCGAAGTGCTCGACGGCCACGCCCTGCATGGCCGCCGGCGTCACGGCGCGAATGCGCGATTCGTACTCATCCAGCTCGGCCAGCGTTCCGAAGAGATACGCGTCGACCGCGTCCGCCAACACGGCCGCGCCGCTCTGTTGTCGAATCGCGTGTAGCCCGACGGCGTACTTTTGCGCGCGTCGTAGTTCGGGCTCCGAGACCGGCTCGTCGCGCAGGCGCGCGAATTCGGCAAGAAGACCGTCGCGCGCCGCGTCCTCCTGCTCGGGCGACGTCGCGATGTACGCGCCGAACGCCCCGGCCAGGGCGCGTTCGGCGACGAACGCGTTCACCGTGTAGCAGAGCGAGCGCTTGTCGCGCAGCTCTTCGAAGAAGCGTCCGCCGAGGCCGCTCGCGACCAGTGAAATCATCGCGGCGGCGTAGCGCGACGAATCCGATCGCGACGGACCGGAAAAGAGGAGCGCCATCGCCGTCTGCGCGCGTTCGCGCGTCTCGACCGCCGTGGCCGTCGAAGCGGGCCAGGATGGCGAGGGGATCGGCGTCACCGGCGCGCGACGAAGGTCGCCGAACGCGCGCGCCGCCAACTCGGCGAGGTACGCCGGATCCGCGTCCCCGACGAGCGCGATGACGCACGGACTCGAGAGTGCACGCTTGGCGTGCCAGTCACGCACCTCGTCGCCGGTGATGCGATGCAACGAGTCGTCGGTGCCGCCGCCGGGCAATCCGTACGGATGGCCCACGAAGGCGGCCTCCGTCGCGAGACGCATCGGAAAGCGGTACATGTCGTCGCGCAGCGCCGCGACGTCGGCCAGCGCGATGGCGCGTTCCGTCTCCAGCACCTCGGCGCCGAACGTCGGATGCTGCACCACGTCGGCCAGCAGCTCGACGGCGGCCGCAGCGTGGCGCGACGGAACCGAGATGCTCCAGCGGAAGCTGTCGAGGTTCGCCGCTCCGGAGACGCTGCCGCCAAGCATCTCGCCCTCTTCCGCGATCTGCTCGGCGCTACGCGACGCCGTTCCCTTGAGCGCCGTGCGGAGCATCAGCGTCGTCAGTCCGGCGAGCGCGGACTCCTCGTCACGAACACCGCCGATCATGAATGCACCGGCGTGCACGAGCGGCGAGCCGGGCTTCCTGCGAACGAGGACCGGGATTCCTTCCGGCGAGCGATACTCGAAGACGCCAGCGGTCTCTCCGACGAACTCGGCGGGCGTAGCCGGACCGAGCACTCGCGCCGTGTACACCGGCGCGGGAGTGAGCGGTGCCGGACGCGGCTCGCGATCGAGGAGCGCGAGCATTTCATCGGACGTCCCGGCCAATGAGTCGCTCGCGACCGGGCGGTAGACGACGACGCCCGTGCGGTCGGACCGGAGATAATCTCTGGCGACACGCGTCACGTCGTCGCGCGTCGCGAGCATCACTCGCTCGAAGTAGTCGTCGCCGATACGCCAGTCGCCCAGCGCTTCCCACTCCGCGAGATGGCTGGCCTGTCCTTCCATGTCCTCGAGGCGGCGGATCCAACGCGATTCGAACACTCGCTTTGCGCGCTCGAGCTCGTGATCGCCGATCTCACCGTCGCGCGCCACGCGAATCTGCTCCCAAATCGCGCGCGCCGCGTCGCCGGCGGCGGCCGGCGGGGACTCGGCGTGAACGACGAACACCCCGATCTCGGTCGGCGTGTAATGGTAGGCGCTCACCGCCGACGCAAGACGCCTTTCGCGAACCGCGCGATAGAGTCTCGATGCGCGTCCCGCACCGAGCACAGCGGCGAGCAACTCGAGCGCGGGAGTGTCGGCGTGATTCGTGCCCGGCGTTCGCCACCCGAACGCGAGTTGCGTCTGCGTGATGTCGCCGGTCAGGTCGCGGTAGCGAAACCCGCCCACGCCGTCCTCACTCGGCCCCGCGTCGCGCGTGGGATCGCCGGCCGCGATCGAACCATAACGTCGGCTCACGTCTGCGAGCACGGTGTCGGGGTCGACGTCGCCGACGATCGCGAGAATCGTGTTGCCCGGGCGATAGAAGTTTCGATAGAAGCCGACGACGTCGTTTTGGCGGAGCGCGCGCAGCCCGGGCTCGCGGCCGATGCGCCAGCGTCGAATGCGGTGCCGGTCGTGGAGGAGCTCGTACAACGTTTCCGTCGCGACCGCCGGCGGGTTGTCTGCTTTTCGCTTGGCTTCCTGGATGATCACCTCGAGCTCGCGCGCCAGCTCGTCGCTGTCGATCAGCGAATGGGCGTACGCGTCCGACTGAACGTCGAGCCCGGCCTCGAGGCTCGACGATGGAAGGACGGTGTAGTAGCTCGTGTGATCGTAGATCGTGCCGGCATTGAGATATCCGCCGGCGGCTTTCGTCTCTTTGGCGATCTCACCGACGCCGCGCGTCGGCGTGCCCTTGAAGTACATGTGCTCGAGCACGTGCGAGATGCCGACGACGTCGTCCGTTTCGTCGAAGTATCCGGCGCGGACGAACGTGACGATGGCGACGACCGGTGCCGACGGGTCGCGGCGTACGAGCACGGTGAGCCCGTTCGCCAGTCGCGTGCGCACGACCGACGTCGAAGGCATCGCCGTCGACGGAGACTGGACGTTCGTCGTCAAACTATGGCTTCACGAGTCCGGCCGGCCCCGCCGGGTCGCCCATTTGTTTCGGCGCGGGCGCGGGCGTGCAGCTGCTCCACGGCCCCTGCCCGGCGCGATTCATGAACGCGGTCGCCTCGGTCGTGCGGCCGAGTCGCATCAGCGTGCACCCGAGATATCCCATCGCGGTTTTGTCGCTGGGATCGGCTTGCACGGCGCGTACGTAGAAGGTTCGCGCCAGCTCGTAGTTGTTCTGCATCAGCAGGTTCGCACCCATCTCTCGCAAGGCGAGCGCGTTGTTCGGATCGGCCTCGATGGCGAGCTTCAACTCCTGCGTCGCCAACGAATAATTGCCGACGTCGCGCGCCATTCGTGCCAAGTAGATGTGCGGGCGAGGCGACCGCGGATTCTCGCGCTCCGCCCGACTGAACGCGTTCGCTGCCACCTCGCGCTGTCCGCGCTGGTACGCGGCGATCCCTTCCTCGAGCGGATCGCTCCCGCGTCGGCCGAAGAGGAAGTATCCGCCGCCGGCGAGGATCGCCAGCACGACGACGGCCGACGTGAGAATCGCCCACGACGGAACGTTGAGTCTTCGCCGCGCTACGAGCGGCGGCGGCGCCCCCGCCGTCTGGGGGGGGGACGCGGTGAAAGGCGTCGTTGCCGCCTCGCGAAGCATCGGGTCTCGCGGTCCGGTCGCGCTCGGCACCGGCGACGTAGCATCCACGAGCGCGCCATCGAGCTTCGAGACCGCCGCGCGTGCCGCGGCGATGTCGGACTCCGACGGCCGGTAGCTCGTGCTCTGAAGACGGTCGTGGACTGCCTGCAGCTCGGCGAGCGCGTTCGCCTGATCGAAATCGATGAGCTGCCGCTGTCGGACCTCGCGAATGAGCCCCTGGCCGGACATCGCGTTCGAGCCGGAGAGCGCGCGCAACGACGACTCGACCGCCGTCCAGATGTCGATCAGGTCCGCGGCGGTGTCTTCCGGACCGCGGATCGAGTCGAGACGAGCGACGGCGGGTCTCGCCGCGTCGAGCGCGGCGTGGGCGCTACGCTGCGCCGCCGTGGTCACCGAACGATTCGGAGCAGCCCCGCTATGGCGCTGCCGCGGATGAAGCTCTCCGCGTCGTTCGTCGGAATGCGCACGCCGGTTTGGCGGAAGCCGTGTTTGGATACGACGTCCATGAATTCTCTCACGGAGTCCGTGGGATTGCCGGTCTCGTCGCGCAAGCGACGGACGATGTCGTCCCACGATCCAGCAAAACGGCTGCCGTCGGGTGCGATCACCTGATGCTCGAGCCCCTGCCGCTGTTCGGCGAGGGAGCTGAGCAGCGTTCCGAACAACTCGAGCTGACCGCGCGGCGATTCCGGCGCCGGCGAGCCGTCGGCGGGGCCCGGCGCGTCGAGCTCCATGAGAAGCGTGTCGACGTCGTCGAGGTCACCGGCCAACTCGGCCAAGCGGTCTTCCCACGGCTTGAGCTCGGGATCGTTGTCGCCGAGGCGATACAACGATCGCTTGAGCTCCATCAGCCGCCAGATTCCCAGCTCGTCCCAATGGTCTTCGGGCTTGGTCCGCTCGAAGTGATAGAGGGCCGCTTCGTTCTCGCCTTGGTCGTACAGCACGTTGGCGAGATAGATGCGCGCCTCGGTGTGGTCGCCATCGATCTGCAGCGAACGACGGAGCGACGCGATCGCGCCTTCGTCGTCGCCGAGCCGATGCTGCGAGTAGCCGATGCACGCGATGCCTTCGGCGGAATCCGAAGCCTGCTGGACGGCCGTCTCGAAGAATTCCTTGGCCGCCTCGAACATCATCTTGCTGTCGCGAACGGATGCTTCGCGGAAGAGGGAACGTCCGATCTGCAGCATCAGATCGAGATCATCTGCGTAGCCAAGCTCGAGGGTTCGGCGGAAACATCGCATCGCCGAATCGTCCTGGCCGAGCTTGAGCAAAGTCTCACCGAGTCCGGCGAGCGCGTCTTCGTGCTCGGGCTCGAGCACGGCTGCCTGCTCGAAGGATTGGCGCGCCCACGCGTACTCTTCGCGCGCGAGCTGCGCGTACCCCACCCCAACATGCAGCTCCACCGAATTCGGATAGAGCGCGAGTCCCTCTCGAAGTACTGTCAGCGCGTCATCATACTGGCCGTCATTGTACAGCTGATGCGCACGTTCATCGTACTCTTCAGAACTCAGGAACGGGGTGGCCATCGTCAGCAAGCCTCCAGCTCTTGAGGTGTACGCCTATACTACAATCTGGGCACTGCGAAGTTCAATAGTGAACGACGGTTCGGCGGTTAGTCGGACATCGTTGCGCCGCGCGTTTCCGGCGACGCCGCGAGCGCGACGGCAATCTCGGCCGCCAACGCCGCGTTTTGCTCCAGCAATGCCAAGTTTGCGCCCAGCGAACTTCCACCGGTCAAACGAGTTACGGCTGACAACAAAAACGGTGTGACGTCGGCCCCTCGAATGTCGCCGGCGACGATGCTCTGATGGGCGGTCGCAACGGCTCTTTCCACGTCCTCGCGAGGCAGACGGTGATGGGGAGGCGGGGGTTGAACGACCAGAAGTGCCTGGCGTCGCCCCAACGCCTGGTGTGCCCGAAATACGGCGGCCACCTCCAGCGCGTTGTCGACCCTCGCGTCGAGCCTGATGCCGGTCTCGGCCGTAAAAAATCCCGGCAGCTCCGACGTCCGAAAACCAACTACCGGAATCCCCAGACTCTCCAGGCGTTCCCAGGTGGCCGGTAAGTCGAGGATCGACTTTGCGCCGGCGCAGACGACGACGATCGGGGTCCGCGCGAGCTCAGCGAGATCCGCGGACTCGTCGAACGGCGAGTCGCGGTGCACGCCGCCGATCCCACCCGTCGAGAACACCTCGAAGCCGACCGCGCTCGCCAACGCGACCGACGCAGCCACGGTCGTCGCCCCATCGTGACGCCGCACCATGGCGACGGGAATGTCGCGCGCTGAGACTTTTCTAATGCCGTCTCGCGCGAGGAAGCGCTCGAGCTCGTCCTCGCGGAGACCGATCGTCGGAGTACCGTGCGCGACCGCCGTGATTCCGGCGACCGCACCGGCGACTTCGACTGCGGCCACCATGCGGCGCGCCGCTTCACGGTTCTCCGGAATAGGCAGGCCCTGTGCGAACACCGAGCTCTCGAGCGCCACAACCGGAGCTCGTTCGTCGATGGCGCGAGCGATGTGGGGCAGCACGCGAATGATCGCGGGCCGGTGATCGGCAGGAGGACGTGTCATGGGAAGCGAGAGCTCGCCTCCCTTGAGTTTAACGACGGCGGCCGCGCGAGCGCGGTCGGGCCGGCTCAGTGGCTCGGCGCGTTGCGTCCGGGAAGCGCGACGTGAGTCGCCGTGACGATCAGGCGCTCGGGCGCGGGTCCCACGTAGCGGATGGGCCACGACGTCGTGAGGGTAAGCGTGGTGTCGGACGCGTGCGCGATCAGCCGCTCGTCCCGTCGTACGATTCGCTTCGAGACGACGATCCAGGCATCGCGGCCCAGTCCCGACTCGGTGACGACCGTATCTCCGGGGCTGACCGAGTCGAGGTGATTGAAGTACCGGTCCCGCTCACCGGAGATGACCGCGTTCCCCATCTCCCCCGGGAACGCGCTCCCCGCGACGTGCCCCGGACCCGCGTTCAGCTCGTCGGCCCCCTCGAGGACGATTTCGTCCATGTCGATGCTGGGGATGACCAGACGGGCAACAGGCGCGCCGTCGTCGATCCAGTTTCGGCCGGGCCGGTTGTGATTCGCCGAACGCACGAGCGCGACCGCGACTTTTCCCTGGCTGTTCCACGAGTCTCGCGCGCGCTGTGCATCACGCCAACCTTCGACGTATCGGCCCGCCGAGTAGGAGAGCATCAGCCCCCCGGCGGCGTAGAGCGAGAGTCCGAGATATCTACGCACGTTGCCTCGAGGGTCGAATGCTGGTGACCATGCCGGCGCCCGTGATGAGAAGCCCCAGTCCCAGAAGCGCGAGGAGAGGGAGGTCGCTCGCCGCAGCCGCGGTGGGAGCCTTTACCCTCGCCGGCACGGCCGGGGCAGCGGCGCCCTGTTGCACCACGGTCCCCGGCGCCGCGGGCAGTGTCGTGACCTGTGCCCAGGAGAGCACCGGACCGCCGGCGATGCTCAAAAGGAGCGCGATGAAAAGAAATGGTCGTCGTGGCGACATGATGATCCTCGGCCGGACAGAAAGGCATTAGCCGAGCCAGGGCGATTCGGACTTTTGGACTGAGGCGGAGCGGCGATTCAGCGGGTTGAGGGTGGCATACCGTTGCGCCCAGCCAACAATGGGCGGCGCGAACTCGACACCGGACATTTCGACCACCCTTGCCGCGCTCCCGCGCCGACTATTTCGCCGCCTGCGCTTTCGGCCACGCCGCGACGACCAACGCGCCGATTTTCCCCAGCGCCACCTGGCCTTCGTTGTCCACGACCCAGCGGATGTCGGCATTCTGTTTCGTGAATCCGCACGCGACCACCCGCGACTGAAGCCTGAACAGCGCGCACTCCGTTCGCACCGAATCAGTCGCGCCGGTTTTGTGCGGAACGCTCATCCCATCGATGGCGCGTTGCATCGAATCGCCGTCGGCGTTGTTGCGCAAAATCTCGAGCATCGCTGAATCCGCCGCGGGACTCACGGCCTTTCCGTCCGCGAGGAGCTCGAAGAGGTGGGCCATCTCGTTCGGCGTGCTCACGCCCAACCCGTACTTCACCGAGCTGTCCATCGCGACGCTGGTCAGACGGAGGAAGGTTTTCGAGTGCACCTTCGTGTGCGGCAAGCCGAGGGCTTCCATCTTCGTCCAGACGCGGCGGATCGCGATGCGGTCCAGGAGGAGATTCGTCGCGGTGTTGTCGCTCAACACGATCATCAACGACGCGGCGTCGTGCACGCTGAGCGACATCCCGGAGTGCATGAACTGCAGCACGCCGCTTCCCGGGACCTGGTCGATCTTCAACACCGTCAGCGGATCGTCGAGCGAGAGCTGCTTCTTCTCGGCCAGATCGTACAGCGTGACCAGGATTGGAACCTTGATCAGACTCGCCGTCGGGAAGGTCTCGTCGCCACGCAGCGAAAGCCGTTCGCCCGTGTCGATGTTCCAGACCGTGTAGCCGAGCACTCCGCGGTGCCCCGACGCGACTGCGTCGAGCGAGCGGTGAAGCCCGGCGGTGTCGGCGCGCGCGAATCGCGAGCGTTGGGATGGCGGCCCGTTTCGCGAAACGCCCGCGACGGACAAGGCGACGGCGGCAGCCACCACGACCGCACGAATCATGTGACGACACTCCTCTCGGCTTCGAAGGGTTTCCACGCACCGTCGCGCAGAACGTCGTCGATCATCGAGACGGCGCGCTCGAGCTCCGCGTCGGAGGTATAGAAATGCGGCGCGATGCGAATTCCGGCATTCGGTCGATAGTCCACGATCACGTCGTTCGCCAGAAGCGCTCGCGATACGCCGTACGAATGCGGCACGTCGAACGCGACCGTCCCTCCGCGGCGCGCCGAGTCGCGCGGCGCGGAGACCCGGTAGCCGCGCGCGTCGGCAAGCTCGATGAGACGCGACGTCTGGCGAACGCTCTTCGCGCGAATCGCGTCGATGCCGGCCCGCCGAACGATCCGCGGACCTTCGACGGCGGCGAACAACGCGGGAATCGGCGGCGTGCCGTTCAACCAGCGCCAGGCGCCCTCGGCGTAGCGCATGTCCGACTCGAATCCGAACGGACGCTCGTGCGCCTGCCAGCCGGTGAATGATGGCATGAGCGACCTGCTCGCCTCGGGCGACGCGTACAGAAACGCGCCCCCGGGACCGCCGCACAACCACTTCAACACGCCGCCGCTCAAAAAATCGACGCCCAGTGCGGTGACGTCTACCGGCATCACGCCGACGGAGTGAAACGCGTCGAGCGATACGCGAGCCCCCACCTCGCGCGCCCGGCGACAAATCGCCGCGACATCGAGGATGTACGCCGAGCGAAAGAGAACGTGCGAGATGGCGACGAGCGCGGTCCGTTCGTCGATCGCGGACAAGAGGCGATCCATGTCCACGCCGACTCCGTCGCCGGAAGGGACGACCACGACCCGCGCGCCGAGGCGTTTGGCGAGGCCGTCATATATGTAGCGCACGGACGGGAAATCGAGCTCGGTCATCACGATGGCGTCGCGCGGCGGCGCATACGTGAAGGCGCTCAGAACCGACGCTTGCGCGATCGTCACGTTCGGGAGCATGGCTACGCTGCCGGACGGCGCTCCGATGAGCGGAGCGATCTCGTCGCCGACGGACACCGGCATTTCCCACCAGCCGTCCGCCCATGCACGGACGCCGCGCTCGGCCCATTGGTCCACGTATTCGGCGAGTCGTTCGGGCACGGCGCGCGGCATCGCCCCGAGCGAATTGGAGACGAGGTACGTCGTGCGCTCGAGAATCGGAAACTCGGCGCGAAACTGGAGAAGCGCGTCTCGCACGTCCGTGCTGGTCGTGGCGCTCACGTGGCCGGCTCCGCAGTCGCGCGCGAGACACGCCGAGCGCGCGAGCTCCCGACGTAGATGATGGACGCGACGGCGGCGATCGCGGCGAGCGAGGTCCACTCCAGGCGGGTGAGGCTCGTCAGCAGCCAACCGATCGCGACGAGGGCCAGCACCGGTACCGCGCCGCCCAACGGCGCGCGGAACGCAACCTCCGCGGGTCGCGTCCCCGTCGATTCGAGCCGGCGAAGCACGAGCACCGCGACGCAGCACGCCGCGTAGACCGCGAGCGTCGCCACGTTCGCGATGACGGCGAGCTCCTCGAAGGTCCCCGTCGTCGAGAGGACAATGACGATCGCCGCCTGCGCCACAATGGCGATATACGGGGTGCTGAACCGCTCGTGCACGCGCGCGAGTGCGGTCGGCAGGTATCCGTCGCGGGCGAAGGCGAACAGCATGCGCGGAACCGCGAGCGACACACCGGCCACGTAGCCGAACATCGACACGACCATGCCGACGAGCACGAAGGTGCGCCCGGGCGCGCCCAACGCCACCCCGGCGGCGTCGGCGAGCGGCGCGGCTCGGCCGGCGAGCGTGCTACCGAGAACGCCCTGCGCGACGATTTGCACGGTCAGATAGATCACGGTGACGACGGCCATCGCGATGAAAATGGCGCGCGGAATCGTTCGCCGCGGATCGCGCACTTCGCCGCTGGGCGCGAGGGCGCTCTCGACGCCAAGAAAGGCGAAAATGAGAAGCGTCGATGCCCGCGCGACGTCGCGAACCGGAGGCGCCGCATGCCAGACGATGTTCGACGAAACCACGGCCGCCGAGCCGAACACGACGAGCGCGACGAGAGGCACCAGCTTTGCGACGGTGACCGCCGTGTTGAAGCGACTTGCCCCCCGCACTCCCACGACGTTGAGCGCCGCCAGCGCGGCGAGCACGATGATCAGCAACGGGATGCGGACGCCGGGCGCCGCGAGGACGGGCACGAGCGACCCGAGTGCATCGGCGAAAAAAGCCGCGACCGCCGCCGCCGCAACCGTAATAGCCGACCACAGCATGAATCC
>Ga0157372_10003639_pt1 | contig 16590 bp, 20 predicted proteins | sample C55metaG_FD_115307 | JGI IMG/M metagenome (GOLD analysis project Ga0157372, IMG submission 115307) | Corn rhizosphere microbial communities from Kellogg Biological Station, Michigan, USA - C5-5 metaG | ecosystem: Host-associated > Plants > Roots > Rhizosphere > Soil | place: USA: Michigan... | reverse complement strand
GAGGGTGACGTCGCCGCCGGCACAGACGCGAACGGGTGCGCGCACCGGCCGCGCGTTCAATGTGTCGAGCCGCGACGTCGGCCGCGGCAGGGTGGCGAACCTCCCGACGGGCACCGCGTGCGCGGCGCGTTCGGCTGCTGCCTCGGCTTCCGCCTGGCGTGCCGCGCGCACGCTGTCCTCGCGTGCAGCGGCAGCCGCACGCTCGGCGGCGGTGGGATGGGCGGTTGCCGGCGCCGGCGCGGATGGTGGCGTGCGCGACGGGGCGCAGGCGACGAGCATCCCGATCGCTGCGCCGACGAGCAGCGAGTGAGGAGGGAAGCGGGCGGCGCGCCACATCATCGCCGGAGCCGGGTGCGGCATGCGAGGGGGGATCAGCCGTTGGGCCGCGCGTTCCCGCCGTCCACGACGTAGCGCCAGCTGCCATCGCGCTGCCGCTTCCAGACGGTCAGGTACTTGGAGTAGCGCACCTGCGGCGAGCCATCCAGGCTCCTGCCCGTGAAGACCGCATTGCCCACGGTGAATCCGAGGTCGCCAGAGCGGGCGACTTCACCGGCCACCGGGTGCCACACCAGTTTGCTGTCATCGGTTGTCGGTCCGAACGCCTCGCTGATGGCGTCGGGGCCGGTGATGAACTCACCCGGTGTGGAGAAGATCTGCGCGTTCTCCGCGGCGTACGAGCCGAACGCGCGCCCGGTGCCGAGTCGAGCAGCGGCCTGGGCGAACTCATCGTCGGCGGCGCGAATGTCTTCCAGCGGTCCGCGCGCACGACGCATCGGCACATCGGCGAGCGCGGAGTCGGCTGCCACCTGCGGCATCGTGAGCGCCGGTGGCGGCGCGCCGTACGTCTCCGCATAGGCGGCGATCTGCCAGGCGTCTCCCTCGCGTCGCCAGAAGGCGATGTAGCGATCCATCCGGATGGATGGCGCCGCGCCGGCGCCCGTGCCGATTACCGTGTAGCCGTAGCTGTAGCCGCTGCGGCCGTCGCGGCTCGCCTCGGCGCGAACGGGTTGCCAGCGTACGGCCACCGGTCCGCCGAGCGACTCCGCGGCGATGATGGCCTGGGCCGCGCTCCGGCTGCGGACGATGGGAAGTCCGCCGCGCAGGTAGACGACGTCGCTGGTGAAGTTGGCGGCGAGCCCGCGCGCAATGCCGAGCTGGGCCACCGAATCGGAGCGCGCGAGGTCGGCGCGCAGCAGCGCGTCGTGCGCCTCCGCGGCGTCGGAGAGGGGCGCAAGCAAGGCCGCGCCAGCGAACGGTGCACCCGGCACGTGAGAGCCGTGACACCCCGTCGCGACGACGGCCGTCAACATGACAACGGAAATTGCTCGCACGCCCACGCTCCTCGCGTCGGGTGGTCCCGCGGGCCGGCTGACCCTCTCAAGGAGACTACTGCGGTTGTACTCGGTGCGCTACTGGAAGGTCCGGTTCGTGGCAGGCGGGTAGGTGGGTTCGAAATCAGCGAGAATGATGGGCTTGGCCGATCACCGTTCGTCATTCGGCTGTTCCTCACCTGGTCAGCTACCCACCTACTCACCTACCCCATTATAGATTCCGCTCCGTGACTCCACCCCGGAAGCGACCTTCGCGGCGCCGGAAGCGCGGTGCGCCGCAACCTCAACTGACGTCGAGCCCGACGAGCCGAACCGCATACGCCGAAACGAAGCGTTGGCTGCTCGATCTGCACGGGCCGGTATGCGCGTACTGCGGGCGTCGTGTGAACGCGAACACCATCACGCTGGACCATGTGGCTCCCCGTCGCGGGCGGAGCGCCTACGACCGGCGCGACAACCTCGTGCTGGCGTGCGAGGACTGCAACGGCGCCAAGGCCGACATGCCGATTCTCGCCTTCCTGCTCCGCAAGCGCGAGCGCGCCGCCGTGCTGCTGCGCTACGGTGGTCACCTGAGCCCCATGCTCGTCGATCTGGTGCGGGGTCTCGTTCCCGCCGACGAAGATCTGCCGCGCGTCAAGGAAAGGTTTGACGACCTCTTTCCCGACGACGAGTCTCCCTACAACGAATCGCCCTACGCCGACTGAGGAGCGCTCAGGCGTCCTGGCTGGCGCCGACGTCGCGCTCGAAGTAGAAGGCCTGAACGAACCAGCGACGCACGAGCTGGCGGTCGCGCGCATCGGAATCAGGCTCGGGATGACGCTCCTGGAGGAGCGCCTTGAGCTCCAGCATCGCGGCAACGGCGGGGAGGCCTCGTGCCCGCGCGTCATGCGCGAAATCGCGGATCGTGCTCTCCACGGTCGTGTGGGTGCCAGTCATACTTCCGGACCTCTCGACCTCCTCGTCGAGCATGCTCCGCTTGATGCGCGGCCGCACTGGCCGGTCGAGCGGGAAGCGGGGCGTCGGTGCGCGGCGGGCGGCATCGCACAGCGCCTCCAGCTCGACGTCGGTATACGTCTCCCAGGCTGGCGGAAAGGGAGCGAGCCGTCGTTTGTTCTCACCGCTGGCAAAGGCGAGCCAGCCGTTCTCGAGACCGGGTGACACGGCGCCCGCCGTTCGCGAAGCGCGATGCACCTCGAACACGTCCCACGTCAGCCCTGCTGAGTCGGTGAACGTCCTGGCCGCCATCGTCACGATCGCGTACGGGAAATGGTCCGACCACACCAGATGATGTGGCGGCTGCCACACCGGGGGTCGCGCAAGGAACGTTCCTTACGGCGTCGCGATCGGGACGACGTCGCGCCCGTTGTCCTCGCTGTGGCTCGCGTAGCGGATCGACCCCTCGAGCGTGCTCGGCGACCACTCGATCGCCCAGCGCTCGCCCGGCGTCGTGTCCGACTGCAGTGTCGCCTCGAGGCTGCGCACGCCGTCGCCCACGTCGTTCCACCGGCCAGCCACGACCACGGTGTGAGGGCGTCCCTCCACCTGCAGGGTTCCTGATCCCAGTACGCTATCGATGCCAGCAGGACGCAGGTCCAGGCTGACTCGGGTGGAACCATCGGGGGAGAGGCCGTCTACCCGCTCACGCGGGGGGACGCATGCCGTGATGAGGGCCGCCGAGGCGGCAAAGGAGAGGAGGCGGAGTGCTGGGCGACGCATCGTGTGGTGCCGGTGGCGCGGTGATCGGCGCGGGTGGTTGGGTCCTGTAGACGACGCTCGGCCGGCAGCGTCACGACGAAGATCGCGGCTCCTTCCATCGATCGGCCTGGGACGAAGGGTGCTCAGCCCCCGACCCGAATCCAGTGACCTGAGTCACATCAGGTGCACGATGCTTGCACGTGCAGCCATCGAGCCTCGAGCGGAGTCGGCCGCGGGCGGCCGGCCGGAGGTGCCAGGGAGCGAGCGTGGCGTGCGGACATTCCGGGACAGCGAAAACCGTGAGTGGGAAGTGCGGGCGATCCAGGAGCAGCTCACCGAGCGTCGCACCCGCTTGCTGCCGCGCCCCGAGCTCGCGGGGGGATGGCTGCTGTTCACCTCTGGTGAGGAGCGTCGACGGTTCGGCGCGTTGCCGCCCGGGTGGACGCTGGCGAACGACGCCCTGCTCTGCCGCTGGTGTGAGGACGCTGCACGGGTGGTTCCATCTGAAGCGCGGCCACGCGCGACTTCGACGAGCTAGCAGTCACTCCGCCCTTTCGCGAGCCTCGGCTCCATAGCCGTCGAGCTCGTCCCGGGCACGGTTGCTGCTTGCGAGGGCGTCCATGGCGCTGCGCACCTTTGTCGCATCGGATGGCAAGACCTGGACGGCGTGGCTCGTCCAATCGAGCGGAGTCGTCGCGGTGCCGGGCACACCGACCGAGTGGCTCGCCTTCCAGAATGAGGATGGTACGGAGCGTCGCCGCCTGCTCGAGATCCCCGACGGATGGGAACTGCTGCCTGATGAACGCCTCGACCTCGTGCGTCGAATCGCCGAGCCGGTGAAGCAATGGGCAAGCCGGCACACGCCGCCGGGCGGTATCGACCAGCACGACCCGAGCGGGGCCGGGGGCGCTGGCAGTACGAGCGACTGACCGCCGCGCCGGCGCGCGGCGCTGGCGCACCACCCTTCCCCACGAGTTCTCCCCTGTCCATGCAGCAGTTCTTCCGTCGCCTCGCCCAGGCTACCGCGCAAGCCGTCGGGACTCCGTGGACGTTCCTCGGGGCGGTTCTCATCGTCGTCGTCTGGGCTGCGAGCGGGCCGGCGTTTCACTTCTCCGACACGTGGCAGCTCGTCATCAACACCGGCACCACGATCGTCACCTTCCTGATGGTGTTCCTGATCCAGAACACCCAGAACCGGGACGCGAAGGTGATGCATCTGAAGCTGGACGAGCTGATTCGGGCCACCCACACGGCGAGGAATCGTCTCGTGGATATGGAGGCGATGACCGACCAGGAGCTCGCCGCGCTGCAGCAGGAGTTCAAGGAGCTGCATCGTCGCGCCGGCGAAGCCCTGGAGGAGCGGCGACAGCACGATCGTCGCATCACGCCGCCGGGTGCGATGGCGGAACCGGGGAACCGTCAGCGCTGACGCACCGGCTGCTCCATGTCCGGTCGACGATTGGCAACGGGGGAGTGAACGAGGCACCCGTCGCCGCGCGACTCCCGGCCGTCGCGCGACGAGCGCAGAGGCGCTCCCTACTTGAGGCTCTGCGGACTGACGACGACGACGTGCACGTCGCCAAATTCGCCGATCGTTCGCCCTTCTCCATTCTTTGCCTGACGCAGCGCTGCATCCAGGCGTCCACGGCGCGCGGCGGGGAGTTCGCCGGTGAACTCGGCGAAGGACATGGACGAGACGTCGGTCGTCGCCGGTGAAGGGTTTTTCGCGCGCAGATCACGAAGCAGGGTCACTGCTCCGATCAACGTGTGGTGCGCGTTCGCGTCCGGCGCGAGCACGACAAGGTCCATCTGGGCGCCGTTTGCCGTGCGAACGATGACCGCGCGCTCTCCACGCGGGAGCGGCTGCCTGGCGACGGCGAGCAGGAACGGCCGCGTATCGGGGTTGCCCTGTGCAGCGGCGTCGGCAACCGGCGTCGAGAGCGCCGCGATGACCAGTGACGCCGTGATGATGAGATTGCGCATGTGCATTCCTCGGGGTCGTTGGATGATGGATCAGGTCGCGTAGTAGACGTCGTAGCAGTAGAGCGTTTCGGTGTAGAGGAACTGTCCCGACGCCGAGTAGTGATCGAGACGATGACAGATGCGGAGGCCGCCAGTGGGGCTGCTGCCATCGACGTCATCGTGCGTCTGTCCGCCGCCATCTGACACGGGCGCCTCGCACGCTGGTTGATATTTCATCCCGGACTGGCTTCCGATCTTCCGAAGATTGGAAATTCCCTTGAAGGAGAGCGATGCCTCGTGCGAGGTGATGCCTTGTCCCCGACCGCCGCACTTGGGCGCGGCCATGCTTCCGTAGCTGTCCAGAGTCTCCGGGAAGAGGATCATCATCGGCCAGTCGCGGATCGTGGAGAACTTCAGGCTGCCGAGCGTGCTGCCGTCTGCCTTGGAGGTCGTGAGAGTCATCTCCTGCGCAGCATGATCGGCGATCACGACGGTCATCTGCGCATGCCCCTTGAAGATGTCACCCTCGAAGTGAGCTTCCGTAAACAGCGAGCTGAGACTGAGGCCGCTCTCACCACTGCCGACGTCATCGTAGCCACCAGCGCCATCTCCGGTGCCCGGATCGCTGTCGCAGACGTCGTAGCAGTTGTCGCCGCCCGAAATCGGGTCATCGGACCTGACATACTGGCGGGTCCCCAGCGCGTCGATCTCGAATCTGCCTGCCTCCGATCCTCGGATCGCCGGTACGACGATGGTCCGCGGTACATCAGGTTCCGGTACCTGGCTCGCCTCGGAACTCGCGCTCGTGGGCGAGTCCGTGCAGGCCCCGAGCGCCATCGCTGCGCTGATGGCGAGCGTCTTCCACAGGTGCTTCATGTGAACCTCCGGGGAGGGTGCTATGTATCCCCTCTGCAATTCACTCTGACTTCCAGAGTGCGCGACGCGGAGGGGCCCGGGCCCTGGGTCGGGCGCGGCGTCGTCGCGATGATGAACGAGCGGTCTCCGCTCGCCACACCACTCGTCTGGAACCCGAATGGAAATGGCACTCGACCAATGACCATTGGTTCTCCATTCGCGACGACTGCGACTTCCGCCGTATCGATCGTGCCGGCCGGCCGGTAGATCCACACGAGTCTTTTCCGGGGGCCCTCGGGAACAGCGAGGAAGATGAATTCATTGACCGGGCGCGCGACGAGATGGCGCTGCTCCGCCGGGTTTTCCCGCCGCGGATCGAGTGCCTGGTACCACAGGGCCGGGGGGCCGTCCTGCGCGAATTCCCACCAGCTCACGTGCAGCACCTCATCGATCAGATGTTCGATCGGTTCGTTCATGCTCTCGAAGCGAGCGCGACGCAGCACGCGCCACTTTGTCGGCTCGGACGCGTCGACCGACAGCAGTGAACCGGAATCGAGATCGCTGTCCGTAATGAGCCCGACCACGGGATAGAATGTTGCTCGCGCCAGCGGCGCCTCTTCCGGCGAACTGGTGACCGACAGTGGACCCCAATTGAGCCGAAGCGTGTCGGAACGCCACGAACCGGCGCGCTCACGATGCCAGAGCAGCACGCCGCCCGCCGTTCGTGGCTCGCCGAAGTACACGGCGAAGTGGAGCTTGCCGTCGCTCGAGATGAGTCCCGAGCTGTTCGGCCGCATGACGGTCGCGTTCTGCACACGACCGACTCGCTCCAGACCGGTCCAGCGACCGCCAATGAGCCGGCCGTACCAGAACGTTCCGTCATCGAAGGAGCGGCCACCCGGGACGGTGTCGTGTTCGGACAGGAAGAAGACGACGTCCCATCCTTCGCTGGTCGCTCGCGTTCGATAGTAGCGAGCCGCCGACATCCCGGGGGGAGTCAGGACGGGTGTGACGCGCCGTCGGTGATCGGTGAGGAGAAAACCGGCCAGCATGCTGTCCGGCCTCGTGCTCCGAGGTCCGGTCGCGGTGTCGTAGACAAGGCCGGCGACTCCGAGAACGAGCAGCGAATCAGGTCGCGCACTCATCGCAATGGGGAAGACGATTCCGCTCTGGCCGTCCTTCAGCCTCACGTCGCGGAGCACACCGGCGCTGAGCGTGCAGGGGGGACCCGTCCGCTGAGCGCGCGCAGGCAGCACGAGAACGAGGGACAGCACAGACAGCACGATGGAGCTTCGCAGCAGCAGGATTCGCATGGCGGGTATTGGGTTCGAGAATCGCGACTACGACGGGCCGTCTGTGGGGAAGCGTCTACCTGGACATTCGGCGACACTAGTCGCGCCCGTCATCTCGACGTCATTCTCTGGGTTCCCTTCGCGGGCACGAACGCAGCTCGTCGTTCGTCCTCAGCACGATATGGGAGCGCTCGCATCAGGCGTCATCGAAACAGTCCGTGCGACATCGCTGGTCGCGCAGCGCGAACGCAAAAAGGCCCGCGGCACCGAAGTGCTCGCGAGCCTTTGCAGTTGCCCCTCCTGGGATCGAACCAGGACTCTCCTGATCCAGAGTCAGGCGTGTTGCCAGTTACACCAAGGGGCACCAAAACGCCGAACGTACAAGCTTCTGCGCATTCGGCGGAACCCTTGTAAAATACTCCGGAGACGATGTCGCTTCAACCCCTCCCGCACCGCCGGACCCCGCCCTGCTCGCCTCTTCGTACGGCCCTTCCCTGACTCGCTCGGCGGCCCGTTCCGCGCGGTGCCTGGCCCCGCACAGCGCCGCGCTTCTGCGTCTCGCGACGTCCGGCGCACTCGTGCTCTCACTCTCCGCCTGCCGAGACACCTTCGCCGGATTTGGCGCCGGCGGCCGCGGACGCGCGGCCGCCGAACAGGCGTTCGGGGCCGTCGCCGATCGGCATCTCGACGTGCTGCGCAACCCACGCTACGAGTACGCGCGGCTTCGCCTCACCAAGGGCGCTCTCTCTCCGTCACGCGTGTTCGACGACAGCGCGGCGTGGACCGCCATGACCGGCAATGTGCGCCTGCTCGAGGTGTTCGGCACCGTGGGTGAGGGACGCTACACGATGACGGCGCGCTCCTCCGTCCCCGCGCCCGCGCGGCCCGGCGACGGACGGCACGTCACGTCGCTCGCGCGACTCTCGAACAACGAGTATCGCTGGGAGACGACGGTGGACTACGCCATCGGCAGCGTCCGTCCCGGCGACGTGGCTGCGGTGATCTCGCGACTGTTTGCCGCTGGCGAGGGTCGGACCGAGCACGAGCTGCGCGCGGAGCTCGCCGCTGTTGCCCCACGAACGTCGGCGGCGCTCGGCAGCGTGTTCACCCTCGACTCGCTGCGCCCCACCGCGCTCGCGGATGGATCGACCGCGGTCACCGTCGGGATCGCCGTCAACTCGACACCGTTGCGACGCCGGCTCCCCGCCTTCGCCGAGTACATCCGCAAGTACGTCGAGCCGACGTCGTACCACATGGTGATCTCCGACCGCGCCGCGGTGCCGTTCATCGACGTTTCGCAGCGTGACCGCTACATCACCATTCGCCTGCGCACGCTCGGCGGAAAGCTGGTGCCGCTCGCCGGACCGGCGCGGCCGATTCCTGACACGCTGCTCCTGCTCGCCGACTTCCGCGCCAAGGTGAAGATCTTTCACGTCGGCTTTCACGATCTCGTGATGGAGCTGGTGAACCAGTCGCAGGGCGACCGGGAACGAAGCTGGGCGGTGACGGCGCATCGCGAGCCCAAGTGGGACCTGCCGCTGGTGACGGCGCGATTGCTGCGCGCGCCGCTGCGCCGGCCCTTCATCGGGGAGGGTGCGCTGTTCCGCATCGGCGTCCGCGCGGGAGAGAATGGCGCGCCGACGGTGATCATGCGTCAGTCGCACCTCACCGTGCAGGAGAGCGGGATCCTCAACTTCCTCAATTCGCTCGGCAACACGGCGATGGACGATTTCGACGGTGCGGTGGAGCGCGAGGAGAACGTGTGGCTGCGCGAGCTCTTTCTCGCGCTGCGGGACGACGCCCGTTCGGCGATCGACTGAGTGACGGCTTGCGGCTGTGCCGCGTTCGAGCTGCACGCCGGCGATGGGGGCAAGAATAAAAACGCCGCGCGCTGTGAAGCGTCGCGGCGTCCTATATGTCATCCGATTGGCCTGGCCTCACCGGCTCGCCTCGCACGCCGTCATTGGAACTGTACGTCCTACCGAGCGGCGGCGGGCAGATACCGGGATTGGCCAGATGTGTGCCAATCGGTCGAGACATCGATGGAGCTGAGGGGGATCGAACCCCTGACCTCTGCAGTGCGATTGCAGCGCTCTCCCAGCTGAGCTACAGCCCCGCGTCGCACCGCTTGTCTGAACCTTGTACCCCATTCAGACGAGCAAGGTGCCAGACGGCAACGGCCCCGCAACCGAGCGGGGCCGCCGTCACCCGAAGAAATCTAGCCCGAAGGGCGAAAGAGTCAACTACGGACGGTCAGACGGTCAGCAGGTGAGGCGGTCAGAAACTGCATGACGGAGTAGTTTCCGACCTTCCGACCTTCCGACCCCTCCGTCCCATGCTTCCTTCCCCTGCCGATGTCATCGCCGCCGCGCATCGCCTGCGCGGCATCATCGAACGGACTCCGCTCCGACGCTCGGCGCCGCTCTCGACGCTGGTGGGTACAGACGTGTGGCTCAAGTGCGAGAACCTGCAGCGCACGGGCTCCTTCAAGCTGCGCGGCGCCACGAACGCGCTGGCGGCGCTGAGCGACGAACAGCGCGCGTCGGGAGTAGTGGCGTCGTCGGCGGGGAACCATGGGTTGGGCGTGGCGCACGCCGCACGCGCACTCGGCGTGCAGGCGCGGATCTTCGTGCCGGCGACGGCGCCCAGCGTCAAGCGCAACGGCATCGCGGCACTCGGTGCGGAGGTGGACGACGCGTCTCCCGATTACGACGCCGCACACCACGCGGCGGAAGAATACGCAGGCGACCACGGCATGACGTTCGTGAATCCGTGCGCCGGCGAGGCGCTGCTCGCCGGCCAGGGCACGGTGGCACTCGAGATCATCGAGGAGCTGCCGACGGCGCACACCTTCGTCGTGCCGGTGGGCGGCGCGGGCCTGATCGGCGGGATGGCGTCGCTGATTCGCGCCGTGCTGCCATCGGCGCGCATCGTCGGGGTGCAGAGTGAATTGACCAACGCGATGTCCGCATCACTCGCCGCGGGAGCACGGGTGGATGTGCCGGTGCTTCCGACGCTCGCCGACGGCCTGGCGGGGCAGATCGACGACGAAGGCTTCGCGATCGGACGTGTGGCGATCGACGTGATGGTCACCGTGCGCGAGACCGAGATCGCCGAGGCGATGCGCTGGCTCGCGTGTGAGCACGACCTGCGTGCCGAAGGCTCCGGCGCGGTGGCGACGGCCGCGCTGCTGCATGGGCTCGTACCCCGCCTCACCGGTCCCATTGCCGTCGTGGTGAGCGGCGGCAACGTGGATGACGCGAAGTGGCGCGCGATCACCGAGTGATCGCGCGCCACTTCGCGCTACGGCCGTTCGACGTTGCGTTCGGCGTTCGCGCTGGTGTTCCGCTCGCCGCCGAGTGAGTTACCACTCGAACGATTGGCGCTCGACGCACTGCCGTTGGCGATGCCGCTGTTCCTGAGCCCCACCTCACGATCGCCCTGGAAGCGAGCGGCGTTACCGCCCTGCTGCGCGTTCGACTGGGCACTGCCCTGGTTTTCAGCCGCCGCTGCCGACAGACCGTTGCCACCCTGTTGCATGCGCGCCGCGCGGTTCGCGCCGCGCGCCTCGCCACCGCGGCGACCGATGGCCGCCATGTGCTCGCGGTTGCGACTCACCGTCACGCCGCCCTTGCGGCCCGCGGCGCGCGCTTCGCCCGAGTCGAACTCGTGGGCCGTCCCCTTCTGGTGCGCGGCGCGACCACCCTTGCTGGCGATCTCACGCTGCTTCTCTCGATCCATCGACGCGAAGCCGCGGTTGCTGCGTGAGCGCGACTGCCCGGCATCCGTCGCCTGATCGCCGCGGGCAGCGTTACCGCCACTCGACGCGCGAGCACTGCGGCTGCTCTCGTTCGACACTTCACGCTGCCGCTCACGGTCGGCGCCATAGCTGCGCTCTTCGCTGTTTGGTCTGATCGCCATTACAACTCCTCCTGGAAGTGTGAGGCCCCTGCCTGATGCGGCGCCCACCGCTCAGGGATCGGCGCCATCCGCTTCGGCCCTGTGGGCCGCGACTCGTCACGACGTGTGCAAACTGCGGACCCATGTGTTTGCGCTCTGCACGAGTGTCCCGTTCGGCACTCGTGATTGCGACGCAGTCCTGCTCTGCGTCACACTAGCCTGCGCTCGTCTCGCCTCCGAGAAGGGTGAGCACTTCGCCGGTGATGTAGCTGCTATCGGCGCTGGATGCAAAGAAGACGTACGCCGGCGCGACCTCCTCTGGCTGCCCCGGGCGCTGCATCGGCACGTCGCTGCCGTGCTTCGCCGCCTTCGACGCCGGCTTGTCGGCGACGTTCAGCGGCGTCCAGATCGGGCCCGGCGCCACGCAATTCACGCGGATCTTCCGCTCCACCAGCTGCTGCCCGAGCGCCTTGGTGAACGCGTGAATCGCGCCCTTCGTCGCCGAGTAGTCGAGAAGCTCCTTGCTCCCTTCGAGCCCGGTGATGGAGCCGGTGTTGACGATGGCGCTTCCCCGCGGCATGTGCCGCAACGCCGCCCGCGCCATGTAGAAGTAGCCGAAGATGTTCGTGGCAAAGGTCTTGTGCAGTTGTTCGTCGGTGATATCCGCGAGGTGCGGCTGGTGCTTCTGGAAGGCCGCGTTGTTGACGAGGATGTCGAGGCGCCCGAGCGTGGCCGTCGTCTGGTCCACGGCCGCGTCACAGAAGGCAGAGTTGCTCACATCGCCGGGAAGGAGGAGGCAGCGCTGCCCTTCCGCCTCGACGGCACGTTTCGTCTCCTGTGCATCGACTTCCTCGTCGGCGAGGTACACGATGGCGACGTCAGCCCCTTCGCGCGCGTAGAGCACGGCCACGGCGCGTCCGATTCCCGAGTCGCCGCCGGTGATCAGCGCCACGCGACCGGTGAGCTTGCCCGAGCCCTCGTACTTCGGCGACTCATAGCGGGGCCGGGGCGTCATCTTCGCCTCGAGTCCGGGCCTCGGCTGATGCTGCGGCGGGAATGGCGGCTTCGGCTTCTGGACGCGTGGCTGCTGCGCGTTCGGCCGCTTTGCCCCCGGCTGCTTCGCCGAGATCGGCTTCTTCGCCCTGCTTCTCGATCGTTTCGTCTGGCGTGCCATGGTTGCGCTCCTCCATGCGTGCTCGATCTGCGTCCGGTGCGCTGGGGCAAGGCGCGGGCCGCGCGGACTATATTTCCCCGCCATGTCGCTCGCCATCCGCCTGCTCGGAACCTCCGCCTCGCGCCCCACTGTAGAGCGCAACGTTTCGTCGCTCGCTCTCGTGCGCGAGGGTGAGACGATGCTGTTCGACTGCGGCGAAGGGACCCAGCGTCAGATGATGCGCTACGGTGTCTCGTTCGCCCTGCGCGACATCTTCTTTACCCACTTCCACGCCGATCATCTCATCGGCATCATCGGTCTGCTTCGTACGATGGCGCTGCAGGGCCGGACGGAGCCGCTTCATCTCTGGGGTCCGCGCGGCGCGACACGCACGATCAAGCGCGCCGAGGAGTTCGGGATGGACCGGCTCTCATTTCCGCTCGAGGTAACGGAGCTCGAGCCAGGCGAGTGCATCCATCGCGGCGACTACGACGTCACGCTCTTCCCCGCCGATCATCGCGGTGCGCGCGCGGTGGGTTACGCGCTGGCCGAGCACGACCGCAAGGGACGCTTCAATCCCGAGCTGGCGCGCGAGCTCGGGATCCCGGAGGGGCCGCTCTGGGGCGAGATTCATCGCGGGCGCAGCGTGACGCTCGAGGACGGACAGGTGATCGAGCCGAGTGTGCTCGTGGGCCCGGCACGGCCGGGTCGTCGCGTGGTGATCACCGGCGACACCCGTCCCTCACCGGCGACGGTGGCTGCCGCGCGCAGCGCCGACCTGCTGGTGCATGAAGCCACCTTCGGCGACGAGGAAGCGGAGCGCGCCGTGGAGACCGGTCACTCCACGGCGCGGGAGGCAGCGCAGGTAGCACGTGAGGCCGGCGTGGGCACGCTCCTGCTCACGCACTTCTCCGCACGCTACTCGCGCGATGCGGGCGATCTCGGTCGTGAAGCACGCGAGGTGTTCTCGCCGACGATCGTGGGGAAGGACGGGCTGGAGGTCGAGGTGCCGTACAGAGTCTGACCGTCGGACCCGCTCGTGCGCCTCCGGCGCACTGCTCGTCTGACCCAATCGCGGCGATGCCGTCAGCCGGTCCGACTTTCTATCCCCGCACCAGCTCCGGCCCTTCATTCACCGGGTCCGCCCGGCTCACGGGCATCGAACGCCCGAACAGTCGTGCGATCTCCGCCGCGTGGAGGGAATCCAGCACGCGCTGTGGGTCGAGGCGTGAGGTCACGCTGCGCGCTTCGGGGCCGTGGCTGATCACCCAGTTGTAACGGTCCATCCGCGTGGTCTCGCCGTCGGGATGGCGAAAGACGATCATCGCCTTGCTGGAGCCTGGTACCTGGATGGTGACGCCCCACGTGGTGCCGTCCGGCGCAGTATAGGTCTTCATGTGCAATGGTGCGGGTCAGCCGACGAGCGTCGGCGAGAGTGGCTGGCGGGCGGAGTAGCCGGCGTCCTCGTCGTGCCAGTACTGTACCGACGGCTCGCCGAGCCGCCAGCAGAGCAGCACGCGTCGGCCATCGAGCTCGGTGGGAAAGTCCACGAGCCCGAGCCGGCGATCCTTGAGCTGGATGTCGAGCGCTTCCAGCTCCCCCTGGAACGCGTCGATGTCGCGAGCAATCGACTGCGCCTCACGCTCGAGGGCGACGACGCGCAGGTCCACCGTGTCCGTGCTCGTTGCCATGAGGAGGTCGAGGCGCGCGATGGCGTCCTGCCAGCGCTCGTGCTCGCGCACGATATCCTCGACGATCCGGCGCACCAGCGGCAGCGTGCGATTCGCGCGGTCCACGGTGTAGAGCTGCATGAATGGAATCTAACCTCGCGCGGGAGCGCAGTCAGGGCTCACGTGACGCGCTCCTTGAGCGCGGCTTCACGACGTCGCAGTGCGACCTCGTGCATCAGCCGATCCTCCTGCGTCTCCAGTCGCAGGGGCGGCACGGGCGCCGGCTTGCCTTCGTCGTCGAGGTGGACGAAGGTGAGCCAGCACTCGTTGGTGTGTCGACGCGTGCCGTGGGTGATGTCCTCGGCGTAGACGTCGGCGAGCACGGCGAGCGAGGTGCGGCCCACGTGCACGACCCGGGAGCGGATCTCCACCAGCTCACCGACGCGAATCGGTTCCTTGAACAGGATGCGGTCAATGGAGAGCGTGGTGCACGAACCGCCGCTGTGGCGCATCGCGCTGAGAGCCGCGCACCGATCCACCATGCTCATGATCACGCCGCCGAACACCGACGGCGCGCGCAGGCCATTAGCCTGGTGCGGCATCATGAGGTCGGCGACGATGGCTTCGGAAGCGCGTGGCGTCTTGGCACCGACACCGCGCGGAGGGATGGTGGGAGTGCTCATGCGTGGTGCTCGCGCGCGGCGCGGCGCGCCGGTAGTCGAGGTGGGTGGCGCAGCGTGCGCGGCGACGCCGCGGCGGGGCCGCGGCGCGGACGAGCAGAGCGATGCCAGGCGACGGCGCGCGCCGCGTCGTCGTAGAGGATGGATTCGTTGAACGCGCGGTCGAGTGCGTGGCGTGCTGCGACGTCGATCGGAGGGTGATCGAGCCAGATGATGCGCGTCGCCGGCGCCGGCACGCGGCCGAGGGTGAATTCGCGCGACGTACTGTCGCGCAGCACGAGACGCGCGCCGCCATCGGCGCGGTCGTAGTGCACGACCACTTCGTAGCGACCGTGGCGCCACACGTCGCGCAGCCCGTCAGCCGAGGAGACGGGAAGCGTGGACGCAGCCGCCGTCCACCATGACGGCTCACCGATGGGAATGGGCGCGAGGGCGAGCAGGTGGCCGGCGTCGCCGTCGCCTTCGCCGGGGAGCGCGAAGCTCACGGCCGGCGCGCCCTTCAGTGTGGTGAGGGAGAAGCTCGCCGGATCGAGTCGGTAGTGCGACAGCACGGCGGCGGCGCGCTCGCCACGTTCGTCCTGGCTCAGGCGCACGGAATCGAGGGTGGACTCCATCACCTGGCGCCGCGCGCGCTCCACGCTGACGCTCGCGCTTCCCGCCACCGCGGCGAGCGATGCGGAGCCACCGGTGCGCAGGTCGATCACGCCGCGTCGGCTGGTGTGCCAGAGCGGCGCGTCGTCGCGCTCCACGTCGGCATGAAGCGAATAGGACACGAACGGGCCTGCGACCTCGTCGAGGTCCAGCGTGCTTGCCGCGGTCCAGAGCGGATCCTCGCTCTCGTCCTCGTCGGGCGCGAGCGGAGCGTCGTCGGGATGCAGGCGCGCATACAGGCGCGCGATGCGCGGCACGATGGTGTCCTGATAGAGGAGCAGCGAGTCGTCGGTCACGAGGTCGCGCCGGTAGACGCGCTGGCCCACCATCACGGCGTCGCCATAGGAGCGGTCGTCGTCCGTGACGTAGAGCTCGTAGAGGCGGCCGTCCACGCTCGCCAGGTCGAGCGGCGCACCTCGCACGCGCACGCTGCCGCCCGCGCTCGTGACCCAGAACGACGAATCGCCGGCGGCGATCACGAACTCCGCCGGCGGCGGGACCGGCGTGTCGGTCGCCGACGGCTCGCGGCACGCGCCGAGCGCGACCAGCGAGACGACGAGAGCGACTGCGAGGGTGCGGGGAGGGAACGACGCGGCCATGGGCGGGAAATATACTCCGGATGGGCGGTGCCCCGCCGGCGCGAAAGCTGCCTCTTCGCCCCGGGAGCACCCCTTACATTTACAGGACTTTCACCCGGACCTCATCGTGACACGTCGCTCCCTGACCAGCTTCAGCTCATTCGTTCCGCTCGCGCTCGCGCTGCTCGGTGCCTGTACTGCCGTCTCCGAGCACGCCGGTGCCGACGCGGCGAATGGCCAGGGCGGCTCAGCGGGCGTCGGCGCCTCCGCCGCGGCGCGGCCTGTTGCCACGGCCGACTCCGCCAGCGGCGGCGTCACCACCGTGAGCGCTGGCGCGGACACGTCGGCCACCACCTCGCTGAATCGGACTGTCGCCCCGATCAACGTGGACAGTGCGTTCCCGTACGTGCGCGCCCTCTACGTGAACCGGTGGGCGTCGCAGAGCAGCAAGCGCATGAAGGAGATCATCCGCATCGCCGACGAGACGGAGATCAACGGCGTGGTGATCGACATGAAGGACGAGTTCGGGCTCAACTATCATCCGTCGAACCCGAGCTGGGCCCGCAACGCCGGCAACGCCGGCGTGATCCGCAACCTTCCGGCACTGCTCGACACGCTCAAGGCGCACCACATCCTGCCGATTGCGCGAATCGTGGTGTTCAAGGATTCCGTCACGGCGCGGGTCCATCCCGAGTGGACCATCCGCCAGAAGGACGGCAGTGTCTGGCGCGACAAGAAGGGGCTCGCGTGGGTGAACCCCTATCACCACGAGCTCTGGCAGTACAACATCGGCGTCGCGGAGGAGCTCGCGAAGATGGGCTTC
>Ga0157372_10003637_pt1 | contig 16590 bp, 16 predicted proteins | sample C55metaG_FD_115307 | JGI IMG/M metagenome (GOLD analysis project Ga0157372, IMG submission 115307) | Corn rhizosphere microbial communities from Kellogg Biological Station, Michigan, USA - C5-5 metaG | ecosystem: Host-associated > Plants > Roots > Rhizosphere > Soil | place: USA: Michigan... | reverse complement strand
TGATCTGGAACATTCAGAACGGTTGGCCCTTTTTGGAGCTGATGCGGAACGTGCGCGCAACTGGGAAAGACGTGGTCCTGAGTCCCGGTCAATACCTGTTGCAGCAGGTGCTCATGTTGAACCCCGTCAGTTCTCCTTTTTGGTTTGGTGGTCTGCTCTACCTTTTCTTCTCACGCGACGCGAAGATGTATCGCGCGTTCGGATGGGCGTTTGTGATCACGATTGCGATCTTTATGATCACGCATGGCAAGGATTATTACTCGGCGCCTGCATACGTGATGTTGTTGGCAGCAGGTGGCGTAGCGACCGAACGCTTGCTTGCGAATAGATTTTCCGCACGCAGGATCTTGAGACCTGCGTGTTTTATCTGGTTGTTGCTCGGGGTGGTGCCATTGCTGCCGCTGGTTCTGCCGGTTTTGCCAATCGAAACGTTTCTTCGTTATCAGTCGCATCTGCCTTTTGAGGTTCCGAAAACTGAGCGAAGTTTTGTCGGTGAGACTCTGCCACAGTACTACGCCGACGAGTTTCCCTGGCCGGGCATGGTTGAGACGGTTGCGCGTGTCTACCATTCGCTCACGCCGGAAGAACAAAAGCGCACCGCGATCTTCGGTAACAATTATGGCCAGGCGGCTGCTATCGATTTCTTCGGACCAAAGTATGGATTGCCAAAGGCGATCAGTGGGCACCAAAACTATTTCCTCTGGGGCCCACGCGATTACACCGGCGAAATCGTGATCGTACTCGGCGACAAAGAAGAGGGCGCCCGCGAGCACTTCGAGTCTGTGACTGTCGCGGCCACCCTAAACAATCCCTACGCCTACCGCTACGAGAACCGCCCGATCCTCTTGTGCAGAGGTCTGAAGTGGAACTTGCAAAGGGAATGGTCGAAGGTGAAGAACTGGCGGTGAACCTTTCCAAGTACATGTTTTCGCGTTACTCGAAGAATGAGCAGAAGAACGTCCATGACCGTTACCTTACGCGCCGGCAGGCCTGAAGACGCCGTGAGATGCGGCGTAAGTGAGAGCTACACAGCCATTTAAGACACACTTTTGCGTTAATTATTCGAGAATTGTGTCGCTAGAATGAAGGCAGGGGGAAATTAGCATGGAAGTGACCAGAATCACGACTGACGAAGTAAGTGAACGCATGGATCGTGGTGAAGAGTTCGCGTTTGTCGACATCCGGAATCCGCAGGCCTGGGCGGAGTCAGATAAGAAATTACCCAATGCGATCCGGGTATCCAAGGAAGAACTTGGACGACACCTCGACGAGATTCCCAGAGACCGAGCCGTCATAACCTATTGCACTTGACCGAACGAAGCATCGAGCGCCCGTGTGGCGCAAGAGCTTGCGGATCGCGGTTGGAAGAATGTGCATCCGCTCTATGGCGGGTTTGACGCCTGGGTCAAAGCGGGGTTGCCAACCGATTCAAAATGATTACGGCTCCAGCGCCGGTTCGTACGTGACGATGAACTCGAGGAACTTCGAGACTTCGATCATGTCTTTGCCTGTGAAGCGAATGCTGTGCGCGTCCGTGCGTTCGACGATGCTCAGGTAGCTCAGTATCTCGGACGGTCGATAATTCTTGAAGCGCACGTCTAATTGAATTGGCGCGGCGAGTTTGTAAGGCTTGAAGTCTTTGATTCGCCCGACAGCTTTTTGCACCTTCTCACGAATCAACTGATAACTCGCTTCGGGCATCATGGTTTTCGCGGAGTGAAAACCTGAGGCCCACTTCACGACTGCGCCTTCCACATCGCCCAACAGCGCTTGTGTTTCTTTCACCACTACATCGTCGCCGGAGATCATGATCACCGGCACGTTGAAATGACCTGCGATCGCGGCGTTCAAGCCTGCCTCCGACATCGATATACCTTTGAGTCGCACATCGGCGAGCCTCGCGCTCGAGATCGTGTGCGCACGCACGCCTTGCGAGTTTGTTGTTGCACTGTGATAGCCGATGAAGATCGCGCCCGCGAACGTCTCGTCGATGCCTTGCATCATCATGAGCGGCCTGGGCCATGAACGAACGAGCAAAATGTCTTTCGGTAACTTCTCAATCAGCAGATTCTGTCCGTTGCCGTGCGAATCGCTAACGACGATCTGTGTGGCGCCAGCCGCAACTGCTCCTTCAATCGCAGCGTTAACTTCCTGCGTCATGAACTCCCGGAAGCGTGCGTATTCGAAGCCTTGTGGACCAAGCTGCTCGTTGGTTACAACGCCGACCACACCTTCCATGTCCGCTGAGATGTAGATTTTCATCGGTCTTTGCGCTTTGCTGACGCTGAAAAATGTGATTAACAAAAGCGTAAGGTAGATCAGACGAGATGTCATTTCAACGCTCCTTATTTTTTACCTTACGGATCGATTCCACCGCAGTTCCATTTGTAGGGGCGGCACTCCGTGGCCGACCGTGGTTGCGCATCGTGCGTTGTTCGACGAAGGGGCGGCCACGGAGTGCCGCCCCTACAGTTGATTTTGCAGGTTCAATTTCCCTTAATCAGAAGGTGGATGCTAGCACAGTACGCTGAGGTACTGACAGAACTCTGACGACGCTCGTTAGCCGAAGCGGCGGAAGCACTCCGTCCTTTGGCGGGCGACGCAGCGACGATCCTGTTTGCTCTGGCGTGATCGGCGTCGGCTTTCTCGCCGTACCGATCATGACGACGGGCGCTGCTTACGATCTGTGTCAGATCATTGGATGGAAACACAGCCTGCATGCGAAACCGTCGGAAGCGAAAAAGTTCTACGTGGCGATCGGAGCGTTTACGATGCTGGCGATGTCGATGAACCTCCTCGGTTTCAATCCGATGAAAGCGCTCGTCTTTTCCGGCGTCGTGCAAGGCTTCTCCACACCGCCTTTGCTGTTGATGAACATGCTGATGACGAACAGTCGCAAGATTATGGGAGACCGTGTGAACACTCGAGGCCTGAACATTTTGGGTTGGATCACCACCGCCGCAATCTTCGCTGCGACTATAGGGCTCGTGATCACCTGGTTTGTATAACCTTGTACTTTGTGCTTTGTACTCTGTGCTTTGTGTTGGACCCGGTCGCTACCGCTCCCGGTACTGACCTCGTCCAAGTACAAAGCACAAAGCACGAAGTACAAAGCACAAAAGTACAAAGCACGAAGCCCTATGTGATAAATTCTCTCCGCCTTTTGAACCACCTGTCCTGAGGGTCCGAGATGGAAGAACCAGGGGCCCACGAACTCACTGAACTCTTGCTGGCATGGGGAGACGGCGACGAAGAAGCCCTGGCCAGGATAGCGCCGCTTGTTCATGCCGAACTCTACCGCCTTGCGAAACGTTACATGAGTCGAGAGCGCCCCGATCACCTGCTGCAAACATCGGCACTGATCAACGAAGCTTACGTACGATTGATCGATTGGAAAGCAGTGCGTTGGCAGAATCGCGCACACTTCTTCGGCGTTGCCGCGCAGATGATGCGCCGCATCCTTGTCGACTTCGCACGACGTCGACCCCGCGTCGACAAAGACGCCGAAGCACTTCAGATCTCGTTGGACGAAGCGATGACTGTCTCAGCCGGAAAGGACGGTGACCTGCTCGCGCTTGACGACGCGTTGAAAAGTCTCGCCGAACTTGACGAACGGAAGAGTCGAATCGTCGAGCTGCGCTTCTTCGGAGGCTTGAGCGTTGACGAAACGGCGGAAGTCATGAAAATTGCACCCATCACCGTAATTCGCGAGTGGAATAAAGCCAAGGCGTGGCTTTATCGCGAGCTCTCCTCTAATTAATTCGAATTCAATGGACCGCGACCTCTGGAAAAAAGTTGATGCATTATTCGAGGAGGCGTTGGCCCAGCCACTCGAAAAACGCGAAGCCTTTGTCTCTGAGGCGGCGAAAGACAACGCTGAATTGCGTGATGAAGTTCTGAGTCTGTTGAAGGCACAGGAGCAGGCGTCAAACTTCATGGAACGCTCCGCGATGAAAGTTGCCGCGGCGCGTCTGGCGGAGGATTCAAGTCTCACCACTTCGTTTTCGCTCCTCAATAAAGAAATCGCCAACTACAAGATCGAAAAATTGTTGGGCGCCGGTGGTATGGGTGAGGTCTATCTTGCCCGCGACACGAAACTCAAGAGATTGGTAGCGCTGAAGATTCTTCCCTGGCACTTCGTCGCCGATGCTGAACGCGCTTCGCGTTTTCGAGTTGAAGCTCGCGCACTTTCGTCACTGAACCATCCCAACCTGATCACGATCTATGAAGTTGGCGAAGCCGAGGGGCTCCACTTCATCGCGACCGAGTTTGTTGAAGGTCAACTCCTTTCGTCTCTGCGAGGGAAACTAACCCTGAGAGAACTCTTAGCGATCGCGACCCAGGTTGCAGAAGCGCTATCGGCCGCTCATCAAGCCGGCATCGTTCATCGCGACGTCAAGCCTGACAACGTCATGGTGCGTCCCGATGGTTATGTGAAAGTTTTGGACTTTGGTTTAGTGAAACTTACAGAGGGTACTTCTGTTCGCACCTCACAAGAGATCGCTAAGACGCAACTCGGCGTCGCGATGGGCACGCTCGCTTACATGTCGCCGGAGCAAGCAGCCGGTGAGCCGATCGATCATCGCACCGACATCTGGAGTCTTGGTGTCGTGATCTACGAGATCGCCACCGGAAAAAAACCTTTCACCGGCAAGACGCGTCAGGAAACAGTCAACGCGATTCTGTCGAGCACGCCAGAACCGGCCACCAGCATTGACGAGACGCTGCCATCAGAACTCGATCAGATCCTCACGAAGGCACTCGAGAAAGATCGCGACCTTCGCTACCAGACCGCTTCAGACTTTCGCGCCGACATTCGTCGACTACTGCGAATGATCGACTCCGCGGCGACGGCGTCGAATCCGCGCGCGATTACGAGTTCTTTTCCGAACTTCATTCAACGCACCTGGTTCTGGCCCGTCGCGGTCGTGGCTGTTTTGATCGTTGCGGCGATTCCGCTCGGATGGTATTTGACCCGCGCTAAACCCGCAGGCGCGCCTGACTGGTCACGCGCGGTCCATTTGCAACTGACAAACCAGCCAGGGACCGAATTCTTTCCAACACTCGCACCGGACGGAAAAAGTTTTGTTTATGCGGCTGAGGAAAATGGAAACTGGGACTTGTTCGAACAGCGTGTAGGCGGCAAGAACGCAACGCGATTGACACCTAATACACCATCTCAGGAAATCGAACCTGCGTTTTCTCCTGACGGCGAACGCATCGCGTTTCGTTCGAATCGCGAGCCCTTGGGTATCTATGTGATGGAGCGCACCGGCGAAAATACCCGCCTCGTCGCCGCCGGTTGCCGCCATCCTTCGTGGTCTCCGGATGGTAAAGAGATCGCTTGCAGCACCAGAAGTCAGAGTGCACCGACGATCCGAAATGCCAGGCCGAGTGCTTTGTGGATCGTCAACGTCGCGACAGGCGCGAAGCGTGTGCTTTATGAAAACGATGCGATGCAGCCGGCGTGGTCTCCAGGTGGGCACCGGATCGCCTTTTGGTACATGCCGCCCAGTTCGGGACGGAGTGAGGTTGCGACGATTTCCAAGTCCGGAGGTGAAATCGAGGTAGTCGCAAAAGATGCTCCTACGAACTGGAATCCTGTGTGGTCCCCCGATGGAAAGTTTCTCTACTACGTGAGCGATCACAGCGGCAACATGGGTTTTTGGCGAGTGCCGATCGATGAACAAACAGGAAAAGTGGTGGGCGAGCCGGAAGCAGTGGTAACGCCTTCGGCGTTTAGCCGTCACCTGAACTTCTCGCGCGACGGCCGTCGACTTATCTACGTACAAACGGAAGAAGAATCAAATATCCAGGGCGTGAAATTTGACGCAAAGCGCGAAAAGACTGTTGGCGAACCGTTCTGGATCACGCGCGGCGATCAGCAGATAAGTCGTCCGCAACTATCTCCTGACGGCACGCACTTCGTAATGAGAGTGCCCCGGCGAGCGCAGGACGACATCGTGATCATTCAACGCGATGGAACAAACTGGCGCGACCTTACAAACGATCGGCCCTTCGATCGTTACCCCCGCTGGTCCCCGGACAGCAAGAAGATCGCATTTACGTCTGATCGCACTGGCCGCTATGAGATATGGACCATGGATGCCGATGGAGCGAATCTTCGCCAACTGAGTTACGACAGCCCCGGCGACACTTCGTTCCCGCTGTGGTCTCCCGATGGCCAGCGAATGCTCTTCCGTCGCAAGGGTGTGAATGTGATTGTCGAGCTCAATAAAGATTGGGCCAGTCAAACGTTGGAGCAATTGCCGGTGGAGCCTGAAAACCCCATGGTTATGTGGGACTGGTCGCCCGATGGGAAGAAATTGATTGGCACCGACTCTGCAGGCCACGTGGTTTGCTACTCGTTTGAGACGAAGCAGTACGAGAAAATACTGGACAACGGTTCCTACCCGATGTGGCTCGCCGACGCCGAACGTTTTCTCTATTTGGCGGATGACAAGATTTACCTTAGCGACGTCGTGACAAAACGCGCGCGAGAAATACTGCCGTCGCAGGAGATGCGTCTTCGCAGTGTTGGCATCTCCCGCGACGGTCAACTCATTTACTTCTCCGTGTACTCAGGCGAGAGTGATATCTGGTTACTCGACCTGCAATAACTTTGTGCCTTTTTGTGGCCTAATTACGACATTATGCGAAAAGCATCTTTCCTCTTATGTTCCTCGCTTTTACTTTTCATCGGTCTCGCCGCCGTTCAGGCAAAACAGCGAACTGTCTTGTATCGCAAGTCGCTGTCAGTGCCGATACAGAAGCTGGTGAAGATCATCCGAAATCCCCACAGCATTAAGGTGCCCTCGAAACAGTTACCACCGGCAGAGCGCTACTTTGTGAGGATCGCACCTCGTGACGCTCTCTTGACCAGCGATGACAAGCTTAGGAAAGACCGGGTGCCGGTCCTGGCGGATCCGGCAAAACCTTTCGTTTTTCTTACGACACCCGAGAGCATCTTCGGCAGATCACTCCTGGAGATTTATGAGGACATCGGATACGAGGCGGAGAGCATCATCCGCGACTCTCGAAACAAGGACATGGTTGCCATTTTGTTTCGATATCCGGAAGGCATTTCGGTCTCGCTATTGAGAGACGGCAACCTCCCGGAGGATTGGTCAAAATGGATCTATCCAACGACGTGGGACAACGTCTTCTCGTTGTTCTCTCGGTTGGTCCAGGATGAAGACAGTTGTAACAAGGAAGACAAGCCGGCAAAAAGAATCTGTCTGACGAACGTACAGGCCGCATTGGTTTTGGGATTTCCATCGGAAAGCAAGAAGCGGTTAAGCACAACAAAGTATGCGGTGCTGAAAGCCACAGGCGGTTCAGACTGGGAATATCGCAACCTGTTGGAAAGCAAGCTGAGTGTCTTCGAACATTTTCGAGGTAATGGTGAAACTCAGAACGAAGTTTGGGATCCCGACGCTCAGCAACCTGGCTTACTGGAGCTAATCGGTCCCAACATGAAAATCGCGGATCTTCCCGAGGTAGCAATCATCCACCTGGGAAAACTGATGATGGAAGATTGTTATTCAAGCCAGTCGAAGTATCGGCCCAAGTGTGATAAGGAGTAAGAGCGGCTCATTCTGATAAGGGCTCGCCGACGTAAGAACCGATAACGTGGAGAATCTCGACGGTTCTTACTTCAACAATAAAGAGAATTCGATAGCGCCCCACGATCAACTGCCGGATGATGACACCAAGCTCATCACTCTCCGGCGCTCGAGGACAACTGAGCGGCATTGTTGTCAGGCGAGTTCTTATGAGTTTGCGCAGTTCGCGAATCCAGACTCGATCGTTCTCCTCTCCTCAAGTGCGGCAACCCCATTGGAATGCGGAATCGATGTCGGCGGCTGCATCTCGATGAAGGACGACTTTGTACTTCTTCATTTACTCTTCGATCTTGTTCTTCGCGAAGAATTCGGTAAAGAAGTCTTCAGCTAATCGACCCTTTCTACGACCACGCGTCGCCAGACGTCGACGCAATGTCTCAATAACTTCCGTCCGCTCCTTAAGCTCCAGCAATCGCTGATAGCTCTCGGCATCCTGAACCACGATTGCCGCCTTGCCGTTGACGGTTAGGACAATCGGCTCTTTGGTCTTCTTCATCTGCCGCATCACTTTGTTGCTGTCGCGCTTGAATGTCGACAAACTCATTATGTCCCGCGCTAATTTCATGACCTTAGACCTTCATAGATAAATTTGCATTGAATTTTACTATGCCACAAAGAAGCACAAAAGGCACAAGAATACAAATCGTTTTGTGCCTTTTTGTGGCCCTAATTAGCCGATCGGCAGGCGAACCTGGAAGCAGGTGTCGCCGGGTTTGGATTCGAAACGAACGTTGCCGCGGTGTTTGCGGACGATGCGGGCGACCGTGTCGAGGCCGAGGCCCGTGCCTTCGCCGACCGCTTTAATGGTGAAGAAGGGTTCAAAGATGCGCGACCTCACTTCCGGCGGTATGCCCGCGCCGTTATCGCGAATCTCAATCATGATGTCGGTCGGTTCACGCTTCGTGCGTACTTTCAGCTTTCCGCCTGTGCTCATTGCATCGACTGCGTTGACGATGAGATTGGTCCACACCTGGTTGAGCTCGCTGCCGTACGCTTTGATTCGTGGTAGCGATTGATCGTAATCACGCGTGACCGTGATGTCCTTTTTTCTTAACTTGTATTTGAGAATGAGTAGCGTGTTCTCGAGGCCTTTGTGGACGTCGAGTTCCTGGACCGATGCCTGGTCCATGTAGCTGTATTCTTTAATCGCGCCAACCAGCTCCGAGATGCGTGCGGTGGCTGTCTTGATTTCACTGGCAAGCCTCGCGGCGGCTAATTGGGAGTTGACTCGCGCCAGCACGTCGCCGATCGCCGTCGACGGTATCTCTCCGAGCAGTTGTTCGAGTGCTGGTGAATCCATTCCCGCTTCGACGAGGTTTGGCGAAAGCTTCCACGCATCGGAGACGCCATGTGCTTCGAGCCACTCAGACACCTGATCTTCCCGATCACTTTGATCGAGTGAATTCAACTGCTCCGCGGTCGCGGTATGATCGATAGCTTTACGTTCGAAAGCGGCGATTGACGACTGCTGGTTGTCACTCAGATCGTGTGAACAGAGTCGCATGTCAGCCGCGCGTAGTTCTTTCAACGTTTCAATCAGATCGTTGGCTGCACGCGTTGCTCCTGCCGCCGGGTTGTTCAGCTCGTGAGCGAGTCCGGCTGAGAGCTTGCCGAGTGCCATCAACTTATCCTGTTGTTGATCGAGCGTGGTCGCTTCGCGCACACGATCACTCATGATCCCGACCAAGCGTTGGACCAGCACCGGCATGCGCTGCATCATCTCGGGAAAAAGTTGAACCGGAAATCGCAGCACGCGCATGTCTGTCACGGCGCGTCCGGTTACTTGATAAGACGTCATCCGTGAGAAGGGAAGCATGCCGGTTACTTCGCTCGCCTGATCACCCGCGCGTCCGATATAGACAACGTCGTGATCCCTTTCGTCCCAGTAAGCGTGAAATTCGCCTTCGAGAAGGATTACCAGCTCAGCGGGCGGATCACCTTTACGAAATAACACGTCACCCGCCGAATATCGTAGCTCCGCAGTGTTATCAGCAAACCACGTCAACTGATCGTCCGGCAGATCAGCAAATACATGAACGCGACGAAGCGCCTCGACTTTATCAGCCGGTGACGAACTCGTCGCAACGAATGCTTCAATGCCGCCGGAAACTGTTTCTTCCATCTGTCACACGACCTTGCTCAGATATTGATGCACAAAGGATATCGCAACTGATCCCTCGCCTACGCCCGAAGCCACACGCTTCACGGAACCGTGACGGACGTCGCCGACGACAAAGATGCCTGGAACATTGGTTTCCAAAAGTCCCGGATCGCGGTCGAGCTTCCAACCATTCGGCCGTTTACCATCGCGCGTGAGTTGTGGTCCGGAATAGATGAAGCCACGTTCATCGCGTTCGACGATGTTTGCGAGCCAGTCTGTATTTGGCGCGGCTCCGATCATGATAAACAAGGAATTCGCGGGAACTTTGGTTATCTCATTCGTCACCGAGCAGTGAATTGAAATCGCTTCGAGATGATTTTCGCCGTGCGCTTCCACCACAGAGGTGTTGAATTCGATTTGAATGTTTGGCGTCGCTTTGAGCTGATTGATCAGGTATTGCGACATTGACGATGCGAGTGACGAGCCGCGCACGAGTATGACCACACGCCGCGCATACCTGGAAAAATGCATCGCCGCTTGTCCGGCACTGTTGGCGCCGCCGACGACATAGACGTCTTCGTCTTTCGTCGACATTGCCTCCGTCATCGCTGCACCGTAGTAAATTCCTGCGCCGGTTAAGCGCTCCACACCCGGCGCATCCAACTTGCGCCACTGTACGCCCGTCGCCACCAACAACGCATGACAACTGAGTTCTTCTCCGTTTGCAAGTTTTAGAAAGCGATATGGACCATCGACGCGAACCTCCGTCGCCTCCGCCGAAATGATCTCGACGCCAAAGCGTCTCGCCTGGACCACTGCTCGTCGTGCGAGATCGGCGCCGGTAAGTCCACTTGGAAAACCGAGATAGTTTTCGATGCGACTCGACATGCCGGCCTGTCCACCGGGAGCTTCGCGTTCGATCATCACGGTTCGCAAACCTTCGCTCGCGCCGTAGACCGCCGCAGCAAGTCCTGCTGGTCCACCACCGACGATTGCGAGATCGTAGAACGCTTCTGTAGCACGAGTCTTGAGTCCTGCGTGTTCGGCAAGTTCTGAGAGTGATGGTTGTCGCAGACGCACACCGTTGGGAAGAATCGCGATCGGCAAGTTTCGGGTCTCTTCCTCGTCGAGCAATTCCACAAGACTGCGGACTTCCGAGTCTGAGGCTTCGATATCGAGCCACTGATAGGGAACGTGATTGCGCGCCAAAAAATCTTTGATGTTGTGCGAAGCTGGGGACCAGCGATTTCCCAGCACGCGGATGCCTTCGAACTGTGGCGGGAACGCGGCCTCCCAGTCCTCGAGTAACTCGTCGAGCACGGGATAGAGATTTTCTTCAGGTGGATCCCAGGGCTTCAGCAGGTAGTGATTGATGCCTGCTTCGTTGATCGCAGCGATCGCTGCATCGGTGTCGGCATAAGCCGTCAACAGCACGCGCTTCGCATCTGGGAAGAAAGTGATTGCTTGTGAAAGAAATTCGACGCCGGATATTCCGGGCATTCGTTGATCGATCAGAAACATCGCGATTGAGTTGTTCCTGATCTTCAGCTCTCGAACAATGTCGAGCGCCTCCTGACCCGATCCGGCGCGCAACACGCGGTAGTCACTCCCATACTTGCGTCGCAGATCGCGCTCGATTGCGCGCAACACCTCACGATCGTCGTCGACCGTGAGCAATACCGGTTTAGCCATAACGTATTAGTGCTCTCCCGCAATGTACATAGGAAACTGCATTCTGCCACGTAATGCCGTTTGGCGCATCAAGGCACGATGAATTGCATCTTGAACGAGACGCGGAATGTCTTGATCGAACCGGATCATTTGCATGCGCCATACGCACTTGTCTGACTCACGACGCGCAATGACTAGGCTGTGAGAGATCCTAGTTGAAAGCTCCGGCACGTTGTCTTGGACGCGGCGGATCTTATTCGACATCGACCACCTCGAATCAGTGGTCGTCAGATCATGTATAAGATCGCGCCCGACTTAGATAAGCTCTCGCGCGACCTGAGTATAATCTCGCCGCTCTTGAACATTACGGCCCGCACGAAGAGTAAGCCCTTGCAGGATCAAGGCACGATTTTCTGCGAGTCATGAATAAATCATGTAAATCATGTAAACCTACTCTTCGTGCAAAGCGAGATCCACTCAGGACACGACACCATTCGCCGATAACAACTCACTCTCCAGCATAGTAAAAGCAATGTGCTTCGCCCTGTTCGCAAGTGCCTCGGGGTGCGTTGCATTTTCAAGAATCTCCATTAGCACCAGCAACGCCGTCGCAGACTGACCACCAGCCCGACAGATCATCTCTGCCAACGCTTCAATTTTTTCTTCACTTGAATCCTCTCATGATAGCAATGTTAACTTCGATCGCTTGTTCGCTGTTGGGCACGCTCGACAGCATGGCCACACCATGTTCCGTGAACGCACACGGGAGATATCGTCGGCCACCATGTCCTGTGACAAACTGAGAGCTCAAGTTCGATCTTGAGATCGCAAAATGCGATCTCAAGATCCCGGCTTCTACTTTCGTTAGCCGAAACATGAAATCCTCAGGAAATCGCTTTCGATTACGCGTGACCTGTTCGTTAAGACGGCTGGTAGTGACTCCATAAAGCTCCGCGAGATCGAAGTCGATCATTACCTTCTGACCACGAATTAAGTAAATTCTTCGCTCGATGAGTTCAACAGATACGGTTAGACTAGTCGTTGTGAGCTTTTTTCTGTGAGGCATGACGACAGAGTAGCAGGTCAAGCATCAGAAATCGAGGTAAGGTTGGCTGATTAAGATTTATTGGGAGGTACTATTATGCCGCTGCCTGTGAAGCTTGAAGACGTTATCGAGGCACTCGAGATGACTGCCGATTCCACCTTGTATTTTCTCGACCGACGTACCGGTGAAATTGAGATGATCACTGATGAGGTTTGGAGCGCAGCGGAGAACGATGACCTCATATCGGAGTATCCGGATTGGCAACGCGAATTGATTTTAAAGGCGAGAGAAATACAGACCACCGATCATTTCGTCGAACTGCCTGATAAGTTTGAGATTGATTCGTACAAGATGATGGAACGCAAGGGCTTTGAAGACATGGCGGTGGAGTGGTTAGAAGCTGAGGGGATTCCATTTACACGTGGTGATGAAATTGAGTTGAGCGCGGAAATGTGATCTGTATGCAGAAAAAATTGCTCTGTTTGGCGCCGATCGTACTGGGGATTTTAATCTACGGTCCGGTTGGACACGCGTCAACGTTGGATGTGTTGCATTACTCGGCGACACTCGAGCCTGACATTGCCGGCAAGTCGGTCAAGGGAACGGTGCGGATTCGATTCTCCACTGACTCACAGGAAGCGGAGTTTAACTGCGGCGATCTGACGATCGATTCTGTACGACTCGCGGGCGCGGCGCTGAAGTTCGCGGTGGTGGACCATCGCCTGCGCGTGTCTTTGCCGACGGAACCGCGAGGCGTGCGAGAGATCGACGTCGACTTTCACGATACACCGAGACGGGGCATTCGATTCTTTCCGGATCGACAACAGGTCTACACGATCTTTTCCACCAGCCAGTGGATGGTGTGCGTGGACGATCCAGCAGACAAAGCAACGTTGACATTCAAACTGATCCTGCCTGCCAGCCTAACGGCGATCGCCAATGGGCAACTCATTTCTCAGCGCGAGCTGCCCGACGGGAAACGCGTCTCCGAGTGGCAACAGCGCACACCTATCCCAACTTACGTCTTCGGGTTTGCCGCCGGTCCATTTCACATCGTGAAAGAGAAACGACGAAACGTCGCACTTCAATATCTCGCGACAAACTACACTCCGGAGCAAGTGCGCCGCATCTTTCGCGACACACCCGACATGCTCGACTTCTTCGAAGATCGCGCGGGTGTTAAGTATGCCGATCGAACGTACACGCAGGTGCTCGCGGCGGGCGGTGTCGAACAGGAAATGAGCAGTTTCACGGCATTGAAAGAGTCGTACGGAAAGCAGTTGCTGGAGAACGAACAGGACCTGTGGCTTGCGGCGCACGAGTTTGCGCATCAGTGGTGGGGAAACATGGTGACCTGCCGCGACTGGAATCACTTCTGGCTCAACGAAGGAACCGCGACTTTCATGGCCGCAGCGTATCTCGAACATCGCTTCGGACGCGCGGCTTACCTGCGCGAGATCGAGACCTATCGCGCGAATTACGAGAAGGTGCGCGCTGCTGGAAAAGACAAGTCGCTCGTCTTTCCGGATTGGTTAAACCCGACACGCGAAGATCGCACGCTCGTTTACGACAAGGGCGCGTACGTCTTGCACTTGCTGCGCGAGGAGATGGGCGAGCGCGCGTTCTGGAATGGACTACGGCTCTTCACGCGTCGACACTTTGGAAAATCAGTCGTGACGAGCGACTTTGTATCCGCGATGGAAGAAGCTAATGGGAAGAGTCTGAGAGAATTCTTCGCGAAGTGGGTTTATCTTAACTAGCCTAAAAAGTTTGGGCCTTACACTTGGAGCCGGGTCAGTACCACCTGCGGTAGCGGGTGGGTCAACCATTGAACTTAGGTCGTATGCTCATCATCGACCCACCCGCTACCGCAGGTGGTACTGACCCGGTTCCAACAACGATCTCTTAGTTTTTGAACCAAAGCCGCTCAAATTTCGTTGCTGAGCGGTTTGTTCCTGCCAGCGCCAGTTCTCACGCGACTGCGAACCAACTGCCACGCCGATGAAGCTCGATTGAAGCGAAGACGCTTGATGCCGTGGGCCAGTCCCATAAGCTGCAATGCACGAATACCGAGCCAGTTCAGATCGATCTCGTACCAACGCAAACCATGACGCGCCGACGTAGGATGCGCGTGATGGTTGTTGTGCCATCCCTCGCCAAACGTCAACAGCGCCACCCACCAACTGTTGCGCGAATCGTCATCGGTTTCGAATCTTGTTCTTCCCCACAGATGAGTCGCCGAATTGACGAGCCACGTCGCGTGGAACGCCACGGTCAAACGGAGGAAGATTCCCCAAAGCAATACTCCCCAGCCTCCTAAAACAAAGAGCGCGACTCCCACCAGTACAAGCGGAACGTAGTAGAAGCGATTGAGCCAACGATAGTAGCCGTCCTTTATTAAGTCTGGCGCATAGCGCGTGATGGTGGCGTCATCGTGATTCTGAGCGGTGCCCCACAATATCCAACCCATGTGTGCCCACCAACCTCCATCGCGTGGTGTGTGTGGGTCGCCGGCACGATCTGCGTGCGCATGGTGTATGCGATGCGTCACCACCCACTGAATTGGACCACCCTCGAGTGCGAGCGTGCCGCACGTCACAAGAAAATATTCAACGGGTTTTGGAACTTTATAGCCGCGATGCGTCAGCAACCTGTGAAATCCCATGCCGATGCCAAGACTTCCGCCAACCCAATAAAGTACCAGCGCCGTGATCACAGCCGGCCAGCTCCAGAAAAAGAGAGCTGCTACCGCTGCAACATGCGCAAAAATAAGAAAGATTCCGTTTGCCCAATTAACACCAAGACTTTCTGTCGCTGCCCGCCCCTCAGTCCGCACGTCTGATTTCATTCATAATCCTTTAAAAAAAATTCGGCAGTGTTCGCCGCTTTGAACCCTCTCCGGTGCAACCTCTTCAGCGTTCATCTAACCATAGAACAACTGTGAAAAGAGGTGGCGCAGACAGAAATTACAAAACTGCGACACTACCGAATCAAACTCTGACGGAATTACCAGCGTGGCTCGCCGCGACGTCCCTGACCGCCGCCACCGCGATTGCCACCGAAGCCACCGCCGCCGCGATTGCCGCCACCGCCGCCGCGGTTACCGCCGAAGCCACGACCACCTCCACCACCGCGATTCTCGCGTGGCCGCGCTTCATTGACCTTCAACATCCGACCAGCGACTTCCTTGCCGTTGAATTGCTCAATAGCTGCCGCTGCTTCTGCGTCCGTAGACATTTCGACGAAGGCGAAGCCTTTCGACTGTCCGGTGTCGCGGTCTTCAATGACGCTTGCTGATTCAACCGTTCCGGCCTGTGAAAACAGTTCCTGGAGATGTTGACTGGTGGTTTGGAAAGCGAGGTTTCCAACATAAAGTTTCTTTGCCATTAAGAGAGATACCTTTCCTTAATTTAGGAATGAAAGAAGCTGCGAATCGGATTTGGCTTCGGCGAACGGTTGCGTTCGAAGAATCAGGTTCGGATGCTCTCGCATAAAAGAGCGGCTTCGAAATGTGAAACAAACCTGCTCTCGAACCATCCAAACGTCCGGCGCTATTCGATTTGTGCGCGGGCGCATCACCGTCGATGCGCGAGAGAAGGATTAACAGTAGCTTATAATGTCTCATGTATGGGCAAGTTGCAAGTTCACTAGTTCCTGAGCCAATTGAACAACAAGCTCGCGACTTGAGTCGTAGTCAGTACCACCTGCGGTAGCGGGTGGGTCAACGATCAATATCAGTCGTGCTTGCGACAGTTGACCCACCCGCTACCGCAGGTGGTACTGACATTTATCGAACAGCGATTTGTGACTTTTGAGGCAAGGTATGTCGATCTGGAGCCTCGTCGTTCGACTTACAAATGTGGAGAGAATTTGAGTGCCAGGCTTGCGCCCAACGCCGGTTAACCTTATCGTAAATTGCTCAATTCACCAGGGGTGAAACCTTTGAGCGGCAAGTGCGTACTCGCTCTTACCCAATCAATCCAGGCGGCAAGTTCTAAAAAGAGGGTGTGACTGAGCTTTGCCTCAAAAGTCCTGGTTCTGAGATTTCTCTGTGCAACCTCTGTGTTCTCTGTGTCTCTGTGGTGTATTTTTGTTCGGAATTCATCAACCACAGAGACACAGAGAACACAGAGGTTGCACAGAGAAGA
>Ga0157372_10003636_pt1 | contig 16593 bp, 12 predicted proteins | sample C55metaG_FD_115307 | JGI IMG/M metagenome (GOLD analysis project Ga0157372, IMG submission 115307) | Corn rhizosphere microbial communities from Kellogg Biological Station, Michigan, USA - C5-5 metaG | ecosystem: Host-associated > Plants > Roots > Rhizosphere > Soil | place: USA: Michigan... | reverse complement strand
TAAAAAAGAGCCCCCGCTTGAAAAAGCTAGCCCTATCTATAAAACATAAATTGCATCTCTGACATGATCATCAGTATAGTCAAGGACTGGATACAACGCACCAACAAACTGGAAAGGCTTTGGTTGCTGGCCAAGATAGAATTCAAGCTCCGCTATTACGAAAACAAGCTCGGTCTCCTCTGGGCGCTTATCAAGCCGTTGATGGACATTGCCATCTATTACACCGTATTCCAGATCATACTCAAACAGGGCATCCCAGCCTTTGCCTCCTACCTTTTCATCGGCCTGATATTATGGAACTTCTTCGTGGAGTCGACTACCGGCACCGTACAGATCCTGCACGTTAAAAAGTATCTGTACGAATACAGCAATATGAATAAGCTGGAGATCTATCTCTCCACCATCATCAGCAACTCCATCGGCTTTTTCTTCAATTTCATCATGTTCCTGATCTTTTACTGCTTGATAGAAAAATCTTCCCATGGACTGTCCTGGCAGAATTTCTGGATCATTCCTCTTTTTATCAACTTGTTTATTCTGGCAATGGGAGTATCCCTCATACTGTCAAATCTGTACATCGTGGCCAAGGACATCCATCAGATATGGACCGTCTTCGTATCCTTGCTGTTGTTTTTATCTCCGGTGTTTTACAAGCTGGACGTGTTCAAGAAAGCCCTGCCCGCCTTCGATTACGCCAATCCCATCGCCGGCATCATCATCAATGCACGGCGGGTAATGATGGAACATAAACCCCCGTCTTTCGGCCTGCTGTTCGCCGATCTCGCCTATGCCATTATTTTATTACTCCTGGGCCTGTCCCTGCTCAACCGGCTGGGATCCAAGGCCGCCGAAAAATTATGATCTATGAGAAACACACCCATCGCCATCAGCGCCAAACAGATCAGCAAGACCTTCCATATTTCCGAGGATAGTCACAATACCGTAAAACATCGCCTCTTCAATCTTTTCAATCCACCGCGTAACAAGAAGGTACATGCCGTAAGTACTCTCGACCTGGAAGTATACAAAGGCGAATGCATCGGCCTGTTGGGAAGGAATGGTTCGGGGAAATCCACCCTCGTCAAGCTGCTGGCCGGAGTATATCCCGCGGACACAGGTCATATCGATATCTATGGGACCACCCTTCTTATGAACCTGGGAGTAGGCATGAGCCAGGAGCTCACGGCCCGTGAGAACATCTATGTCTCCGGCTCCGTGCTGGGATTGAAGATCCGGACGATAGATTCCCTTTTCGACACCATCGTCGACTTTGCAGAGATCAGGGACTTTGTGGACACCAAAGTAAAATTCTTTTCCTCCGGCATGATGGCCAGACTGGCCTTTTCCATAGCCGTCAATGCCGGCGCCGATATCATGTTCCTCGACGAGATCTTTGCAGTGGGAGATGTCCGGTTCCGGGAAAAGGCGATCAGGGTCTTCGAATCCAGCTGGATAGAAGGCAAGACGGTAGTTCTCGTTAGTCACAGTATGGAGGTAATAGAAAAATATTGTACCCGTGCCGCCCTCATGCGCCAGGGACAGCTCGTCTTCGTAGGAGATACACAAATGGCCATCGATCTGTATCTAAAGGACAACGCTTAAGTGACAGCGCGTGGTTCGCGGGTGGCCGCAATAAAGCTGAAGAAGAACCCTATGACCAGACATCCCAGGCTCCTGTCGAAATACGACTCCACCGCCATGCTCACACCCATGGCAAGCAGTAACGCCAGCCCCAGCATGTCTCTCGCCCTCACTGCCTTCCACAAGGGAATAACAAGATAGCCGAGCAAAAAAAGAACAATGCCCACCGCCCCGAATGCGCAAAATGTATCCAGATAATTATTGTGCATATTTCGGTTCCTCTCCAGGGCAAACGTAAACCCATTCTCCTTATACTTGCCCATCAGGCTATCCTGCTTGTCGCCCAGTTGCACTCCCGTCAGCCAGTGCTTTTGCGCCACCTCCCACCCGCATTTCCAAATCGCCAGCCGGATATTGGCTCCATTCCATTGATCAGGCGTCAGCGTCCCGTTATAATGGCTTTCCGGCGCCACACGGGTAAAGGAATAAGAAGGATATTCCAGCTCCCTGAACCTGTTCATCGTCTTTGGCAATAGCTTCATGCACAACCCCAGGGCCGCCACCAGGCCAAGGACCAGCCACAATGCCAGCGCTCGTTTTCGGTGACGCACGACAGAACGGACCGGAGGTTCGTTGTCCGAAGGACAGACATTAGATTCTTCCGGAGGACGGGGTACATTTTTTTCAAAGCCCGTCCTCCGGATATACGCGCCGAGGACGATCAGCAACCCCGTATAAAGGATAGTTATGGAGATCCTGCTGGCCAGCATAAAGTGAAAGATGAGCAGCAGCACAATGCCCCCACGCACATAAATACCCCGCCTCCCCGAAAAATACCCTTTTCCCAACAGATAGATAAATCCCGCCACCGCCAGCAGCACCATCAGGGCATAATAGGAGGACTGTATATCCAGCACTTCGGTCAGACTGTCGTTATAGAGGTAAACGCCATCGCCCGTCCGGGCATACCGTATTCCTGCATAGATGGTGCAAACCAATGCCCCCAGCGAGACCGCCGCGCCATACGCCTGTATGATCCTGTCCTTTACGGCCGTCCGGATACCAGAACGGGCCGGAGGCTCGTTGTCCGAAGGACCATCATTAGACCTGTCCGAAAAACGAGCTGCATTTCCCTGAGTGATCGCTTTTTGGACATTGAGAAGGCCGAATGATAAAGGAAAGACCAGCAGCGGCAGCCGCAATTCCAGCATCCTGAATGCTTCCTGCCGGTTATGCGAAAGCAGCGCGCTGACAATATGCAGCAAATAAAAAAGGAGCATAAAAACTACCTCCTTCCGCTGGCCCAGCACCCGCCATTTGTCCGCCACCCGGTTTGCCCAGCCGGACCCCGGACCGCCAGGGTTTCCCGAATAGAACCAGCTGAAAAGAAATAGCGCTCCCGTAAAAAGATTATTGATCACCGGAGCCCGCGGCACCAGCAGCGTGATAAAGAACCCTGCCGTCAGCCAGCACAGCGCCTTTTCCTTCGTGGAGAGATCATTGGTGGAGAAATTGTTGGATGTCACGCCTTCTGCTATGCAAAATACCGGCCAAAGGCGGCACCATACGGCCAAAGGTGGCACCATACGGCCAAAGGCGGAACCATACCGGCCAATGGCCAGAACCGCTTCAGGCGGTTCTTCCGGGGACATTAACCCCGCCCCAGCGGCACCGACAGACAGTAGCCTTACTCGACCACGACCTTCACCACCTGCCGGGTCCCGGCCGCCATCACTTCCAGGATATACACACCCGGCGCCTGCCCGCTCAGATCTACCGTCTCCGTATTGGCCCCTGGCCCCCTTTGCACCGGACTGATATTCCGCAACCGCCTGCCTGTAATATCCAATAGGTTGATCCTGACGAGAGAATAATCCGCCAGCGTATAGTTCAGCCGGAAAAGACCATGTCCCGGATTGGGAGCCACCGACGTCACCGATAGAGGACCTGCCGGACCCGATATAGGAGCGCCCCCAAAGCTCAACGTTTGCACAAGAGCCGTCTGGGGACGAAGGAAGATATGCTTTTTATAAACTACGTTGGAAAATGCAGCAGCCGTACCCAGCACATAAAAATCATTTTCATCCACCACGCTATTGGACCATCCATCCGAGCTGAGAAGGATGGGATAATTCATTTGCGAGCTCTCAAAACCCTTCGCCTCATCGATGACCCGGACCCGATCCGTCCAATGCAGCAGGTCATTCGAAAACCGTAACGCCGTCTTGTACTTTTTTCCGTCCTGATAATCGATATAAGATTCCACACCAATAAAATATCCCGTGTTCCGAACCCTCGCCACGGCAAATCGCAGGTTGATATACATGTTGTTCCCCTCATCCCCCATCAGGTCCGTGCTCACAGGCCCTTTGACGGACAGGAAATCCAGCAGCCGCTCCTTGGTGAAACCCGGCGGCAGCGAAGGATTCCATTGTTCGTTACCATCCTTGTCCCGATAGTATGCCTTGTACGCATAGGGATTCAACGCGCTGTCCAGGGGCGCCCGCACCACCTTGATGCCTTCATGCCGCCCCTCCTCGTCGTCTGGGTTCAGTCCCCCATAGGGACCCCCATCATGATAGAACACATACACATATCCATTGTACTGAATGGAGGTAGGGTGATTCACTCCTATCGACGCCTTTCCGCCATTTGGCTGAAGATAGCCCGCGGACGGCCAGGTGATAGGCCCCATCTCATTGGAAAAATACTGCTGCCCCCAGTTGGTGGACTGGTTATTGGCCTGCCATGCCGCGGATACGAATGAATTATAACGGGGCCAGTAGTCGCCGCTGAATGGACAGACATTGACAGGATCACGGTTGATCGTATTATGGCAGTCTTCGCCGCCATGGCATACATCCTTGTTCTCACCGTGTAGGAATCCCAGCGAGACAGGGCCTGCATCCGGATGGACAAAATACTCTGCGCTGTAGATAGCATAGTATACTCTCGACCAATTGTCGACTTGCGGCCCCCTGCATCCGCCCCCATAACGGGCAAGCGCATGCGTAGACACATCCCGGGGACCCGTCCCGTCATGCCGGATGTCGATGACAGCATTGTGCACCAGGTCCGCCGGTGAAGAAACGACATAGCTGTTCTGCCCATCGACCATAAAATAGGAATGCCAGCGGCCCGGTATCATCCAGGGCGGCACCTCCATTTTCATTTTTTGTGCCTCGAAATTACATCCGTTGGTAAAACCCTCCACGCCGTCACATTGATAATTGAAGCTGACCTTGCCCTCGGATTGAATGGTATACCCATTGAGGTCAGGGAATTGTCCGCATACGCGGATAAAAGCGCATATGGCAGTCACAAAAACAATCGCACTCTTCTTCATTGCAGCAGGTAGTTTGGCTGGGGGTTGTAGATATACAATGTAAGGGAATTTTTCAATCCCTCCCAAACTAATTTATAACCCTTCACGGCAATGCGTATTTTCAAATGTTTCACCTTATCTTCGCACCACCTGACGCGCCGCCAAAGACGGCCCGCCGAAGAAAATTAACCATGAAAAATCATCTGCTATCCGTGGGACTCATCTTACTGTCCCTTACAGCCACCCGCTGCAAATCCGGCCTCGTCACCATGTCCAACAGCTGCTATAACATGATCAGCGCCGGCCAGTCCCAGAACAAGGCGGGCAACTATTCTGCCGCCCTCGACAACTTCAACAAAGTGCTCTCAAAATGTGACGCTTATGACGCCAAAGAGAAAGGCTATGCCGGAAAGGCTGCCGCCCTCAACGGCCTCGGTCAATACAACGATGCCCTCACCGCGGCCAACGCAGGGCTAAAGATCAACACCAGCAGCCTCGACAACCTCTTCGAAAAGGCCAATGCAGAGCTGGCGCTTGGTATGGCCGACAACGCCCGGACAGACTTCAATACCATGCTCAACCTCACCGCAAAAAATCGTAATACCGCCCAGCGCGCCACCATCTACGCCAAGATGGCCGAGGCAGAGACAAGACAGCAGGAATATTCCAATGCCCTCCAGCACATCGGCGAAGCCATCAATACCGACAATTCCAATCTAAGTTTTTACATGCAGCGGGGGGATATCAACGTAGCCGCGGGCAATCTGTCCACCGCCATCTCCAACTACGACGAGGCCATCTCCAAAGGAAAGGATGACCCCGAAGCCTGGAAGGCCCGTACCGCCACCCTGATCAGGCTTTACGAGAAAAAGTATGGCACGGAAGATGCCGCCACGCTAAAGAGAAAGATCAGCGCCTCCGATAAGCAGACACTTTGCAGCAGCATCCAGACCGCCCAGTCCAAAGGACTCCGGGATGTCCAGATCGACCTCGTACAAGCCACTGTCTGTCACTAACATTATATCATTTGAAAAACTATAAGATCATGCGTACAAAATGGATATTCATACCCGCCACCGTCGCCATCCTTCTGACCAGCTGTAAGAGCGCCAACAATACCCAAAAAGGCACGGCCATTGGTGCAGCCGCCGGCGCTACGGCCGGAGCCATCATCGGTCATGGCGGTAAATCCTCCGTATTCGGCGCCCTCATCGGTGCCGCCGTAGGAGGTGGAGCAGGCTATCTCATCGGCCACCATATGGACAAGCAGGCTAAGGAGATCAAGCAGGCCGTACCCGACGCACAGGTCGAAAGGGTAGGCGAAGGCATCGAGATGACCTTTAACTCCGGACTGCTCTTTATGATCAATTCCGCCGCCCTCAGCGAAGCCGCTAAGACCAACCTGGAAAAAGTAGCCCAGGTCTTTGTAAAATATCCCGAGACCAATCTGCTCATCGAAGGCCACACCGATGACACGGGTCCCGCCGACTTCAATATGGAGCTGTCCAAAAAAAGAGCTTACTCCGTCAGCGAATTCCTCCAGTCAAAAGGGGTCTCCGCCAGCCGTATGGACGTCAAATGGTATGGTGAGACACAGCCAAAATTCCCCAATACCAGCGAGGACAATCGGGCAAAAAATCGTCGCGTGGAAGTAGCGATCACCGCCAACGATCAGATGAAGCAAAAAGCCCAGCAAGGGACACTGAACTAAGCGTATCTCTTTCTTCTAAGTAATTGGTAAAGCCACCCGCCGAATATCACCAACAGTATGGGCAGCCCGATGTTGATGAATTGCCAGAAGTTGCGATCCTTCTCCACCTTGGCAGGATCCAGCAGACGCAATGTAAAATCCTTGGACCTCGTCTCCAGGATCCCGGAAGGGTTTAGCAGGTATTCAAAGCAGTTTTCCACGAAGTCCTGGTTGGCAAACTGATAGGAAATGTCTTTGTTATATCCCATGGGGTAAGGCCTCTCCTGATACACATCATTCATCACGATGTCCGCATCCGCCATCACGATCACACGACCCGGCTTTTCCGCCGATGCGAGAAAAGGCTGCTTATAAACATTCGCCAGGCTGTCCGCCACGGCCGTACTCACGCGGTTGGCATACAGGGACCGGAACTTCCCCTCCAGCAGCATGGCCACCGGGATATTGTGTTGCGTGAAGGCCCGTGGGTCGTTCGCTACCTTGACACTTTCAAAGCTGATCAGCGCAGGCGTGCTCACCGTCTTGGAATTGGCGGAAGATTGCAGCAGCACCGTCTTTCGAATGCCCTCCGCCTTCACCGTATCGATAGAATTGGCAAATTTCGAATACACCGGATCGAGATTCTTGGAGATGGGATGGGTGAGACTGCCGTTCAGCAGGGGGAAATAAGGCCAGGGTATCAGCTCGAGCTGCGGCTTGTCGCCATTCATGCCCACCACCATGTTCAGCGAGGCGCACTGCATGTCCAGCACCAGGTCCGGCTGTGTCCGCACCCCATATTTAAAGAAAAGGTCGTCCAGGTCCAGACCCCGGTCGAACGCAATCGTCTCTTTATTCTGCCGCAGGCTGTCCATCTCCGCATAAAGCCTGTCCACAGCCCAGATGATCTGCCCTCCATGCATGACGTATTGGTCGAGGGTCAGCTTTTCTCTCTCCGTAAATTTCTTCGTTGGCTTGACGATGATCAGGACATTGTATTTCTCAGGTATCACCGGCAGGCTATCCAGGCTCACTACGCCAAATCGATAGTTTGAACGCAGGCCCTCGATAAGGTTGTACACACTAAGGTCCAAAGGCTCCCCGTTGCCCATCACATACCCCACCGCCGGCTCATGCTTGCGGGTGATCCTGTCGATAGCGCTGCCAAACTTATACTCCAGCAGCGTCTCCGCATTCGCATACAATTGTTCCTCCGGCTGCCCCTCCCCACCCGTCTGTACTCCTTTCAGCAGGTCCACCGGTACCACCTTATTCTTATAATGAAGCAAGGCCCCCGGCAGGACAACGCGCTGGCTCTGCTCCTCTCCCTTCTTTGCCTGCGCCACCTGCGTCTTGGGCTGGATCCCCATTCGACCCAGTGAATCCAGCATCGCCATCTTGGCCGAATCATCCAGGTTGGCCAGGGGATCCACCACCTTTACACGGATCTTGCCATCGGCATACTCGTTAAATTCCTGCAGCAGCTCCTGTGTGCTTTTTGATAATTTCCGTATACCCGCCTTCAGATCGCCCTGCAGAAAGAACTCTACCTCGATGTTGTCGTCCAGGTTGCGCAGCATCTCCTTGGTGGGAGCGCTTAGCGTATAGCGTTTCTCCTGGGTAAGGTCCAGGCGGTAATGAAAGTGGCCGGCCAATAAATTGAGGATGGCCAGCACCACAACGATCCCTCCCGCACCCAGCCAGTCGGGTCGCACTTTTTGGCCGCCAGCCCCACCATCCCCCGCCACCCTGTTCTTCGGCCCCCGGAGCTTCCGCGCCAGGTTCCAGGCGGTCCAGCGAAGGAATAAAAAGATTATACTGATGAAATAGATAATGTCGCGACTATCAACTACTCCCCGGCTGATGCTCCGGTAGTGGAAGTCGATCCCGAACATCTCGATATAATAATCCGCCCCCGCCGCAAATACCGGCAGCTGGCTGATGGCATTAAACCCGCTGTACAAAATGAAGCAGGCAAAAGCCGCCGCAATAAAGGCGACTACAGGATTGCTTGTCCAGCTGCTGCACAATATGCCGATGGAAGTGAACACCCCTGAAAGAAAGATCAGCCCAAGGTAGCTGCCCATCGTTGCTCCCACATCGATACCCGCCTGACCCGACAGCCTTTGTATAGTAAGGAAATACAGGAGCGTAGGCGCCAGCGCAATGATCACCACGATGAGGCTGGCCAGATATTTTCCCATCACCAGCTGAGCCCTGCTCAACGGCACGGTCTGTAATATCTCAAAAGTCCCCATCCGGAACTCCTCCGCCAGACTCCTCATGGTGATGGCGGGGATCAGCAGCAAAAGGATCCAGGGCGCCAGATCAAAGAACTTCTCCAGACTGGCATAGCCGAAGGCCAGGATGTCCGTATCAGGGAACACGAACAGCAAAAGCCCGTTCATCAATAGGAAAACGATAATAGCAATATAGCCCGTAAGATTACTAAATGATTGACGGAGTTCTTTTTTGCAGACTGCCCACATGGCCACGAAAATAACGCGTTATCCGTAAATATGTGTGCATCAAGTCTGGTTTACACTGAAATATATTCCAGCCTCGATGCACCGCTAATGATGGGCCTTCGGCCAGCGAATCTGTGATTCGCTCAGACAATATATAATCTCATTCCCCGTTTATCACCAGCACCATTAATACCCCAAACACTTTACTGAGCAAGCGTCCGCGTTGGACAAATCTGGCCCCCAGTCCCGACAGGCGCCATACATTGTAAATAAATAAAATGTGGAAAAAAAGTTAAATTAGATGAGTGAAAAAATATACTTGATCAAAAGATAACCTTATATTCGCATACTCTAGTCAGAACAACCTTCCCTGTTGAGAAAATATTATGGTTAGGTATAAAGAGATTTGACCGAAACCAACTGCATAAAAGATCCGCCCCTGCCGGCGGGTTTTTTACTTTATACCCGGCTACTATCCTCATTCATCCAACCATCCCCCATTACCACCAGTCTTACCACCGAACCCTTTGCCCCATCCCCTGATTCTCCTTCGCCAACGGTTTGCTCCGCTTATTGTTCACCCCCCTCAGAAAGACCCGGTCCATGCCTATTATCTCAAAAATATAATATTATCAACAATTACTATGTATTGATATAAAAAATTTACATGCGTCCAGCTTCCTGCTTATACGCCTCCCATAAGGGACTCGTCGCCCTCAATCGCTCGATCCCTTCTCTCAACCGTTCTATCACATAATCCACCTCCTCCTCCATATTGAACCTTCCCAGTCCAAACCGCAGACTTCCATGCGCCAGCTCATCCTCCAGCCCCAGCGCCTTCAGCACATAGCTTGGCTCCAGCGACGCCGACGTACAGGCCGATCCGGACGACAACGCCACCTCCTTATTGATCATCGTGAGCAACCCTTCCGCAGACACATACTGAAAAGATAAATTCGTCGTCCCCGGTAGCCGATGCTCCCGGCTTCCATTGATATTTACCAATGGTATCTCCAACAGCCCCCTCTCCAGCCTGTCCCTCAAAGCCGCTATACGCCTTGCCTCTTCCCCCATTTCCATCCGGGCGATCTCACAGGCTTTCCCAAACCCTGCAATAGCCGGTACATTCAGCGTACCGCTGCGCATACCCCGCTCATGACCGCCCCCATCCATCTGAGCCGTCAGCCGCACCCGGGGATCCTTTCGGCGTACATACAACGCCCCCACACCCTTCGGGCCATACAGCTTGTGAGCGCTGATAGCCATCAGGTCGATGCCATCCCTATTCACATCCACCGGCACTTTCCCCACCGCCTGGGCCGCATCTACAAAAAAAAGCACCCCACGACCCCGTGCTATCCGGCTGATATCCCCGATCGGTTGTATCACCCCGATCTCATTGTTCGCATACATGACGGATATAAGCACCGTATCAGGACGGATCGCCGCCTCCAGCTCCGCAAGATCGATCAGCCCCTCCCTGTTCACGGACAGATAAGTTACCTCACCCCCCAGTTTCTCTATATGATGACAGGTATCGAGCACCGCCTTGTGCTCCGTCGCCACCGTAATAATATGATTCCCCTTCACCGCATACATCTCAAATACCCCCTTTATCGCCAGGTTATCCGCCTCCGTAGCCCCGGAAGTAAAGACGATCTCCTTTGTCTCCGCCCCTATCAGCCTGGCTATCTGCTCACGAGCCAGCTCCACCGCCTCTTCTCCTTCCCAGCCATACGCATGCGTCCTGCTGGCCGCATTTCCAAATCGCTCGGTAAAATAAGGCAGCATCGCCTCCACCACCCGCGCATCGCAGGGAGTGGTCGCATTGTTGTCAAAATAGATAGGTAATTTGAGCATTGTACTACTATAGAAGTACAAATTTACCGAATCAATGTATTTTCGTCGGCACAATTCATTATCATGCGTAAAGTCGAACATATTGGAATTGCCGTCAAAGACCTCACTGTATCCATCCCTCTCTTTGAGGCCCTGCTCGATACCCCTTGTTACAAGACGGAAGAAGTCGACAGCGAGAAGGTGACCACCGCCTTCTTCCGCAAGGGAGAAACCAAGATCGAACTGCTGCAGGGACAAACCTCCGACAGTGTCATCACCCGCTTCATCGAAAAAAAGGGAGAAGGCATACACCACATCGCCTTTGATGTAGCCGATATTTACGCTGAAATGAAAAGGCTCGAAGAGGCAGGCTTCACGCTCCTCAATCCCCAGCCAAAGCCCGGGGCCGATAACAAGCTGATCTGCTTCCTCCATCCGAAAGACACGAGCTCCGTATTGATCGAGCTCTGTATGGAACGACCGGCTGCCGGATAAATCCGGTGGATCTTTAATTTCTTGCTACATTAGACGTAATGAACCGAGTAAGGCCCCTCTCCCCCTCCGGATGGCTGACCTCCGGCCTGCTGCTGCTGACGCTGACATCCGGTTTGCTGTCGCTGGCGCTGACCTGCTCCGCTCAGCTATTGCCCATCCGGAACTATACCATCAAGGAAGGGCTCAGCAGCAACAATATCTACGCCGTCCTTCGCGACACGAGAGGCATACTCTGGGTTGGGACCAACAATGGCGTCAGCTGCTACGACGGAGACAGGTTCTTCCAGCCTCCCATGAATACCCGCACCGGACAGATCTATGTCACCAACTTCTACGAAGACCACGAGCACAATATATGGGTCACCAGCTGGTACAACGGACTGTATAGATATAAGGACGGGGATTTTGTCAACTATCTCCCCGACAGCGCACACCTTGAAGCACAGGCCAACAATACCTTCGACATGGTGGAATGGAGCCCCGGCCGCTACATCGTAGCCACCGATAAAAATGTCTGGCTCTTCGATAACGACCCGGCAGGCCCAGACAACGATTCATCGTCCTTTCGACCCAAGCTTCCATCGTCCCCGCAGCCCACACCTCCATCGTCCTCCCGGTCCAAGCCCCCATTGTCCTCCCCGCCCAGATTTTCCCTCCTCGACTCATCGAACCACTCCCTCGAACAGCAGATAGGCACCGTCGTACTGACCACCGGCGGCGAACTGCTCATCGGCTATGGGAAAGGGATAGCACACTATCATCTCACCGGCAGCGCTGGCAGCTTCCCTCAGTCTAAGGGCGACCCCTCCCGGTCCCCGGGTGTTCCTTCCCCGTCCCCCGGCACCCCCTCACAGCCCCGGGGCGTTCCCTCGCGCCGCAACGAAAAGAAATGGGTGTATGCCGGCATGCTCTGGGAAGGCGCCTATGTCAACAGGATCGCCCTGCTGGAAGACCAGGCCTGGCTGGGTTCCGACGGTGGACTGTATTACTTTCCACACTTCTCCGGCCTCCTCCTCGACCCCGCCCATACCAAACCCATGCTGCTTTATCCCGCATCCCCTCCTCACCCCGGCCGCGCCGCTACAGGTATAGAAGTAGACAGGGTCTATGTCGACACAGAAAAAAATATCTGGTTCACGGGCGGTGGCGGCGCACGCAAAATTCCCGCAGGCAGCTACCGGGGCCTCACCGACGACTCCGTCCACCTGTCTGGCCATCCTGTCCCGGCCCTGACTTATCGCACCTACAGCCGCGCCAACGGCCTCCCCTCCGACATGATCCGCGCCCTTTATTCCGACCCCGAAGGGATCACCTGGATAGGCACCGAAGACGGACTCGCCCGCCTGCGACAAGAGTACTACCGATTCTATCCCATACAGGAGGAATTCCGGGATGCCCTCGATCAGAAGGAACCCGCCATCATCATCTCCATTCATGACGACAGGCAAGGCAATCTCTGGATGGGCAGCTATGACGGCCTCTACCAGGTAAAAAAGAAAAACCCGAAAACAGCGCCTATGCCGGAGATAACCAGCCTGGGAAAAAAGAAGATTGGGTTCGTACACTGCATGATACACGACAAACAGGGACGCCTCTGGGCCTGCACCGATGGTGGCATCCTGTTGATAGAGGGCACGCCTGTCATCAAAGACTCCATGGTAGCCCGCTGCGCCTTTGCAGACCCCGATGGGAAAATATGGTTCGGCGGCAGTAAAGGCAGAGTGGCCTGGCAGCAGGATGGACAGTTCCACCTCTTAAAGTTTACGTCCCCTAACGACGAGCGCATCGACGGCATCTACCACGATCCAAAAGGTTTTCTCTGGCTGGGTTACGCCCTCACCGGGATGAGAAAACTCCGCATACAGGGAGACAGCCTGCAGCATGTACTGGAATACACGGAACGCACAGGTTATCCCAACCTGCGCATACGATCCGTCTCCTCCGATGGAAAAGGACATCTCCTGGTCGGCACCCGCACCGACGGACTATATATCATACCCATCGATGGGGACAGCCTGGCGGACCCCATTCATATCACCACCACCCAGGGACTCAGCGGCAATTGGGTAAAAGCTTCCCTCGTCAGCGCAGAGGGATGTTATCTTGCGACCAGCAACGGACTCGACCTGCTGGAACCCGCAGGAGATTATCACGAGGCCCGCATCCATCCCATCCCCTTCCGCAACGAGCAGGTACCCGTCGAGCTCAATACGCTCTTCCGGCAGTCCGATACCATCTGGCTGGGCACGGCAAAAGGCTTGCTGCAGTACGAGCTCCATCAGCAGGGAAAAAATACCATTCCACCGCCCGCCTGTTTTATGAAGCTGACCATCAATGGCAGGCTGGACAGCAGTTTCCGACCTTTCACACAGACCAGCGAACTGCCGCCCCTGGACTATGAGCAGAACAACCTTGCCTTTGACTTCGCCGGCCTCAGCTTCCGCGACGAGGACAAGGTCAGCTACCGATATAAGATGGAAGGACTCGATAAGGATTGGAGCGCGCCCACCAGCCGTCGCTATGTCAACTACAGCCACCTGTCACCCGGCTCGTACAGACTGTTCGTCATGGCCCGTAACGACGACGGCATCTGGAGCACCACGCCCGCTACGGTGTCCTTCCGCATCGACGCACCCTTCTGGCTGCAAGGATGGTTCATAGCGCTTTGTACTATCAGCGCCGCCACACTTGTATACCTGCTGTACCGTTACCGTCTCAACCAGGCTTTGAAGATCGAGCGGATCAGAACAAAGATCTCGACAGACCTTCACGACGACATTGGGTCTACCCTTAGCTCCATCAGTATCATGAGCGACATGATCATGCATTCCCCCCATGAGTCCCGGCAGCAGGCGTCCCCGCCCGCCCAGGCATCCTCGCAATCCCAGGCGCCCCCGCCCCCTCAGGACTCCCCGTCCCCCCAGGCGCCCCCCGGACAGGCCGCGCCCCCCGACTGGCAACGCATGGCCGGTGAGATAAAGGATAATTCCCTTTCCCTCATGGATAAAATGGACGACATCGTATGGAGCATCAACCCCCGCAACGACGAGGTGGAGAACCTCATGGCCCGCATACAACGATTTGCCGCCCCCCTCTTCGAAGCCAAAGGCATCGATTACGAGATCACCATCGAAAACAACATCCGGCGCCTCAAGCTGTCCATGGAGCACAGACAGCATCTCTATCTCATCATGAAAGAGGCCGTCAACAATCTTGTGAAATACTCCGGTGCCGCCAATGCCGTCATTCGCGCCCGGTCTGTTGGCGGATGGTTAAAGGTCGATGTCAGCGACAATGGCAGCGGCTTTGATCCGGAATCCTCCCGTAAAGGTAACGGCATCGTAAATATGAAGAGCCGGGCGGCTCTCATGGGTGCTTCGCTGGACATCGATTCCATACAGGGCAAAGGCACTACCGTAATGCTCATGCTAAAAATAAGCTGACGGTCCCTAAAGAAAGTAATGGTTGGGTGAGGAGAGGTGGTATACACATACTTCATCCACCAGGTGGTCATATACATCATCCTGCTTGTACGGCCTCCTGCCCTTCATCAGCTTCTCCGTGCCGGAGCGTATCTGTTCCACATCCGTCTGGCCAAAGTATCCTGATCTGATCAGCGTATCCCGTACAAAGACCGCCATCTTTTTATGACTGTTCTTGTAATTGGTATTCCCGTTGCGTTGGGCCTCATCCCGCAATGTCTCCACCGCCCGCAGCATCTCTCCCGCCAGGGATGTATTCGTGGACGATGGCTCGCTCCATATCTTTTGGACCAGCGCCGGGTAATGCAGCCCGATAGGAAATTTCGGCTGCACCGTATAGGCAGGCCGCACCGCCGGTGTATTCGCCTCCCAGCGGACCACCATCTCCTTTACCTCCTGCGCCGCATGATCCAGCCATGCCCGCGCATTCATGTCGTATTTATTCTTCTGATCCAGATCAGCTCCACGGAGCAGTATCTTCTGGAACACCCGCAGGGACATCGCCCGCTCCTCTTCGCTCTCCTTTCGCAAAAGGAATCCCATCACCGCCCAATAGACGACATTGGTGCCGTCTGCATCCGGCATATTGACATCCGCATCGTAATCCAGGAACAGGTCCAGCGCATGGATATACTGATGCTGCTGCACTGCTATATGCAGACAATTGTAGCCTTTGCTGCAGCAGATGTTGGGATTGGCGCCATTCTCCAACAGATATTTCAGCAACGGCAGTCGCTGCTGCTCCGTCGGAAATCCGCTGGACAGCAATACCTCCATCAACAGAGGCATCCAGTAGCTGTCGCTGAGACAGGCATTGACATCGAGATGGTTTTCTTCGACCAGCTCTATTACCTGGTCGGTGGCGCCCCGGGCAATGGCCAGGGACAGCGTATTCCACACTTGTGTGGGAATGAGGGGTGGCATGGCAATCATACCCATAAGATAAAAATTATAATCGCTGTTTGCAACACCTATGCCCAAAAAAAGTTGACAAACCGCACCGGCGGTTCCAAATTCATATAAACATCCGATTGGCCCGTATCAAAATACTCCCCACCTTTGAAGACCATGATCAAGGTAGCCATCGTAGAGGACAACAATACCCTCCGCAACAGCCTGGAGAGCCTGTTCAACAGGACAGAAGGCATGCGTTGTGCCGCCAGCCTCAACAATCTCCTGAACGTGGTCAGCGAGATAGGCAGCTCCCAGCCTGACATCGTATTGATGGACATAGGGTTACCCAATATTTCCGGCATCGAGGGGGTACGCACCGTCAAGTCGAATTTTCCCCGGATACAGGTGATGATGTTCACCGTATTTGACGACGACGAGAAGATCTTTGACGCCATCCGTGCCGGCGCCTCGGGCTATCTTCTTAAAAAAACACCCCCCGAGGAGATCATCCAGGCCATCCGGGACCTCTACCAGGGCGGCGCCCCCATGACCGCCACCATCGCCCGCCGCGTCATCCAGTCCTTCCAGGCCGCCCCCTCCACCATCGTACAAGACTATCAGCTCACCGTCAGGGAAAACGAGATACTCTACTCTCTCGTAGATGGCCTCAGCTATAAGAAGATCGCGGATAAATACTGCGTCAGCATCAGCACCATCCGCACCCACATATGCAATATCTACAACAAGCTCCATGTCAACTCCAAGGCCGAGGCGGTAGCCAAAGTGCTTTCTCCCCGCCGGTGATAAAAATCATATGTT
>Ga0157372_10003635_pt1 | contig 16594 bp, 12 predicted proteins | sample C55metaG_FD_115307 | JGI IMG/M metagenome (GOLD analysis project Ga0157372, IMG submission 115307) | Corn rhizosphere microbial communities from Kellogg Biological Station, Michigan, USA - C5-5 metaG | ecosystem: Host-associated > Plants > Roots > Rhizosphere > Soil | place: USA: Michigan... | reverse complement strand
CGGTTTATCATTTTCAACATCCTCCGTATTCACGTACTCTGGGGGAGCCGCCGGCCTGGCCGAAGTGGCTGCGCTCAGCTCAACTCCTCGCTGCACGCCATTCGCGGGCGTGATCGCGATATTTGTTGCGTCCTCAAAACTTTGGCACTGGTGAAGCTTCGTCCGGTGCCGGCCAGCGCTGACGCCACGCTGAACCAAAAAATTCGGCGTCAATCCTAAGATGCTGACACCTACTCTGACGTATATCAACTGCCGTGCCAAACTGCAGAATACCTAAGTGATTGATTCCCAAACCTATTCTAGTCCCTTTCGATGGTCACTGTTACCCTTTCGGCGGTAATTTTGCCGCAGATGTATAAAAAGGTGCTAGGCGGAGAACGGAAGTCACTAGCATTAATCACTGATCTTCATCCTGAGCGGAGTCGAAAGACCCCTTGTCTGCGGGCGTCAGCGGCGGCCTGAAAAGGTGTTCGGATTTACCGCTGTGGTCGAAATCCCGCGCGTTTCCCATGCCCGAGCTTACGCACATGGGGTCCTTCGACTGCATTGGCGTTCGCTTCGCGAACACCAACTTCGCTCAGGATGACAGATTTTTTTTGGTTAGCAGTTGGTCCTGGGCACACTTCGGTCAGCCGAGCCGCAGCGATAAGCTATCCTTTCTTTCCATCAAGACCAAACTCCTGTCAACCTGAGCGGAGTGCAGTCGAAGGACCGCATGCCCGCTTGCACCAGCATAGGCCTTTCAGGGAATTTCAGGCATCTTGAAAATGCCTTGCAACGTCCGGAGCGGCGCAAAATTCAGCGGGGATCCTTCCTCTTCCTTCGCTCAGGATGACAGTTCGATGTTGCTCAGACTGTCCACTGATGTGACGAAGCATTACTCCCGTTCTACCGGTTAATCTCCCTCTACCCACGCTGCGGTAAAATACCAAAAGCACCCGTCCGCAGCGGTTCAGCATCCAATTGCTATGGTCCGGGAGAACACAGGTATTTCATGAAAAGTCTCTATGCCCCCATTCTGCTGAGCGCGTGCCTCGCGGTCGGCCAGCAAGCCGCCCCTACACCGGCAAATCACAAGCCAGCCAGTTCGAAGCCGGAAAATTCTCAATCGCAAAACCCTGCCACGGACAAAGCCAGCGACTCCACGCCACGCAAGACCGACAAGGCCGCTGCCTATTACCACTTCACCATGGCGCACATGTATGAAGAGGAGATGGCGGTTTACGGGCGCAGCGATCTGATGACCAAGGCTATTCAGGAATACCGCCTTGCGATCGAAGCCGATCCAACCTCGCAGTATTTGACTTCGGGGCTGGCCGAACTCTATGCGCGCACCGGTCGTATCCGCGACGCGGTTTCTGAGGCGCAGGAAATTCTGCAGCGCGATCCCAACAATCTCGAAGCCCACCGCCTGCTTGGTCATATCTATCTGCGTTCACTCGGCGACATGCAGGGCGGCAGCGGCTCCGACAGCGTGCTCAAGCTGGCCATCCAGCAATACGAAGAGATTGTGAAGCTCGATCCTTCGAGCGTAGATGATCACATCATGCTGGGACGGCTGTATCACGCCGACAGCCAGATCAAGAAAGCCGAAGACGAAGAGAAAACCGCGGTCAAGCTGGCGCCGGATTCTGAAGAAGCCGTCACTTCGCTGGCCATGCTCTACAACGAAGAGGGCAACACGGCGAAGGCGGCGGAGACGCTGAGTTTAGTTCCCGAAGCCAGCCGCTCAGCGAAGCTTTATTCCGCGCTCGGCGACACCTACGACCAGCAAAAGGATTACAAGAAGGCGATTGAAGCCTATCGTCACGCCATCGAGCTTGATCGCGATAATCTCGACGCGATCCGCGGCCTTGCCGGAAGTTTGGAAAAAGACGGCCAGACTGACAAGGCGCTGCAGCAATACAAGATCATTGCCGACGCCAATCCGGAAGACGCGCGTACCTACATCAGCATGGGCGAGATTTATCGCCGCCAGGGCAATCTGGACCTCGCGCTCGAGAACCTCAAAAAGGCGCAGTCGATGGTGCAGGATTCCGAGCAGGTTTCTTTCGACCTCGCCACCATTTACCAGGTGCAGGGCCGTTACGACGACGCCATTCAGACCATGCAGGACCTGTTGAAGAAAACCGAGAAGGCCGACGGCAAGTATTCACAGGAAGAGCAGGACAATCGTGGGATTTTCCTCGAGCGGTTAGGTTCAGCTTACTCGGACAACAACAATGAGCAGGCCGCGATCGAAACTTTCCAGAAGATGTTAACCCTGGGGGACGACAACGCCGAGCGCGGTTACGGCGCCATGATCGACACCTATCGCGAGAACAAAGACTGGCAGAAGGCCACTGACGTTGCCCGCGAAGCTACGCAAAAGCTGCCTAACAGCCGACGCCTGAAAATGGTTTATGCCGGCCAGGTGGCCGACATGGGCAAGCCCGAAGAAGGCTTGAGCCAGGTGAAAGCGCTGCTGAAAGGCACGCCTGACGATCGTGAGGTGTACGTTGCGCTGGCGAACATGTATAGCCGGCTGAAGCGTTGGCAGGATGCAGAAGCCGCGCTCGATAAGGCTGCACAACTGGCGACCAAGCAGGAAGACAAAGAGAACATCGAATTCCTGCGCGCTGCAAATTTGGAGCGCCAGAAAAAATACGACGAAGCCGAAGCCACCTTCCGCAACATTCTCAACCAAAGCCCCGACAATGCGGCGGTGCTGAATTATCTCGGGTACATGCTCGCGGACCACAACACCAAGCTTGATGACGCCCTGGCCATGATCAAAAAGGCTGTCGGTCAGGAACCCGGAAACGGCGCCTACCTTGACTCACTCGGCTGGGCTTATTTCAAACTGGGCAAGTATGATCTCGCGGAAAATAACCTGACTAAAGCTTCGCAGCACATGGGCGCCGATCCCACCGTGCAAGAACACTTGGGTGATCTCTATCAGAAAACCGGGCGTCTAAAACTCGCTGCCACCCATTGGCAGCGTGCGATTGAAGAGTGGGGCAAGACCGTAGCTCCTGAAGTCGACCAGGAAGAGCAGGCGCGGGTACAGAAAAAGCTCGAAACCGCCAAGGTCCGGCTGGCCAAAGAACAGGAAACCAAGTAAGGCGAATGCAGAAGTAAGAAGCAGAATTCAGAAGTAAAACAACCGCGTGGTAATGCAGGTTATTTCTGATTTCTTACTTTTTACTTCTGCCTCCCTCTATCGCCGTTAAGCCGTGTACCCCATCGCTGCTGCTGTTCCATCGAATTCCACAATGGATACGTCATCCGGAACGCGCAACCCTGCCTGCTGGATTGCGCTCATGGCGAGCATGAAGTTGCCGGCGTCCATGATGACCAGCGCGCCGCTCGTGCTTCTTGAATCGAACTCGTTCCTGGAAATAGTTTGACCAGACCGTAACGCTCGGGCCAGCGGATTAGGGTGGTAATTAAGTTCGCGGGCGGCCGCCACAATGCGCCTCTTAGTGCCTTGCGGTATGCGACGCGCTCCCGGAGTGTCATTAAGAACCGCGGAAATTGTCCCGGGCGTAAGTCCCAGGTGATCGGCTACCGTTTTCAGCGTTACTCGCGTGCAGCTTTTGTTGCTGTTCATATTCTCGTTGTCCATGCGAATTTCTCCCGTGGTGAATTTTATTTTCTTCAGGACAACGAGGTCAGGAAGGAGGCGTCGAGGCGAGGAAAGTCTGATCTTGGCAGGTCTGCAACCCGGCAGCAACTGCTGTGTTCACTTTCGCAAAAACGTTCTGCGCTGTCCAATTGAAAAAATCTATGCCGGGTATTGCAAGGACGGGCATACGAGCAGCGCCTTTGGTGCCAATAACTAAGCCCCGCGTGGATGTCATAATTAGCCGGGGCGTATGTCTCTGGATTTTGCTCTTCCTATCGATGACCGCTGGTTGCCGAAGGCGGTCCTATGCCTTCGCGATTACAACCTCAGTAAATTCAGCCGCGATGTAATTGCAGGGATCACCGTCGGACTGGTAGCGCTGCCATTGGCGATGGCCTTTGCCATTGCGTCGGGATTGACGCCGCAAGCCGGAATCTACTGCGCCATGGTCACGGGGTTTCTGATTTCGCTCTTAGGCGGATCGAAGACTCAGATTGGCGGCCCAACAGGCGCGTTCGTAGTGGTCGTAGCCGGGATCATCGCCGTCCACGGCGTCGACGGCCTGTTCATGTGCACCATGATGGCAGGCGTGCTGCTCGTCATACTGGGCGCGACCGGCATGGGATCGGCGGTGAAATTCATTCCGCGGCCGGTGGTGCTTGGCTTCACCAACGGAATTGCCGTGCTCATCGCCAGCACTCAGATCAAAGACTTCTTCGGGCTGCGCGTAATAAAAGTGCCCGGCGAATTCTGGCTTCGCATGAAAGTGCTGGCGGCCGCATTTCCTACCTGGTCGTGGCGGGCGACTCTGCTCGCAGCGTGTACGGTGGCAGTGATGTTAGCCTGCCGGATATTCTCAAAACGCATTCCGGGCCCAATCATCGCTATGTTGGGCGCGACGCTAGCAGGCTATTTTCTAAAGCTGCCGGTCGAAACCATCGGTACCCGCTTCGGCGGAATTCCCAGCGGTTTGCCACACCTGGTAATTCCACAGTGGCATGCGTCGTTAGTTCAAGGTCTTCTGGGCCCGGCGTTCACGGTGGCCATGCTGGGTGCGATTGAGTCATTGATGTCCGCCGTAGTTTCGGATCGCATGAGCAACGACCGGCATAATCCCAATGTCGAACTGATCGGCCAGGGAGTGGCCAATATTATCTCGCCCATGTTTGGTGGGCTGCCAGCCACCGGAGCGATCGCTCGCACCGCGACCAATATTCGGGCCGGAGCGCAGTCCCCCATCTCAGGCATGATTCATGCTCTGACGCTTCTGTGCGTGCTGCTCTTTGCCGCTCCGCTGGCCGGTTACATTCCCATGGCCGCGCTGGCCGGGATCCTGATAATCGTGGCTTACAACATGGGTGAGTGGCGCGAGATTCCGCAACTGCTCAAGCTCACGAAGACCGATATCAGCGTGTGGCTGGTAACGTTCGGTCTAACAGTTTTTGCCGACCTCACCGTCGCTGTCGAAGCTGGAATGATTCTGGCGGCACTTTTGTTCATCACCCGGATTTCGAACACTACAACCGTCACTCAAGTTACTGGTGAATACATCGAAGACGGCCGTGTGCACATTCTGCAGGACAAAGATATCCCCTATTACGCCACCATCTTCCGCATACACGGGCCATTTCTTTTTGGCGCGACCGACAAAGTCTCAGCTATTACCGAGAAGATGCACGAACTGCCGCCGGTGGTAATCATCCGGCTGCGAAACATGACCGCGATTGATGCCACCGGGCTGTATGCGCTGGAAGAGATTGCTCGGCAACTGCATGCTTCAGGTCGAACGTTGATCCTGTGCGGAGCCAGAGAGCAGCCGGCACAAGTCATGCATCAGGCTGAATTTGAGGAAGTAGTTGGCCGGGAAAACATTTGCGCCAATGTCAACCAAGCCCTTCAAAGGGCGGAAGCGGTATTTGAGAGGACCCAAACCGAAGCAGCGACCGCGAAGTGACCTTCCTGGTTACTAAAGTCGCAGCCCTTCCCGTGCTGTTCTTCTCCATGATTTGACGGCATCATTGAAATAAGAAAATCCTTAACCTCCCTCAAATCGAGGATATTGTGAAAAAACTTTACGTGTTTGCAATGATGCTGGCCGGCGTGTCGATGCTCGCCGCTCAGACTCAACCAGGTACTCCCACTTCTGCTGCGGCTGCGGCGCCAGTTGCCAATGCCGTGTCACATACCACCAAGGCCATGCATTATCGCCCGGGTGCCAATACCAAGTTGCCTTTTCAGACCACCGACCTGATGACTGGCGCGATTGGTGAAGCCAAGATTGAGGCCAAGAAGACCACGATCAACATCGAGGCCAAGATTCAGGGTGTGGATGAAGCCACCAAGTTTGGTCTGGAATATTTGACCTACGTCTTGTGGGCGGTTTCGCCCGAAGGCCGCGCCGACAACCTTGGCGAACTGGTAATCAAAAAAGGAGCCGCCGAGCTCAAAACCTCGACCGATATGCAGACCTTCGGCCTTATCGTCACCGCCGAGCCGTATTTCGCCGTGACCCAGCCTGGCAACATGGTGATCATGGAAGGCGCAGTCCCGGATGGTGAAGTGATCGGCGCGAAATTCGAGCTGGTTGGAAAAGGCACTTACTCATCGACCAACGAACATATTCAGAACGCAATTTTCGGAATCGACCGCAGCACTCCGATGGAACTGTTCGAAGCGCGCAACGCAGTCCGCATCGCGCACATTGCTGCTGGCGACAAGTATGCGACCTCGATCCTGGCCAAGGCTGACCAGCAGCTAGCCGCGGCCGAGCAGACTTACCGCAATAAGCAGGGCAAAACTGCCGTTGATTCCGCCGCCCGCGAAACCTCGCAGACAGCTGAAGAAGCCCGCATCATGGCTGTGAAACAGAAGGCGGAATACGAAGCCAATGCCCGCATAGCCGCCGAGAAACAGGCTGCGGAAGATCGCGAAGCCAAGGCCCGTGCCGATGCCCAAGCGGAAGCCCAGCGCCGCGCGCAAGCCGAAGAGGCCCAGAAGCAGGCAGAAGCTGCCACCGCTGAAGCCCAGCGCATGAAGGCGGAAGCTGAAGCCGCAGCTGCAGAAGCAGCTCAGCAGAAAGCACAAGCCGAGCAGGCCAAGGCCGAAGCAGTGGCCCAGCAGCAGGCACTGGCCGAGCAGACGGCAGCAGCACAAAGAGCTGCAGCAGAGTCAGAGCAACTGCGGCAAAAAGCCGAACAGCTGCAACAGCAGGCTGAGGCACAGCGCCAGCAGGCAGAAAAAGAAAAGCAGGAGTTGCGCGCCAGATTGCTAGCCCAGCTTAACTCGATCCTCTCCACGCGCGATTCCGCTCGCGGCCTGATCGCAAATATGTCCGACGTGTTGTTCAAGAGCGGCAGCTTCGAACTGCTGCCTGGAGCACGCGAGCGGCTGGCGAAGGTTTCTGGAATCGTGTTGGCGTACCCTACGCTTCATCTTCAGGTGGAAGGCCACACTGATGCCGTCGGAACAGACGAATACAATCAGAACCTCTCTGAGCATCGTGCAGAAGCAGTCCGCGATTACCTTGTGCAGCAAGGTATCGCGGCCAACTCAGTTGACGCGCGCGGCTTCGGCAAAACCCAGCCGATCGCTACCAATGAAACTGCCGAAGGCAGGCAACAGAACCGCCGCGTGGAACTGGTGCTATCCGGCGATGCGATCGGGAACACGACCGCGTCGGCAGGTGGAGCGCAGCAGTAAAGCTGTATGTAGTCATTTAAAAGGCGGGTGCCCCGTCCTCGTCTCGCGGTTCTTGCGAGACAGGACGGGGATTTTGACTTTTTATAGGACGCCAACGGGGTCAGAATCCCCAGCCTCCCGCCAAGAACGCGGGAAGGCCGGGCGCCTGATTTTTTCTTCGAATTGCATCGGCCGGATGAATCCAATCTGGCACGAATCAAGAAAGTAAAAGTGGGAACAGAGGGCGGAATTCTTCTCGAATGGGGCTCGTGCAGGCACTTTTCGCAAGGCCGTGCAGGCAGGAAGGCCATTGTCCGACTCACGCCTGTATTAGGGCTCCTGCTGTAACGCTAGTCCGGCAGGGACGCCAGATAATTAGCCCAAGGACGTAAGTCCTGGGTAAACTTGCAGAGAACCTAAACGCGAGGCCGGTCGGCCAAGCGATAGTCGGGGTCTGAAGAACCTCGCCCGATAAACGAATCGACTTGCAGGACATTTCGCATGATGACCATCTTGTTACGGTCGGGTCACTGCAGCTCGGCCCGGAGCCTCGCGTTTCACTACTTCATTTTTACCCAGGACTTACGTCCTGGGCTAATTATCTGGCGTCCCTGCGGGACTCATATTTGAGTTATCTGCATCGTGTGAAGTCCTCTGCGGCTACACTATTCGGTGCTCACCGCCCTTACCCGAGCTGTCTCTTCGTGCATCAACGAATGCGAACTCACATTTATCACCCGCCAGACGATTGATGTCGAGCGCGCCGTCCACCAGCACAAAAATTATCAGCAGCTATTAAAGGGCCTCGGCATCAATGTCATCGAACTGCCCGCTGACGATCGCTGTGCTGACTGCTGCTTTATCGAAGACACGGCTCTGGTGCTGGATGAATTTGCCATAGCCACCTGCCCCCGCAGCGACGCCCGCCGCGCCGAGCTTGGCGGAGTTCTGCCCACAATTGCGAAATACCGCGACATTGTTCACGTTCAGGCTCCCGCCACTCTCGAAGGCGGCGACGTGTTGCGGATAGGGCGAGATATCTTTATTGGGATCACCGGACGAACTAGCCTCGAAGGAATCGAATTCGTGCGCAAACAGGCGGCGCCACACGGCTACAACGTCCATGGAGTGGAAGTTGCCGGAGCTTTGCATCTCAAAAGCGTTTGCACCGCGGTCAATGAGCGCACGATTCTCGCCGATTCATCGCGGATCGACATCAAACCTTTTGCCGCATTTGAACTGCTGGAAGTTCCCCCGGACGAACGGATGGCGGCTAATGTTCTGCTGGCAAACGGGATCGTCTGTATGCATGAAGGGTTTCACAAAACCCTCGCGCTGTTACGCGAGAGGACAAATGCGAGTTCGCACAACAGATATTTCCGAGCTCCTGAAAGCTGAAGCCGGCCTGACCTGCATGAGTATTATTTTTTGATTCAAAAAACGAACAGGCTTGAGCGGTGCGGCAATTTGGGTTTTTCTATCTGATTGCCAGCAGCCGGAGCGATTCGGGATTGCCGTATCGCGGGAAAAATCAGAGAGAGAGGATCTGCCCTACAGCGATAAGAACGAGTGCACGCGCAATTTTTGCCTACTGAAACTACTCCGTCCCTTCGAGAACGCCGGTGGCGAGAGCAGCCTCGCGTGACTTAGTGACTTCTTGCAACAGTTTAAAGTCGCTTTGGATTTGCTGCTCCGATGCGTGCGCGGGCTTCTTGGATTTCAGTTCCTGTTCCAGGCGCGCGAACAGCAAACCCTCGACTAATTGTGGCGGCGCCGACATGCGCAGCGCATTGTCCCGGCAAATTCCTATCTGAGTTGTTGTCTCTTTCTCGCGCACTCGCAGGAACGGTTGCCCCGTCGCATCGAGTTGCGGTTCGGTCTTGCTGATAAACTCCCGCCAGTTTGGCAGCGGCTCGGTCTCAACATTCTCGCGCTTCATCGCCAGTACGGATTTCGCGTACCAATCCCGCTGCCCGGCGGTTAGCGGGGTTTCGAGTCCGCGTACCGGATCGAAGATCGATGCGCCTTTGGCTGGATCGAACCGCCATCCCGTCCAATACGCTGCCTCCACACCGACTACCAATACGGGATGAAACAATAAAACCGGAGTCACATATTTTTTCGCCAGCACCAGTGACTCGAGGACGCCATGCACCGGTTTGCTGCGCTTGAGCCCCGGCACCTGCGGAATTATGAATGTCGTCAGCTGCATACGCGGACGATGTTTCGCCGAGTGTGCCAGCGACTTCGCTGCCTGCTTTGGCGTCATCACAGCCAGGTCAGCGATGATGCTGCGATGCACGGCGTGCGGAAAATAAAAATCGATAATCTGCTTAGCGAAATCGGCGCAATTGCGCGCCAATAATTGATAGGATTCGCGATTCGTTTCCGCATTTAACTTGCGAATGAGCGCATCATCCTGCTCGGGAGTGGTCTCGATGCGGAATCCGTAGGTCGTTCGGTCATAAGCCGAGCCCACTACCTGGTAGGAATCCGGGCCGGAAACGTCGATTTTTTCAAGATATTCATGGCGAAGGAATGAGACCAGCTTGCTATCGGCGTAAAGCGGTACGTCTCCCGGCCTATCGACCGCGTACAGATAAGGAAGTAGCGCGACGGCGACCCAATCGCGTGCTTCAAGGTGATGATATCGGCTAATGACGACGCCCGATTCATCCGGGCCACAACGTCTGAGCAAAGTAGGTGTTTCCGCGCAAATTCTGGACAAATAAACGGCCGCGTGACCGGTTCCGGCAAAGGTGCCGTCGTAGCTATAGGGCTCTTCGAGAAGCAGCGTTGCCTGGGCCTGTGCCGATTTGGGAACAAATCCAGACAACACAACAAGAAGTATGAAAACAAAAGACTTATCAAGTTTTGAATGCGGAAACATACTTCACGTATTTTATCTAACCCAGCTCTGGAAAAGTTGTTCCGGAAGCCCCTTTAACAGCCGGGTCTTTAGTAACGCGGATAAGGTCTAAGAGGTGGATTCAACTGGAGTTGGATTGCAATACCGCTACTTGAATTGCGCGGCAAACTCGGAGAACAACCGCCTGAGTTCCTCCATTTCAGACTTAAGCGACGCAACCGCCGCCTCTAGGTCAGCGATTCTCTGTCCATCGTCGCTGTTCCTCTTCCGGAAATCAGATGAGGGGTGGGTAGGCAGCGTTGCAGCCTCCGGAGTGTATTCGCCCGAGAACAAGTGTGTATAGCGTGATTCCTTGGTTCCGGGCTGCCGGGACAAAACGGCGACTAGAGGTGGCTGGCGATCCATCAGTCGTTGCAGGCCTGATTGCACGTCGTCCAAAGTTTCGAAGCGATACATGCGATCGGAGCGCCCGCGAAGCTCGCCCGGAGTCTGCGGGCCGCGCAGCAACAGAACACATAACAGCGCGATCTCCCGGCGATCGAAGTTGAAGACCTCCTGCAGCCGGTGCTCATATTTCGTGACCCGGCTATCCGCACCACCAGCCGGTCCGGCGAAGCGTTTTTCCTGGAGCGAGCTGAGCGCCTCGCGAACCGAGTTTTCATCGAGCGCCATTACCGGCTCGCGATTATTCTTCTGATTGCAGGCGTTCACCAGTGCATTAAGAGACAACGGGTAGTAATCGGGCGTGGTGATGTCTTTCTCGATCAGCGCGCCCAACACGCGAACTTCGATTTCGTTGAGTTTCGGTTGCGGTGTATTCATCAGCTCTGGAGTAAAGTTTAACAGCGCAAACCTGCTCCGGTTGTATTCTGCGGGCGTATACTTTTTCGCGTTGGCAACGTCTTACTCCGTGTAAATTTGTGTTCCGTCCGTGGTTCTCTGTGGCAAGGGTTTTAAAAAACATTAACCACAGAGTCACACAGAGGATTTCACAGAGGGGTCATCGAATCGGGGACTCTACGAGGATATAGGAGGCGGCATGAAACGCAGAGAGTTCATCACCACGGCAGCTTACGGAGTCAGCGCTGCGTGGCTCGGATCAAGGATGACTGGCCGTGCACTCGCCATTGCACCGTTCACTCAAAAGTTCAGTGCCTCGGACACGGTTGTACTGGGCAGCACCGGAATCCGTACCAGCCGCCTCGCGATGGGAACAGGCACGGTCGGCGTCGGCCATCACTCGCATCAGACTGCGCTCGGAGTGAAGGGTCTCTCTGATCTTCTGCTGAATGGTTACGACCAGGGCTTGCGATTCTTCGACGCCGCCGATTCTTACGGCAGCCATCCTCATGTGGCCGAGGCCCTGAAGCATGTCAAACGCGATCAGGTGACGGTGTTAAGCAAATCATGGGCTCGTGATCCCGCAACCATGCGGGCCGATCTCGACCGCTTTCGCAAGGAACTGAGCACTGACTATCTCGACATCTGCCTGATGCACTGCCTGACCGAGGCTGATTGGACCGAACGCTACAAAGGCGTAATGGACGTCCTCTCCGAAGCCAAGCAGAAGGGCATTATTCGCGCTCATGGTTGTTCATGCCATTCCATCGAGGCTTTGCGGGCTGCTGCGGCTTCGCCATGGGTCGAAGTCGATTTCGCCCGGATCAATCCTATTGGCTCGCATATGGACGCCGATCCCGCAACTGTTATTTCGGTTCTAAAGCAGATGAAGGCGTCGGGCAAAGCCGTTGTTGGAATGAAGATCCTTGGCCAGGGAGACATGCGCGACCGTCAGGATGAAGCGCTGCGTTTCGCACTTGGGCTTGGAGTACTGGACGCCTTCACCATAGGCGCCGAAAGCCGCGCCGAACAGCAAGACCTGATTCGGAGAATTGCGGCGGCGTAAGACGAAATGCAAATGCGACGACATAAATTCGAGATGTGACCCTTGCACCGGGGAATAGCTTTGAGGCCCCTGCTTCGTCAATTCCAACTGAAAACACAATCGCGTTTCTAGGCCGCTTGTCTCGGCTTTTCTTCAATGGATTTCACCTGCTGATGTTGTGTGCTGATAGATATGTGTTCGTGCTTAATATCTAGCCGCAGTCGGGTCGTAAATGCTGATGTATTGATTGGCAATCCAGACCAGAGAGGAAAGCGAAATCACATAACCGCGCCAGTCTGGCAGCACCAGCTTGAACCGGGTGATGACCGATGACAGTGCCGTTTACGTAATGGCTCAAGCAGTACTCACACGTGAAAAGATAAAAAAACTTGCGTTTCAGCCAGCTGCCGGTTTTGCTTTGAACTTTGCAGAATTCCTGGAATTCGCGAAGCACTGCTTCATGCGGGAATGTCCACGCGATGCAGGCTACTGGTATGGCCAGAATAAATAGAGTCAAAATCTCTTGGTTGAGGGACACGCAATTCGATGCCCCGCAAATCGGCCGTGGTTTGCAGGCCTTACGCCGACCTATTCAGCGAATGGCTGAAATATAATCCAGGCTAAAGCGTCGTGTAACTATGCTCGACTGGGCTTTAGCTTCACTTCTAATGTTCTCTTTGCCTGGTCCTGATGGCGTGACGTTGAATCGCGATCTCAATGGTGGACTGCAATTCTCCGGCTCGAAAGGGCTTTAAGATGAAGCCATCATATTCGCTTCCCTTAATACGGTCCACGGTCAGCCGGTCGGAATAAGCGCTCAGGTACACAACCGGCACGTCGACCTTCTGATGAATCTCGCGGGCGGCTTGGATGCCGTCTTTCTCGCCTTTCAACCGTATGTCTAGAAGCACAAGGTCAGGGCGCTCGCGGGTGGCGATGGTAATGCCTTCATCAGCTGAGTCCACTGCGCCGATGACGGAAAAGCCCAGCAACGACAATCGCTCTTTGAGTTCTTCGGCGATCAAAATCTCGTCTTCGACAATCAGAACGCGTCGCTTAGAAGAAATCAAGTTAGTTTGCATGATGATTCACCGTGAAGTGCAAAAAGGCTGAGCTACCAGGATTATTTTTTATTATTTCGAAGGTGCCGTGAATCTGTTGTGTCAAAGAGCGGACTAGCCGCAGACCGAGAGATTTGTCAGTATGAGCTTCCAGATCGTCAGCAATCCCCGCTCCGCTATCTTCAACACAAAGCGTACACCTGCCGTCCAGCTTACTGTGCAGCGTCACTTTGATCTCACCAACTCTACTGTCAGGAAAACCGTGCTTAAGCGCGTTTGAGATCAGCTCGTGAAGAATGAGGCCGCACGGCACGGCGAGATCGGCGCCCATGATGACCGGCTCCATCTCACTCTTCAGATTGACGGACCCAAGCGGGTTCCCATGCGCCGAAAATATGTCACTTGCGAGGGTTTTCGCATATTCGGCGAAATCGATGCGCGCCAGATTTTCCGAGTCGTACAAGCTCTCATGAACCAGCGCCATCGAATGCACACGATTCTCCATGTCACGAAAAATCGAGGCAGTTTGCCGATCACGGGCATGGGTGGATTGAAGGTAGAAGAGACTGCAAATCACCGCCAGATTATTCTTGACCCGGTGATGAACTTCACGCAGCAAGGCCTCTTTTCTTTCTTCGCTGGCGCGGAGATTTGCGGTGACTTGTTCGGATGTTCTGGCCTGTCGCACCAGTTCAAAAGCATGCGGAATGGTAAAAGGAAGAATGGCGGCCGTAGTCAGCGAAACCGCGGCCGTGAATACCTTGATCGCCGTAGACAAGACATACACCGGAGTCCATACAGTAACAGCCTCCATGAAGTGAGTGCCGCCACATGCCAGAATGAAAAGACCAAAAGCCAGAAACATCCAATGAAAGGGAATATCGCGTCGTCCCTTGTATCCCAGGTACCCCAACGTCGCGGAGATCGCCAAATATGCGATTCCAACCAGTGAATCCGTGACCACATTGGTCCATACCAATGTCGGATGACCCAAATAACAGAACGCGTGGGGCAGAAAATTTTTCGTCAGCAACAACGCTGTCAGGTGGGGCCAAGACATAAGCGTGCCCAGCGTTAGTGCTGCCCCAAACCCGATGGCATAAAGCTGACGCTTCAGGAACCGTGAAGGGACAAAAGGACTGGGAGTTACGGGAAGCGTTGACATGGGACCTCCGCGTGTCTAGCGAATCGCTCAAAAACGGGCCGCACTTGCCGAACGGGGCTTGGCGCTCTAACTGACGCGATTCTACGCTCCTTATCCCGTACAACCCGGGAAGAATTAACGTTAAATCTTCTGAGCAGTCGAAACGGGACCCATAGCCTCCTCCGGCACCGGGGTTAACCTGTTCGCATTCCTGAGTTCCGGGAACAGCCACGCCCACAGCGCAACTACGATCAGGGTTCCGGCGCCACCTATAATCACCGCGGACACGGTGCCGAACCAGTGAGCGGTCACGCCAGATTCAAATTCGCCGAACTCGTTCGATGCCCCGATGAAGATCATGTCAACGGCGTTCACCCGGCCGCGGACCGCGTCCGGGGTTGCGATCTGCACCAGGGTTCCACGCACCACTACACTCACCATGTCAGACGCGCCGACCAGCACCAACGAGATCATGGATAACGTCAGGCTGTGGGAGATTCCGAACACAATGGTGAACGCTCCGAATCCTGCAACGCAGAACAACATGATTTTGCCCACGCGACTTCTGAGTGGACGGTACGCCAGCAATATCGCCATGAACGCGGCGCCCACTCCTGGCGCGGCGCGCAATAATCCTAAACCCCATGGTCCCGTGCGCAGAATTTCGCGAGCGAAGACTGGCAGCAACGCGACCGCGCCTCCGAGCAGCACCGCGAACAGATCAAGTGAAATCGCCCCCAGGATCAATTTATGGGTCCAGATGTAATGCAGTCCGGCGAGCACCGTGCGCGAAGTAAATTCCTCCTTCGGACGTGCTGCCGTACGCAGGCGCATGCGCGCCAAGGCTATGGTTGCAATTCCGCAAGCTACCACCGAGACGCCATACACTCCGGCTGGGCCGCCGAATGCGGCGTAGAGAAATCCGCCCAGCGCTGGGCCGAGGATCGTAGCACCTTGAAACATGGTTGCGTTCCAAGCCACTGCATTGGGAAAAACCTCAGTTGGTACCAGCAGCGGCAAAAGCGCGCGTCCCGCGGGACTATTGAAGGAACGTACAATTCCGAGCAGAACCAACACGGCGTAAATCGGTTTCACGCTGTGCGGATTGCGAAACGTGATTACGATCAGAAGCGCGCAACAAATCGCAAAAGAGAGATTGCACAGTAAGAGAATGCCTTTGCGGCTGAATCGATCGGCGGCGTGCCCGGCGATAAGGAACAAAAAAACATTGGGCAAAAATTGCGCCAGTCCGACGTAGCCCAGATCGAGCGGCCGGCGCGTGATCTCATAAACCTGCCAGCCGACAGCCACCGAGAGCATCTCCAGTCCGGCGACCACAAACATGCGCTCGATCTGATAAAGGGTGAAATCGAGATGGCGGAAGGCGGACAGCCCCGCATGCGAGTGGCTTTCGGCTTCGGACATGTTCTACTAATGTGCCACAGCGACCGAGCGGATTGAGCGGGTCGGATAAAATCAGCAGTGAACATGTAGAGACGCACGCCCACGTTCGCTTGATTCCCGGGTGTGGACGCCCCGGCTACATGGCCGATTTTGATTTACGGGTTTTGCTGATGGCTGAAAGCTGAGAGCTGACGGCTTCTTTATGCGCTTTGAACTATTCATCGCGTCTCGCTACCTCCGCGCCAAGCGCAAGCAGGCCGTGATTGGCGTGATTACCGGGATCTCGATCGCTGGGGTCGCTGCCGGCGTGGCGTCGCTGATAATTGCGCTGGCCATCAACAATGGATTTCGCCAGGACCTGCAGGACCGGCTTCTCGGCTCGACTTCGCATGTCAATCTGCTGCGCACCATGGGCGATGGGATTCGCGACTGGCGTCCGTTGATGGAGCGGCTGCGGACGCAGCCGCACGTGGTCGGGGTTGCGCCAGACATTTATGAGCAGGTGCTGATTTCAATTGGTTCTAACGCTCGCGGGGCGGTGCTCAAGGGAATCATTCCTCAGGACGAGCGCAAGGTTAGTGACCTGCTTGAAAGTGTTAAGCAAGGCTCGGCGGATGCGCTGGACGAGAGTTCTTCAATCGACAAACCTGCGGGCGAGGGCGCCCGCCCCACGCAGGGCTCTGAGGCCGACTCTCTTGGCGCAGTGCAGCAACGACGGGCTGCGATGCCGCCCATCATCCTGGGAACGGAAATGGCGAATGAGCTCGGGGCGAAAGTCGGCTCGACCGTCCTCGTCACCAGCCCGCAGGGAGAGCTGACTCCCTTCGGCATGATTCCCAAGTACGTGCGCTTTCGCGTGGCGGGAATCTTCGACTCAGGATTCTACGACTACGATTCATCGTGGGCATTCACCCGGCTTTCGGATGCGCAGCATTTATTTGCTTTG